>Ga0310124_10000086_pt1 | contig 59422 bp, 45 predicted proteins | sample CB11b_AW_Bot5_MG_FD_203507 | JGI IMG/M metagenome (GOLD analysis project Ga0310124, IMG submission 203507) | Marine microbial communities from Western Arctic Ocean, Canada - CB11b_AW_Bot5 | ecosystem: Environmental > Aquatic > Marine > Oceanic | place: Canada: Western Arctic Ocean | collected... | reverse complement strand
GTCCGGGCCATCGACCTCAGCGAGGCCCACTTCAGCAAGGGCATCGATTTTTCCTTCGCCGGCTCAGCGGTCGAAGAGCTTGCCGCGGGCGCCTATGTCCTGGTCGTCCGAAACAGGGCGGCCTTCGCCTCCCGCTACGACACCTCCAACATGCTCATCGCCGGGGAGTACTCCGGCCGGCTCTCCAATGGCGGAGAGCGGGTGGCCCTCTCCTTCGGCAGCGCTGAGACGATTCTCGATTTTGAATACGATGATGAGTGGTTCCCTGGAGCCGATGGCACGGGTCTCTCCATGGTCATCATCGATCCCCTGGCGCCGGTTGCGAGCTGGGCTGAGGCGGCATCCTGGCGCCTGAGCGGCTCCCCCAATGGTTCACCCGGAGGCGACGACAGCGTCCCCACTGGCGGCAGCCAGCTGCCTGGCGACCTCAGCCAGGATGGAAGCCTCAACATCACCGACGCGGTCGTTCACCTCGGCCAGCTATTCGGCGGGGCCCAGCGACCCCTGCCCTGCGCGGATGGCGTCTTTGGCCACCCCTCCAACCAGGCGCTGCTGGATGTCGATGGCGACCAGCAGTCCAACCTGACCGATGCCGTCTTCCTCTTGCTCTACCTCTTCAACAATGGAGCCCCCCCGGCCCTGGGAACCGAGTGCCTGCGGCTGGCGGACTGCCCCGATGCCTGCGCTCCCTGAGGTCCCGGCAGGAGCGGCCATCCGGGACCCGGGTAAGGTGAAGTCTCTATGGATTCGTTCCTGAAACGCCACTGGTTTCTCGTAGGAATCGCGGCCGCGGTCAGCTGCGGAAGCCTTCTTCCGGAAGGAGGCCAGGCCCTGCGTTCGAGCGGCTACGCCATACCGCTGCTTGTCGCCGCGGTCCTGGCGATCTCGGGCTTCACCCTCGACACCTCCAGGCTGCTGGTCCAGGCAAAGAACCTGCGGGCCATTCTCCTCACCCTCTGCACGACCTACGCTATGGCCCCCCTGCTGGCCTATGCCCTGGCAAGATCCTGGGGGCCTGCCCTGGATGGCGCGGGCTCCCGAGGCGCGCTCTTCCTCGAGGCGATGATGATTCTTGCCGCTCAGGCGGGAACCCTTGCCTCGGCCCTGGCGATGACGGCCATCGCCCGCGGCAACCAGGAGCTGGCGCTGCTGATCACCGTCCTGTCGAGCATACTCACCGCAATCCTGACGCCGCTCGTACTGGAGCTCGCGCTGGGAGAAATCGTCGACATCCCTATTGTCGACATCATGCTGAGAATGCTGGTGATCGTCGTGCTGCCGGTCTTTGTCGGACAGCTTGCAAGGAAGGCTCTCTGGAAACGCGCGGAAAAGGCGGTGGCCGTGGTGACGGTCCTGCCTCGATTGATTATCCTTTCCTTCCTCTATACCGGGTTCTCCGCGGCCACCGAGCACCTCCGCAATGCCCCCCTCCTCGCGCTGCGCTTCCTCGGAGCCTGCCTGTGCCTGCACCTGGCTCTCCTGCTCTGGACCGGGCTCTCTTCCCGCCTCCTGGGGCTGACCGCTGAGAACCGCACAGCCGTCATTCTCTGCGGCAGCCAGAAGACCCTTCCCAACGGTATAGATATCTGGACCCGTTTCTTCGGACAGAATCCTTACGGCGCCCTCCCCCTGGCGCTCTACCATGTGGTCCAGCTGCTTGTCGACACCCTGCTGCTGAAGCGGCTGGAGGCATCCAACAACGCCGCCGCCGACCAGGGCAGACAAGAGACCCCAGGCTAAATACCGATTGGGTGGATTACTTCTTCCGCTCAGCGTATTGCTCGCTGATCCTTCGGTAGTAGCTCCTGATAATCTCGAGATACTCCGAGGGAGCGGTCTTGGGATTGACCGACCCGATCGCCTCGCGAATCTTGGGAGGAAGGACTCCCCATTGCTTGCCCTTGCGGGTCCGGTTGGCCAGCTCGGCGGCTGAATTCTCGGGCTTCTGGCCATCGCCGGCATCGTTGTTGGGAACCTTGCCGGGCTGCTCCTGGCCATCCTTGCCCTTCGCCTTGCGGGCCTGCTCTTCCTTGGCCTGCTGCTCGGCTTCCTGCTGCTGGCGGGAAGATTTGACCTGGTCCTGGTTCTCGCGCGCGGCGCCCTGCTTCTGGCTCTTGGCCTGCTCTCCCTGCTGCTGATTGCCGCTGGATGGCTTCTGGCTCGGGGTCGGCTGTCCCCCGCCACTCTTGCTGCTTCGGCTGCACTCTTCGGCAATCTTGTCGATGAGCTGGCTCATCTTCTTGACGACAGCCCTCTGCTGGTTCTGAGTCGCGCCGCCCGTTTTCTTCTTCCCGAGGTCGTTCTGAATCTCTTCCAGCATGCGACGGATCTCATCGAGGTTCTGCTTGCCCTCTTTGATAACCTTGGCCTGCTGAGGATCACCCTTGGCCTCCCCGCCCTCACGCTCGGCCCGCGCTATCGGCAGGGCGAAAAACATGGCTGAGAAAAAGCCCGCGAAGATCATCCTGGTGAAACCGTTCATTGATCGCTCCTGGGAAATAACATTCCGTGCCCGGTAAAGCCCGCCTCCCCCGAACTGACACTGCAGGCTGCGGACACCTGCATACATCCTACTGCCCGCGGTATTGATGAACCAGCGTTTTCATCGGCCCGGGAGCGTCTGGAGCCGCCCCGTTACCGGAATCGAAAACGCGAGGAGGCCGGAAGTGTTTACCTTAATAACGCGTAAAACCGCTGAGAAGAGGCGATTTCTCTACTCATCCAGCTTGATCATGGCTTCGAGGTCGAGATCTTCCTCGTCTCCACGCACCAGGAGTAGAATGGCCGCATGTGGGACGATGAGGTAGGGCGTCCGCTCAAACTCTATCTCCACGGCGGCATTGCGCAGAAAAAGCGCCAGGTCTCCGATCTCAGCCTCCATGGGAACGTAGGTCGCCTTGGACTCGTGCAGCTTCCACGGCTCCTCGCCAAATTCAGAGGGGGCCTGGACAGGCGTTCCGGGACCAACCTCGACGATACGACCGCTCTGGACCTCCATCTTGTCCACGGCCGATTGGGGCAGCAGCAGACCCACGCGGGTACGGTCCTCCCCTTCCTGCGGAGTGACCAGGACCCTGTCCCCAACAACAACCAGTTTCTTACCCTTGGCTTCCATTGTCCCGCTGAACCTCAACTCGGTCTGCCGTCGAACTCTTGAATATACCTTCCCCGTCCCCATATTTCCAGCCGCACGAATCTCCTCCAGGGCAGATGGAGCAGGGTTTTGCTTCAAACCTCCGCGCCAGCATGTTATTTCCAGAAGGCCTTCCATTCGCAGCATGCCAGGAGATCCCTTAATCGATGAGCCCGAGCACAGAAAACAAGATCAACCTTGCCGTCATCGGCGCTGGCCTGGTGAGCGACTACCACCACGTTCCCGGAATCCGGCTCGACCCGCGGGCCAGGCTGGTGGCCGTCTGCGACACGGACGAAGCTCTCCTCGAGAAGCGCAAGCTCGACTGGCAGGTCGACAAGGTCACCTCCGACCCTGAAGAGATCTTCTCTGACGAGGATGTGGATGGAGTCATCATCGCCACGCCGAACTTCACCCACAAGGAGCTCGCGGTCTCGGCCGCGGTCAACGGCAAGCACATCCTGTGCGAAAAACCGCTCGGCCTGAATGCGGACGAGGTCGCCGCGATGTACGGCTCCGCGAAGGCCGGGGGGGTGGTTCACATGACCGCCTTCACCTATCGCTTCGCGCCGTCGATGCGCTACCTGAAGCACCTCGTTCAGAAAGGAGACCTTGGAACACCCAGGCATTTCCGCAGCCAGCGATTCCTGGATCTTCCCGAGACGAGCTGGGGGTGGCGCCAGTATAAGGACAAAGCGGGCGCCGGCGACCTGTTCGACATGACCATCCATCGCATCGACTTCGCCCAGGAGCTCCTGGGGCCCATCAAGAAAATCTGCGGTTCGGTCGCCCGGTTCGCCGAGAGAACCGAGACCGCTGACGGCTCCTCCTGTCCCCCCTCGGAGGTCGACGACTGGTCGGCGCTCATCGGGGATTTTGAATGCGGCGCCGTGGGGGTCTGGGAAGGCACCACGCTCGCCAAGGGCTACAACCGGGAAGGCTTCGGTCATGAATGGGCTGAGATCAACGGCTCAGATGCCTCCGCGGTCTACAGGCTGCACGAGCCGAACATCCTGTTGCTTGGACGCCATGGCGGAGACCTGGAGCCTGTCGAGGTGCCGCCGGAGTTCCTCAAACCTGAAGACAGCCCACGCGACCCAGGCGCTGGGGAGCCGGCAACGGTATTCCGTTACGACCTGGCCTGGGAGTTCATCTCGGCCATCCAGGATGATCGCGATGCCGTCCCCAGCTTCTGGGATGGCTGGAGCGCGCAGGTCATAGCTGATGCGGCCCTGACCTCGAGAGAGGAAGGACGCTGGGTCGACATCGAACAGCCTCCCCGCTGATCCGCTCAGCCGCCTCTGGCCGGCTGGGTAAACTCCATCGGAATGCCATCCGGGTCGAGAAAATACACCATCCGGTTGCCGGCATTCGGGCCGCCCTCGACCGTCATCGCCTCGGAGAGGAAGCGAACTCCCAGCTCGCTCAGCCGGGCAATCTCAGCCTCGATGTCATCCACCACGTAACAGAGATGGGCGCTGCCGGTATCACAGGTCCGGGGCGCCTCCGGCTGTCCGGCGGCGGCCAGGTACTGGATGAGCTCGAGGCCCTGCCCGTAACCGCTCAAATGGATGATCCGCATACGAACGCCCTCGAGCGTCGTAACGGTCTCAGCGAAAGGACCTTCGACCGTACGGTCATTCAGAACCTCGAAGCCCAGCGCCCCTCGGTAAAAATCCAGGGACCGCTCCATATCGCTGACGGTGAAGGATACGTGGTGAACGGCAGTAATCATCGCGAGCTGAAACCTCCTGGAAGCTGAATTTTAACCCCGGTGAATCGGAGCATAACTCCACCGGACAGCGCCTGTCTACGCCGGGGTCGCCAGGGGGGCGAGACCCCAGGGCGACCTTCAGCTCGATGGGCTGGCGCAACCGGAGTAAGCCTAAAAAAAACTACGAAGCTGAATGAACCTAAGCGAAAGGATTCAAAAGGTTTACCCTGACAACAACCCGCAATTCCCGAGTTCTTTTACATCATGTAATTTGAAAACCTGTCAGGAAAAGTGTATAAAAAACCGTCACATTTCTTTTTAGGCCTTCCAGGCAGCAGATGTGGCTTCAGGCGGTATCTATTCGCTATGATGGGTGCTTAAACGCTGGCGATTTTATAATTGGCAGCCTTTCGCAAGGCAGGAAAAGACCTCATGGGACCCGGAATGGATCATCATCTTATTATCCGAGAGGAGAATGGTGACCGGACCTTTCCGCTGCCGGAAGGAAAAACGCACCTTGGGCGCGCAAGCTCCAATGAGATCAAGCTGCGTGAAAAAAGTGTGTCCAGGAGTCATTGCCTGATTGAACGAGATGGTGACCGGGTATTGATCTTCGACAATCGAACCGGCAACCCCACCCAGATCCAACGGCACGGCAAGCAACGCAGCAAGAAGGCCAACGGCAGGATTCTGCGTGACCAGGATGTTCTCTTCGTCGGACGCCTGGAGATCGTCTACCGCGGCTGCTCTGGCCCCAGGGCGGCCACCTCCTCGCAGCAGGGAGATGCCTCCCCGATACCCGGGGCGGTACCCGTAGATAGCCCCCAGGCCCCTATGCCTGCGGCCGATCCTGGCATTCAGCAGGCGGCGCCCTGGCAGCAGCCCGCGGCGGAACAACCCTATCCTCAGCAACCCGTCGAACCGTACCAGGGACAGCCGCAGCAGCAGCCGTATCCCGCGCAGCAAGGTCAGCCGCCACAGCAACCGTATCCCGCGCAACAGGAGCAGCCGCCACAGCAACCGTATCCCGCGCAGCAAGGTCAGCCGCCACAGCAGCCGTATCCCGCGCAGCAAGGTCAGCCGCCACAGCAGCCGTATCCCGCGCAGCAGGGTCAGCCGCCACAGCAACCGTATCCCGCGCAGCAAGGTCAGCCGCCACAGCAGCAACCGTATCCCGCGCAGCAACCCCCACAAAACTACCCGGCACCCGGCCAGCAGCCCGTCACCTTCAACCCCGCGCCAACCGAACCGGCTCCTGCGAAAGCCCAGAAGAAGATCAAGCGCCGCAAACGCAAGATGGTCGCCCCGAAGCCAAAGACAACCAGCCCGACTCTCGCAGTTACGGCAAAATCCGGCGGCAATCCCGGAGTCAACCTGGCCATTGGAGCCGGCATCCTGATCCTGCTGCTGATTGTCATCTCTGTCATTTCCAAGCGCATGACCAATGAGAGCGCCCAGATAGTCCAACGACAGCGATCAGCGGCGGAGAAGCGGCTGACGGAACGCGAGGCCGCCCTGAAGGGCCGCCTCAACAATACGAATGTCCAGATTGCGAAACTGCAGCAGATGCTTGCAGCCCTGGAACAAGCCAAGCAGACAACGCCCTCACCCTCGGGCGAAAATCGGGAGACGCCTGGCCGCCCGGAAACCCCGGAGGAGCTCGCCTCCGCGGCCCCCTCCGACGCGCCTGTCACCCCGAACCCCGGCAACGGCAATATTGCTGAGACCCGGGAGCTGATAGCCTCCCTGATCAAGGAACGCGACAACCTGCAGAATCAATACGGCGGGCTCACTGGCGGAACAGACACGTCAAAGATTGAGGCCTCGATCGCCAGGCGCACCGTCGTGATGAACGAAAACGGTAACCGGATTCTCAATGTCGAAGATGACGAGGATTCGCGGGCAACCGCCGTAGCCAAGATCCCGCAAAAAGTAGAGCTGTCGAAGAAAGACTATGCCGCCCTGATCGAACGACTCAAAGAGACCGTCGGTAATTACGGCCTGCCTGTGGCGAGCCCGGCTGATCTCGATCCCGACCTCACCGAGCTGCTCAGGGCAACCGGCAAAGATGGAGCCAGGGGGCTGGTAGAGGTCTACGCCTACTCGAGCACGCTTCACTCCAAGATGGAAAAAACGACGTCCTTCCTGAAAAGACGCATCAAGGCCCTGACGGACAATGCCTACAAAATCAACAAGGACAAGTACAAGGGCGACGGCGGCTATTATGGCGGCCGGCACAATCATTACCTCGAACAGCTGCAGCGCCTGCTGGAATTATCGGAGAAAAAGATCGAGATCAAGAAAAGCCAGAAGGGTCGGTTGGCCGCATTCCAGGATGCCCTTGGGTCTGGTTTTGAACGATTGACCTCAGCAGAATCGACGAAACACCTCACCTCCGTCTATTCGAAGAGCAAAGATACGGATCTGCAGCGCAAAATGGTTGGGGCTTTCTCAAAAGGGAACACGTTACAGGCTGTGCCAGCCCTTATCAAAAGCCTCTCAAGCCCGGATCAGGAGCTTAAAGGACTTGTAAAATCAGCACTTACGTCAATTACTGGAGTCAATCTCGGAGACAATAAGAAGATCTGGGATGCCTGGTGGAAAGAAAACAGCGATAGCGAAACAAATTGATACTTTCTGGTGTTTTTCTCGACACTTTTGAGATCTCACGGTAAAGTGTCGTGGTATCCATCACTTTTTTAAACCCTAACTTTTATCTGAACTTTTCAGGAACCTTTTGAAGGGAGCTTTGAAATGCTTAGAAAACTGACTGTAGCAGCTGTTGCAGTTCTGCTGACCACAGGTGCCCTACACGCTCAGAACGTAGCTTACAAGACTGTTACCGGTGCACAGGTCCAGCTGAACGTTGACAAGATGATGTCGAAGATCAACTGGAGCAAAGATTTCAGCCAGCTCAAGAAACAGGCCCAGGCTGAGAGAAAGATGATCTTCTGGGTCGATATCGTCGGTGATATCAATGGCGGATTGTGAAGTGCCGGCCACTCCCTGAGAGCCGTGACGCTCTCTAACGACAGAGTCATTAACCAGATCAACACCGCGTTCGTCTCCGGCTGGCAGAACATCAAGGGCAAGAAGAGCTATGCGGGCGTATCCAATACCCACATGCCCTCCAACGCCGCCAAGAACATCAACACCTGCTCCGGCGGCCGTAACATTCAGATGTACTTCATGACGCCCGATGCCCGTGTTGTACACTGCCTGCCTGGCTTCTGGAGTCCCCAGGACTTCTATACGCAGGCTGGATTCGCCGTCAAACTCGGCAACCTCGCCTTCAACAAGAGCATCTCGAACGCTGACCGTAATGAGAAGTTCCTCGACATGCACCTGCAGAAGGCCCACGGCCACAACTACGGCCTGGTTGAGGGCGCCCAGTTGCAGGGGTTTGATGTCAAGTACGTCAAGAACAACACCTCGGACTTCACCCGTGGCAACAAGGGTTTCGTCAAAGGTGGCGTCAAGCTCGTCGACCAGGTCATCCATGAACGCATGGCGGCCCGTCCCTTTGTTCCTTTCGAAAAGTTCGACGCGCATGAGTTCACCAAGCTCGGCATCAAGCGTTACAAGTACGACTTCGGACTGTCCGGAAAATACGGCAACACGGCCAAGAAGAAGTAATTCTTCCAGCCGAATCCGAACGTGAAAGAGAGGCGAAGCTTTCCAGCTTCGCCTCTCTTTTTTTGTACCCGCTACACGACGACCTCAGTGGGCAGTCCACCCGCCGTCGACGAACAGGGTCGTTCCAGTGACGTAGCTCGAGGCCTCGCTGGCCAGGAAGATTGCCGCTCCCTGGATCTCGCCCATCTCCCCCCACCGGGCCATCGGCACCTCGCCGAGAATAAATCGCTCGGTCTCGGGCTGGCCTACAATCGGTTCGTTCATTGGTGTCAGGAACGGGCCGGGGCAGATCGCGTTGGCGGTGATCCCCTCCTCGGCCCACTCGAGCGCGAGGACACGCGTCATCTGCGCGACCGCGCCCTTGCTCGAGGCATAGGGCGTGCGGCCCGGGACCCCCACCACGCTCAGCGTGCTCCCCATGTTGATCACTCGCCCGTAGCCGCCCGCCCGCATGTGAGAGATCGCCGCCCTGCAGCAGAGCCAGGGGCCGCGAACATTGACACTCATCACCTGTTCAAACTCTTCCAGCGACAATTCCTCGATCGGGTTGCGGATATTGATTCCGGCGTTGTTGATGAGAATATCAAGGCGCCCCAGCTTCGAAACGGTCGCCTCAATAAGAGCATCCACCTCTTCCGGCTCCGTTACGTCACAACGAACACCGAGGGTCCGCCTGCCTGTCTCCTCCCCCAGGAGGGCCGCCTCGCCCTCGGCCTCTTCACCGTTGCGGCTGCAAAGAGCGACATCGGCTCCTGCAGAGGCAAGCCCCTCGGCCATGCTGCGCCCCAGGCCCTTGGTGCCTCCGGTAACAAGCGCCACCTTTCCATCCAGACGAAAGAGATCCATTACGGGCATTTGTTCATTCCTCAAGCCAAGTTAAACTGTAAGCGGCAGCATAGCACGCCGGCGATGAAGCGGGCATGCGCGAATGAACGGCCATGGAAAACCTGTAAATGAACACGCGAGAAAAACCGTCACGAAGACTTCGCCGTCTTCTCGAGGAGCCCGGGATCATCCGATCGATGGGCGCCCACGATGTTCTAACCGCGCTGTTGATCGAACGCGCCGGCTTCGAGACGGTCTTCCTTGGCGGCTTCGGCGCCAGCGCCAGCCTCCGCGGCCTCCCCGACCTGAATTTCCTCGAGCTCGAGGAAATGACCAGGGCCGTCGAGCGTATGGCCCGGCGGATCTCAATACCCCTGATCGCCGATGGAGACACCGGCTACGGAGGGCCGGCGGAGGTCAGGCTGTGCGTTCGATCCTTCGAGGATGCGGGTGCCGCGGGAATCCTCCTCGAAGACCAGGTTTCTCCGAAACGCTGCGGCCACTTCGATGGCAACGCGGTCATCCCCGCTGGCGAGATGACCGCCAAGCTCGAGGCCGCCCTCGATGCCCGCCAGGACGAGGATTTCGTGATCTTCGCACGGACCGATGCGCGCCAGGGCGAAGGCATCGACGCAGCCATCGAGAGAATCAACCTCTACTGCTCGACTGGGGCCGACGTCGCCTTCGTCGAGGCCCCCCAGTCAAAAGAAGAGCTGGTCGCGATTGCCGAGAGGGTTCATTACCCGAAGTTCGCCAACATGCTCTCCTTCGGCAAGACTCCCTTGCTGACAGCCTCGGAGCTCGAAGAGCTGGGCTTCAAGTTCGTGGTCGCACCGATCGAGACGCTGCTGGTGGCGGCGCGGGCTATCGAATCGCTGGCGGAAACCTTCCTGCGAGATGGAAGCGCGACGGCGCGCAAGGAGGAGATGATGGATTTCGAGGAGCTGAAGGAGGTGCTTGAGCTCGAGAAATATCTTCGGCTGCGGGAGGAAGAGACGCCCGAGAAGTGAGAGCTCAGTCCTTCCAGCCCAGGATCTCATCGATGGTCCCGATCGCCACCGGGTGGTAGCCCGGACGGGCCCGGGCGTAGATCTCTTGAGCCCGCCTGAGACCGCCGGGAGTCTTCGCCAGCTCCCTGTAGAGCGGGCTGAGAAACTTTCGCCTGCCGACACTGACGAGAAAGGATTCGAGAGGCTTCATCACCGGACTGTAGCCGGCGGGGAGAGCGGCCAGGAACCACTGGCAGAGAATCTCCGAGTTCTTCGACGCGGTGAGCCCGAACACCCGGTCCAGGTCCGCCAGGCGGTCAGCCGGCAGGTCGGCTGGAAGGTGACGCAGAAAGTGGAGCCACTCGTGCGTCGTCCAGCCGTCGGTCTTCAGAACCTCAGCTCCAAGGCCGGCGGAAAAATACCCTGCGGCCGCGGCCGCCTTCCTGAGCGCCTCCGAACGCACCAGGGGGAGGTTGGCCGGCAGGCCCGGGCCGTAGACCCATTCATCAATCCTCAGCCTCTTCGCCAGGGCCCGATCTCCCGCCAGCAGACCCTGGTCGAGAAAAGCCAGGAAGCCCTCGGTGGTCATGGGCTGGAAGGAAAACCGGTCAAAATAGGAGCGTAGAAAGGTATCCCAGCGCTCACGGCCAAAGGCTCCCTCCAGCATCCTCAGGAAAAGGTAGCCCTTCTCGTAGGCGACATCCGTCATGCCATCATCGGGATCGCGGCCACGCAGATCGAGCTTCAAGTGCGTATCCGCCGGGTGCAGCTCCTGGATCGTCTTGCTGAGCTCATCGAGCCCCAGTCGGGCCAGCATCTCATCGTATTCTTTGCCGTAGAGCCGCTCCATAATCCGGTGCTCCAGGTAGACCGTAAAGCCCTCGTTGAGCCAGAAGTCATCCCAGGTGGCGTTGGTAACCAGGTTCCCGGACCAGGAGTGGGCCAGCTCGTGGGCGACGAGAGCAACCAGCGAACGATCTCCCGCCAGGATGGTCGGCGTAGCGAAGGTAAGCCGAGGGTTTTCCATGCCGCCAAAGGGAAAGCTCGGCGGCAGCACGAGGATATCGTAGCGCCCCCAGCGGTAAGGCCCGAAGAGCTCCTCACAGGCCTCCATCATCTTCTCGGTATCAGCAAACTCCCAGGCCGCGCTCTCGACCACAGCCGGCTCGGCATAAACGCCGGAGCGCCTGCCCAGAGGCCTGAAGACGAGGTCGCCGACCGCCAGGGCCATCAGGTACGATGGGATGGCCTGGGGCATCTCAAAGAGAAAACGTTTTCTGCCGCCAGGCAGCTCTTTCGGATCCCCTTTCCGACCGGCGCTCATCACCGCCGAGAGCGAACCGGGAACCTCGACCGCGGCGGTATAGGTGAACCTGACCGCCGGGGTGTCCTGACAGGGAAGCCAGGTTCGCGCCAGGATCGCCTGCGATTGAGTAAAGAGAAAGGGCTCCTTCTTGCCGGCGGTCTGCCGGGCGGCAAGCCACTGCAGGGCATCCGCCTCTCCCGTGGTCTCATACGCTATCAACACCTCCCTCGTCCCCGGCTCGATAGGCACGAGCAGGGACTGGCCCAGGAGAGGCTTCTGCTCTCCAAGTAAAAAGCTTCCCTCAGAGATGCGGCCATCCTCGAGAAGCTGAACCCGCCTGATCGTCAGCCCCCGGGTGTCGAGCCGCAGCTCGCGGGCACCAGCCGGATTCCTGATCCGCCAGGCGGCCTCTCCCTTGATCGTCCTGGTCTCAAAATCGACATCGAGAAGCAGGGTTAGATGGGTGACGGAGACCTCCGCAGGCCTAGAGAAAGAGTGCGGATCTTTCACCGGGAAACCTGCCGGACCCGTCGGCTGGCGGCCAGCGCATCCTGACGCGAGCACGAGACCGCAGATCAAAAGAAACGGCGCGCAGAGGTGCCCCTGAAGGGACTGTTTCGGTACGTCCATCCCGGCCTGCGAGGTAGTCGAGAAATTCATTCGTAGCCCTTTACCAATAAACTCTTGCCGCGCCAGTTGCTACCCTGTCGTGACGCACATCGAGGGGCTGCCCCCCGGATCCCTGCTATAGCAGTGACACTATACTGAACACACGGGAGAAGACCAATGCGGTCACAGGAATAGGGGCATGGCTGAAACCTACCTCGGAATAGATATCGGCGGTACAACCTGCGCGGTCTGCACCGCGGACCGGCGGGGCCGGCTGCTTGCATCCGCATCCTTCACGACCGGCAAAGGCGCGCTCGGCTGGAAAGAAACCGTTGGCCTGCTGCTGGAGGAGGCCGGCAGGCAGGCCGCGGCGGGGGGAGACTCGGGTCCACAGGCTGTCGGCATCTCCTGCGGTTCGCCGATGGACCGGGAGGCCGGCCTGATCCAGGAGCCTGCGAACCTCCCGGGCTGGCACGACGTCCCCATCGTGAACCTCTTCAGCGAGGCCTTCCCCCGGGCGGCCATTCACCTCGAAAACGATGCCAATGCGGGCGCCCTGGCCGAGTATCACTTCGGCGCGGGAAAAAACGAGCCCGCCCGAAACCTGCTCTTCCTCACCTTCGGGACCGGCCTTGGAGCCGGCCTGATCCTCAACGGAGAGCTCTACCGGGGTTCCTCGAACTACGCCGGTGAGATAGGGCACATCCGGCTCTCGCCGGACGGCCCTCTCGGCTGCGGCAAGCCCGGCAGCTTCGAGGGGTTCTGCTCCGGCGGGGGCATCGAGCAGCTCGCCGTCGACAGGCGGGCGGCCTGGGGCGAAGAAACCTGCCTCTGCGATGGCGCTCTCACTGCCCGAGATGTGGGCCTCGGCGCCCGCACCGGAGACCCTCTCTGCCTCAAAATACTCGACATCTCCGGCGACTACCTCGGCCAGGGGCTGGCCATGGTGATCGACATCCTCAATCCGAAGCTGGTCGTGATCGGGTCCATCTTCACGCGCTGCGAAAAATTCCTCCGGCCCGCGATGGAACGTGCTCTCGAACGGGAGGCCCGGAAAGAGGCTCTCGCCTGTTGCCGAATCGTCCCCGCCGCGCTGGACGAAGAGATCGGACTCTACGCGTCGCTCAGCGCGGCCTATCACGGTGAAGATCTCTTCTGCAGCGAAGCGCCAGGCGTCCGGGACGCCGGGAGCCGGCCCTAATCCGCGGCGGGCGGCTTCTCCAGCTTTTCCAGCAGCTCGAGATTGATGGAAACTTTCCGGCGGGCTCTCAATTCGCGGTAGAACTTGTCCTGGGCCGCGTCCCTGGCGGTATTGAGCAGCATCGCGCGGACCGCGGAGTGAACCTCCGAGAGGGGGCGTTGACGAGCGGGCCTGAGCTCCATCATCTTCGCGAGATAGAAGGCCTTATCCGTTTCAATTACCGCGGACAAAGCCCCTGGCTTCTGGAGCTGAACAATCTCAGCGCGGAGGTCCGGGTCAAGTCCGGAACCCTTCGATGTCCTGACGATCCAGCCGATATCCCCGCCGCCCGCCCTGGTCTTCAAATCATCAGAATACCTGACCGCGAGCTCACCAAAGCCCGCAACGCTGCCGGGAAGACCTCGGGCCTCCTCAAGAACAGAGGCAGCCTTATCGAGGAGCGCGCGCCGGCCGGTCTCGTCCGTGCCGGGTGGGACCCTGAACGAGATCACCGCCGCCCTCACGAGCTCATGGGTCCGGTACCTCGCCAGGTTCTCCCGGTAGTGTTTCGACACCTCCTCGTCAATCACCTTCACCCCATCAAGAAGCGGAATAAGGTTCTTTTTGAGATACTCGCCTACAACCAGCTTGCGCAGCGCGCCGGCCACCAGCGGGTTCTTGTCATAGCCCTCCTCCAGCGCCTGGGCGAAAAGCGCCTCCTCATCAACCAGGTGACGAAGAAGCCTTTCACTCTTACGGGCGCCGGAATAGATCCTGGGATGTTTCTCCGTGCTCCTGGCGAGCGCCTCCTTGAACTCATCGACAGTAACCGCCTCGCCGCCTACCCTGGCCAGGACCTCGCCATCCTCTCCCTCCCGGGGGGCGGGACGATCGCAGGAGATGGCCTGCAGGAACGCCAGGAGCAGAACGAAAGCCGCGATAACCCGGAGGCCTCCTCGTGAGAATATCATTTCTGATCTCCTGCTCCTGAATCGAAAAATCTTCCTCCAGTACCGGAATCGGGGAGGAGCGGCCCCAACATCCCCTCAAGAAAATCCCGCTAAAATCTCATCGGGACTCTTCTTCTCTATAGGGTTCTTCGCCAAGGCGGCCCCGGCTTCTTGACCCTGATCTTGTTTTTCGGACCTTATTGTTCCCTGGGGACCTCGGCCGTCTGTTTCACGCTGGAAATAGCTCCTTAGTAAATTTATCCTCAGCCCAGCATTCCGGCTCAATCGATCCGGTACACTGGACCCAGCAAACAGAAATGAAGGCCCCATGCCGCCTGCCACGAATGAATTTACCGTCAACGACAGGACCTACCGCCCGCCTGCGCGGCCAGTAGCCGTTATCTGCATCGATGGGTGCGCGGATGAATACCTCGACACCTCCCTCGCCCTCGGCCGGATGCCCAGGCTGGCCAGGTTGCTCGAGGAAGGAGCCTTCCGGGCCATGGCCCGCGGCGCCCTTCCCTCCTTCACCAACGTAAACAACTCCTCGATCACCACCGGAGTGCCGCCGGCTGTTCATGGGATCAGCGGAAATTTCTTCCTCGACCCGGAAACGGGAGAGGAGGTGATGATGAACTCCCCATCCTACCTGCGCTGCGGAACGATCCTTGCGGCCGCGGCGCAGGCCGGCCGGAAGGTGGCGATGGTTACGGCGAAGGAAAAGCTCCGGGACATCCTCTCTCACGAACTCGATGGCATCGCCTTCTCTGCCGAAAAAGCCGACCAGGCCGTCGAAGGAACCCATGGAATCTCAGGCGTGGAGGAGTTGGTTGGCGAGCCTGCCCCGGAGATCTACAGCGCCGCCGCCAGCCTCTTTGTTCTCAAGGCGGGAGCTGCCCTCATCGAGAGGGAAAGAGCGGATTTTCTTTATCTCTCGCTGACCGACTATATGCAGCACAAGTTCGCCCCGGAAGACACCGAGTCCCTCGATTTCTACGCGGCCCTCGACCACGAGCTTGGACGGCTGCTTGACCTGGGGGCAGTTGTCGGAGCGACAGCCGACCATGGAATGAACTCCAAGCAGACCGTCGGAGGAGAGCCCAACGTCATCTACCTCGAGAGCCTGCTCTCTGAAGAGCTCAAGGACGAGGTCAAGGTCATCCTGCCCATCACCGACCCCTATGTTCTTCACCACGGGGCCTTGGGCTCGCTGGCCTTCGTACATCTTCCGGACTCCATCGATGCCGGGAAGATCATCTCCCGGCTGCTCAAGCTCGATGGTATCACCGAGGCGTATGACCGGACTACGGCCGCGCGCAAGCTCGAGCTTCCGGCTGACAGGATCGGTGATGTCGTGGTATTGTCCGGGCGTGACGTCGTCATTGGAAGAACCCCGGACTACCATGACCTCGCGGCCATCCAGAAGGGTTTGCGCTCTCACGGAGGACGCTATGAAGAGATGGTTCCCTTTTTACTGTCGGAGGCAATCAATGCCGAATATTCCAGGAGAACCGGGGACCTGAGAAACTTCGACATCTTCGAATTCACCACCAACGGAATCGAGACATGAACGATTACCCCTGCTACATCGCCGGACAAGCCGTCAACCGGGAAGACAAGCTGTCCGTCTACAATCCCTACAATGGAGAGGTGGCGGGCACCGTCGCCCGCCTCGGCAAGGCCGAAACCATCGAGGCCATCGAGACGACGCTGCAGGGCGGCGAGACGCTGAGCCGTTACCAACGCTATGAAATTCTCGACAAGGCACGCCGCATGCTGCTGGAGAGGGCAGAAGAGTTCTCCTCGCTCATCACAGCGGAATCGGGGCTCTGCCTCAAGGAGACCACCTACGAGGTCGGACGCGGACACGATGTCCTGCAGTTTTCCGCCATGGAGGCGCTGAAGGACGATGGGGAGATTTTCTCCTGTGATGTTTCTCCACATGGACAATCCCGCAAGATCTTCACCCTCCGTGAACCTCACAAGCTGGTTGCGGCAATCACCCCGTTCAACCACCCACTCAACCAGGTCCTGCACAAGATCGCCCCGGCGATCGCCTGCGGTGCGGCCACCATCCTGAAGCCATCGAGCAAGACCCCCCTGGTCGCCGTCAAGATCACCGAACTCCTCTACGAGGCGGGGCTACCGGGCTGGATGCTGAGTGTCCTGGTTGGACCAAGCTCGGAGGTCGCCGACACCCTGGTCACCGACCCGCGCGTCGAGGTGGTCAGCTTTACCGGAGGAGAGGTGGTAGGGAAAATGATCGCCAAGCGCGCCGGCTATAAGAAGCTGGTGCTTGAGCTCGGAGGAAATTCGCCCCTGATCATCATGGAGGATGCCGACCTTGACCTCGCGATCAACCTTGCCGCCGAAGGCTGCTTTAGAAACTCGGGACAGCGCTGCACGGCGGTCAAGCGGCTCCTGGTGCATGAGGCGATCCTTGAAACATTCACGGAGCGCTTCGTCAAAGAGGCCGGGAAATACAATTACGGCGACCCGAGCGATCCAGGCACCCGCGTTGGAACGGTTATCGACGAGGCGGCGGCGATCTACCTCGAGAAGGTCGTCAACGATGCGGTCGCCCTCGGCGCCCGTGTGCTCCTGGGAGGAACGCGAGATGGCGCCCTGATGACCCCCACGGTTATCGCGGATGTACCGCGGGATGCGGAGATGGTCGTCAAGGAATCGTTCGGTCCGCTGGCCCCCATCCTGGCGGTCAGCGATATCGAAGACGCCATCTCTCTTGCCAACGCCACCGCCTACGGTCTCTCTTCGGGAATCGTAACCCGGGATATGGACCGAGCCATCCGCGCGGTCAAAGGAATCCAGACCGGGACTGTCAATATCAACCAGGTACCCGGCTATCGAATCGAGTGCTCTCCCTTCGGAGGGGTCAAGGATTCGGGGCTCGGAGTGAAGGAGGGCGTCATCGAAGCTATGAAGGGATCGACCTACGTCAAGACCTTCTCGATGCCGTGGTAAGAAAAGGGCTCTATAGCGACATGACCAGCCCGGACCGTACCGGTGAAAAAAAAGACAAGCTCCTCTTTACCCCGGGGCCGCTGACCACCAGCGCCGCGGTCAAGGAGGCCATGCTGCGTGATCTTGGCTCGCGCGACACCGCCTTCATCGCGGCCATAGAAACCATCCGCGACAGCCTCCTCGGCCTTGCCGGACTCTCCAGGGAAAAAGGCTACGAGTGCGCGCTCATGCAGGGGAGCGGAACCTTCGGGGTTGAATCCGTTATCGGCTCATCTGTACCTCCCGGCGGCAAGCTCCTGGTGGTCATCAACGGCGCCTATGGCGAGAGAATGCTGAAGATGGCCGGCGTGCTGGGAATCAAATGCGCGGCCCTGCGCTGCGGCGAGAATACGAAAACCAACCCGGAAGCGGTTGCCAGCCGCCTCGATGCGGATGGCTCGATCACGACCGTGGCCATCGTCCACTGTGAAACGACCACCGGGATCATCAATCCGGTCGAAGAGACCGGGGCGCTCGTCCGTGAGCGCGGTAAAACCTACATCGTAGACGCGATGAGCAGCTTCGGAGCCGTCGCGCTGGATCTGGAGAAGGCCAAGATCGATTTCCTGGTCTCCTCCGCCAATAAATGCATCGAGGGCGTCCCCGGCTTCTCCTTCGCCATCTGCCGCGGCGAGGAGCTCGCGCGCTGTGAGGGACAGGCCCGCAGCCTGAGCCTGGACCTCTTCGCCCAATGGAAGGGACTAGAGTCCAATGGCCAGTTCCGCTTCACACCGCCAACCCATACGATCCTGGCCTTTGAGAAGGCGCTGGAAGAGCTGGCCGAAGAAGGCGGGGTCGCCGGCAGGGCGGCACGCTACAGTGGGAACTACGACACCCTGGTGGCGGGAATGAGCGCGCTGGGCTTCAAGGAATACCTGTCGCGTGAAGACCAGGGCTACATCATCACCTCGTTCCGCTATCCGACCCACCCGGCTTTTGATTTCACGGAGTTCTATACCCGGCTGAGCGAGAAAGACCTGGTCATCTATCCCGGCAAGGTCAGCGATGCCGACTGCTTCCGTATCGGCAACATCGGCCGTATCGAGCAGGACGACGTGAAGAATCTGCTGACAGCCATCGCGAGCGTGCTCGAGGAAATGGGCATCGAGAGCGGCGCCTGACGGGCCGCTTATAAGAACATAAAAAAGCCCTGATGGCCGGCCTCTCAAGAGGCCTCCCGCAGGCGACGATGCGGACCATCAGGGCTCCGGTGGTGCCTGGATCCTCCCTGACTCTCCTGAGTCCGGGGGGTACCGGCAAGCACCCTCGGGATCTTCAATCAATCAGGAGGTCACCACCTCACTTATCACCATAGAATGATACATAGATTGACCACCTCCTTTCTCGACCTGTTCCGGCGGGTCCAGAACCCGCCTCTCGGCGACAGCGGTCGATAGCTGCCGCCGGAGCCGGCAAGACGCCGCGAACTCTATAGCCCGAACTCTACGTCTTTGGTCTGCGTTGGACCTGTGCCGACTCATACCATCATCCTAGAGCCCCACCCGGCTGTGTCAAGCCAACTTGAAACCAGGACTCCAGTTCACCACCCGGGAAAGCCGACATCGGTAATGCCGCTGCAGGCCAAATGCCTGCAGTGACCCATTATCGGAAGTTGCGCATGATTCAGGTCGCGTGAACCGGTCCATGCGATTCGATCTTTTTTTTTCGCCAAACCTATTGCCTGTAAGCAGTAACAAATACTGAACATCCGTGTTTCCGGGTATTTTTTCGGTTTCGGCGACTTTCCTTGTGATAACATAAAACGGTTGAGGTCTTGATGTGCGGGGTCTGCGCATCCTAGGCAAAATTAAACTCCGAGGAGTCATCATGGCTAACGAAAACAAAGATTCTTTCGCTGACGATCCGCTCGAAGAGATCCATCTGGACGACGACGATCTGGACGATCTCCTGGGAGAAGGCGATGCGGAAAATACTAACGACGACTCATCTGAAGACGATGACTTGCTGAGCGACGAGGATCTGCTCGAGGTTGATTCCGACGATGAAGATTCCGGCGGCGAGATCTCCGAGGAAGAGCTCGACTCTCTCCTGGCCGATGCGGATTCCCCCGCTGAAGACGCTGGCGATGCCGAGCCTGCGGAGCTCTCCTCTGATGAGCTGGATGCCCTGCTTGCAGACGACGAGACCGAGGACGGCACCGATGTGCTTGGTGAGGATGACCTCCCCCCGGAGCTTCCTGATGTTCCCGACAGCCTGCCGGAAGATATCGGCTCCCAAATCGAAGAAGAACTTCCTGAGTTGAAAGACGATGCCGGCAGCGACACGGATGTAGACACCGAGATGGCTCTCAACGAATCCGAAGAAGACGACACAGGCTCGTCCAAGAAGAAAAGCTTCACGACGCCCAAGAAGGGTAAAAAAAAGAGCGCGGGCTTTGCCGCCAAGGAAGGCTCCGCCAAGCCGAAAAAGTCCGTAAGCCCCGTGCCGGCGAAGGCCTCGGGCGGCAAGAGGCTCGACTTCATCTGCAGCGAATGCTACTCGGTTCTCGCCATCTCGGCGACCTATTCAGAAAAGATCGTCACCTGCCCGGAATGCTTCCATGTAGGCAAAAAACCGGATGACAGCTTTCTACGCACCGTCAGCACAGCCAAGGCCGGCGAGGGCAAAAAGGCGCTGGTCCTGACCCTGCTCTCCTGCCTGATGGTGATCTGCTTCAGCGGCATCGTGTACCTGAAATCCGCCTATGGAGATGCGGCCTCGATGACGGAAGCCCGCACGGAAGCTCCTGCCTCCACGGCCAAGGCCGTAGTAGATGACGAAGACGAGCTTGCCCCCCCGGCCTTCGAGGTCGCTAAAGGGGACGAGGAATTTGTCGATCTCTGGCAGATGATCCTGCTCTGCAGCGGCGGTGTCTTCCTCCTCCTGCTGATCTGGCAGGCCTGCGTATACGAAGGCAACCGCTGGGAAGCCTACTTCTGACGCCGGGCCGACCCTCGCTGGTAAATGGTCTCCCCCTGGTAAACAGGCTCCGGCCGAGTCTTTCTTGACCAGGGAACCTGCGCGCCTGTGGTCTACTCGAGGATCGGATACCAACCAGGATTCCTCCGGCAGCAGGCATCGATGAAAATACAGGCGGCCGTCGTCACGCGAGCGGGACAACCTTTCGAGGTCAAGACCCTCGAGCTGGCCCCTCCGGCAGAGGGGGAGGTCCTGGTCAGGGTCCGCGCCGCCGGAATCTGTCACAGCGACTGGAATGTCCGCACAGGAGCGACGGAACACCCCCTCCCTGCGGTGGCAGGACACGAGGGCGCAGGGATTGTCGAATCGACGGGCCCGGGAGTCAACTCCGTCAGGCCGGGCGACCAGGTGGCCCTGAGCTGGGCGCCAAGCTGCGGAAGCTGCTTCTTCTGCGACAGGCGAAGACCTGCCCTCTGTGAAACCTGGCAGAGGCCTCTCTGGGAAGGAACCATGCTGGATGGAACGACCCGCCTGGCTCTCGATGGGCAGCCCGTCTACCATTATTGCGGCCTCGCCTGCTTCGCCGACCATGCGGTGGTTCCCGAGGCAAGCTGCGTTCCGATCGATCCGAAGGTCCCCTTCGAGATCGCGGCCATGATCGGCTGCTCGGTAACGACCGGCCTCGGAGCGGTACTCAACACGGCGCGGGTTGAGCGCGGCTCGTCAGTCGCCATCTACGGGATGGGCGGCGTGGGCCTGAGCATACTGGCCGGGGCCAGGCTGGCTGGGGCGGAACAGCTCATCGCTGTGGACCGCCACGACTCGAAGCTCGAGATGGCGCGCGCCTTCGGCGCCACCGAGGTCCTGAAAGCTGATGAATCGACACAGGCCGCGATCCTGAAGCTGACCTGCCAGCGTGGCGCTGATTACGTCTTCGAGGCGGTCGGCTCGCCGAAGGTCCAGGAGGCAAGTTTCGGCTCCGTTCGTCCCGGGGGAAAGCTTGTCCTTGTAGGCCTCTCACCGATGGGAAGCGAGACTGATTTCCCCGGATCCATCATCACCCGGCAGGAAAAAACCGTTCTTGGGTCCTATTACGGCTCCTGCGATCCGCAGCGCGACTTCCCCCTCTACGCCGGGCTCTATCTCGATGGGCGGCTCGCGCTTGACTCCCTGGTCTCAAAAACCTATGCCCTCCAGGAGATCAATGCCGCCTACTCGGATATGCTCGAGGGAAAGGTCTCCCGCGGCGCGATCCTGTTCTGATCTCCAGGCACCCGCTCCTGCCTGAAAAACACCGCTGCAGGGCTTCTCTGCTACCCGACCGAACGGCTGCTGTTAACCCATTTCACTAAATAAGTTGACTAGCTGAAAAGACTTGGATTAGCATCTCTTTTACTGCGCAGAAGCCTCTTATTCAGCTTGGTTTATTACTTGGCATACACCCCGGAGCCCCGAGATGAAGAGCGTTACATCCAACTGGCTTTCACCCCTGAAGACATCCCGACGCGATTTCCTGCAGGTCGGGGTCCTGGGCGGGCTGGGCCTGACCCTCGACAATTACTTCCGCATTCAATCTGCGAGCGCCGACCAGAAATTTTACGAGAGCAAAGAAGGGCCGGCCAAGAGCGTCATCAATATCTTCATGCCCGGCGGCATGGCTCACCAGGAAACCTTCGACCCCAAGCCCTACGCTCCCCTGGCCTACCGAGGCGAGCTCGGTAATATCGGCACCCGACTGCCGGGTATCCGCTACGGAGAGGTCATGAAGCAAACCGCGCAGGTCGCCGACAAGATCACCGTGGTGCGCTCGATGAGCCACGGTGAGGCTGCCCACGAGCGCGGCACCCACAATATGTTCACAGGCTACCGCCCCAGCCCCGCCCTCGTCTTCCCGAGCATGGGCAGCATCGTCTCTCACGAATTCGGACCGCGCAAGAGCCTGCCACCCTATGTCTGCATACCTGGCCAGCCCAATACCTTCGCGGGCTCCGGCTACCTGAGCTCCTCCTACGCTCCCTTCAGCCTCGGCAGCGATCCCGCCAGCGGCGGCTTCAAGGTCCGCGACCTCAATCTTACCGGCGGCATCGACTCGGAGCGCTTCAACCGCCGCCGCTCGATCCTCGAGGCGGTCAACGCTCACTTCAAGGAGACGGAAAAATCCGATGGTCTCGAGGCCATGGACACGTTCTACCAGAGAGCCTATGGCCTCATCAGCTCAAAGGAGGCCAAGGAGGCCTTCAACATCAATGCCGAGCCCGCCAAGCTGCGCGATGAATACGGCCGCAACGCCGCCGGGCAGAGGCTCCTGCTCGCGAGAAGGCTGGTCGAGGCCGGCGTACGGTTTGTCACCCTGACCTACGGCGGCTGGGACATGCACAACAATATCCGCAACTCGATGAGAAGCCAGATGCCCGCCTTCGACCAGGCCTTCGCCCGGCTGATCAGAGACCTCGACACACGCGGGCTGCTCGATTCAACCCTGGTCGTGGTAACGACCGAATTCGGACGCACCCCCAAGATCAATGGAAACGCGGGAAGAGATCACTGGCCCAAGGTCTTCAGCATTGTCCTGGCCGGTGGAGGAATCAAGAAAGGGTTCATCTACGGCAAGTCAGATGCGACAGCCACAGAGCCCGAGGAAGATGGCCTCTCGGTCGCGGACTGGGCGACCACGGTCTACCACCAGCTGGGTATCGTAGCGGACAAGGAGCTCATGGCTCCGGGTGACCGACCGATCGAGATCTGCGATGGCGGCAAGGTTCGCAAGGAACTGCTCGCCTGAGAATCGCCGGCAGCCGGCCGCAGGGCTGCCTGCCGGGAGCAATTCTTCGCAAAGCGGCTCGTCTTATCGGACCCTGGAAAACGACACAACAAATCCCACGACTACGGAAAGTATTCATATGTCCCTGCAGAACAGAAACAGGAAAAGCCGTCCTCCCCGGGCCGCTCCGTTTCTTTCCCTCTGCCTCCTGCTCCTGGCCGCCGCTCATCTGCCGGCGGCATCTCCATCGCTGGGCTCGATCATCCCCAGGGGTGGCCAGCGCGGGACCGAGCTGGAACTTAACTTCAACGGAGACCGGCTGGCGGATGTAAAAGAGATCCTCTTCTACTCACCCGGCTTCAGCCTCGTTGAGCTCAAGGTGACCAACCCCAAACAGGTCCTCGCCAAGGTCAAGATCGCCACCGACTGCCGGCTGGGCGTCCACGCCATGCGGCTGCGCACAGCCACCGGCATCTCCGATATGAGGACCTTCTTCGTCGGCGCTCTCGCGGAGGTGGCGGAAAAGGAGCCCAACAGCGACTTCGCCGCCCCGCAGAAAATCTCTCTCAATACAACCGTAAACGGCATCGTGAAGAACGAAGACGTCGACTACTACGTTTTCGAGGTAAAAAAAGGCCAGCGCATCTCCGCCGAGATTGAGGCAATGCGGCTGGGTAATACGGTCTTCGATCCCTATATCGCAATCATGAACGCGGGCCGCTTCGAGATCGCGTCCTCAGACGATTCCGCGCTTCTGCGCCAGGATTCAACCTGCCAGGTGATCGCCCCCGAAGATGGAAACTACTATGTACAGGTTCGAGAGAGCTCCTATGGAGGAAACGACAACTGCCGCTACCGGCTTCATGTCGGCACCTTCCCACGTCCGAGGGGTCTGTTCCCGGCCGGCGCGAAGATCGGCCAGGAAATCGAGATGACCTACCTGGGCGATGCGAGTGGCGACCGCAAGCAGAAGGTGGCCGTACCCCAGGCTGTCCGTAGCGACTTCGGACTCCACCTCCAGGACGCTGGAGGGGTGTCACCCTCCAGAAACGTCTTTCGCCTCAGCGAATACGGAAATACGCTGGAGGTCGAGCCCAACAATAACCACGCCAAGGCCACCACGGCAACCGCTCCCGGGGCCTTCAACGGTATCATCTCCGAACCCGGGGACATCGACTGCTTCCGGTTCAAAGCCAACAAAGGCCAGGTCTTCGAGGTGGAGCTTTACGGCCGCAGGATTCGCTCCCCCCTGGATTCCGTCATCAACATCTCCCATTTCTCCGGCAAGGGACTCGCCGGGAACGACGACTCGCGCGGTCCGGACAGCTACTTCCGCTTCACGGCCCCGGAGACCAAGGAATACGTTGTGACGGTACGCGATCATCTGGGCAAGGGTGGACCGGACTACATCTACCGGTTTGAGCTCACGCCCGTAAAGCCCGGCCTGAGCCTGGCCATTCCGAGGGTTGCGCGCTATTCCCAGGAGCGCCAGTCCATCTCTGTGCCCAGGGGCAACCGCTACGCCGCCCTGGTCTCCGTCAGCAGGCAGAATTTCGGAGGCGACCTGGTCTTCAGCTGCGCCGACCTCCCGGCAGGCATCAATATCCAGGGCGAAAACATGCCGTCAAACCTGACAACCATACCAGTACTTTTCGAGGCGGCCGCTGACGCCCCCTTATCCGGTAAAATCTGTAATGTCCGCGCACGGCATATTGACGAGTCAAAAAACATCAGCGGCGGCTTCCGTATCGGTGTTGACCTCCTGGTCGGCAACCCGGGACAGTCGGTCTACCTGAACCACACCCTCAACGGCCTGGCCGTCGCGGTGACTGAAGAGGCCCCCTTCAAGCTGCAGATCATAGAGCCCAAAGTGCCCATCGTTCGCAACGGATCGATGGCTCTCAAGATCGTCGCCGAGCGCAAGGAAGGGTTCACCGCCCCCATCGGACTCCAGATGGTCTTCAACCCTCCAGGGGTCACCTCCCAACGAGGCGTCAATATCCCGAAAGACAAGAGCGAGGCCTATATCAACCTGAATGCAAACGGTGGAGCCCAGGTGCGGACCTGGAAAATCGCCGTCAACGGTTCCAGCGGCGGGATCTGGACAAGCTCACAGCTCGCCTCCCTGAGCGTAGCCGAGCCCTACATTGACCTCGCCGCAGAAAAGACCTCGGTAGAACAGGGCAAGGAGACCGAGATCTTCTGCAAGATCAACCAGAGAACAAAATTTGAAGGTAAGGCCCAGTTAACCCTCTTCGGACTTCCACACAACGTCAAGGCCCCGGGAATGGAAATTGACGCGACCACCAAGGAGGTCACCTTCAAGGTGGCTGTCGCCAAGGACAGCCCGGCGGGAAAACACCGCAACATTGCCTGCCGCGTTGAGATCATCCAGAACGGAGAGTCGATTGTCCATTCAAGCGGCGGCACCGAGCTTCGAATCGACAAGCCCTTGCCGCCGCCGAAGCCCAAGAAAAAGCCTCCGCCCAAGGTTACCAAGAAAGTGGAGAAGCCGAAGCTTCCGCCGAAGGCTCCGCCCAAGAAACGCCTCACCCGGCTGGAGAAGCTGCGCCTGCAATACAAGAAAGCCAAGGAAGAGGGCTCCTGAGAGCCTGGCCGTCATCGTGAAAAAACCCAATCACCTTCCATTCGTGTCAGCCCTCGTCCTGTTGACCTGCGCCCTCGGACCGTCCGGCCGAATCGAGGCCGCCGAGCTTGCCAGGATCACCGCCTACCCGGGCGACGTAGAGCTCAGCACCCGGCGTGACCGGCAGGCGGTCATTGTCCAGGCGCTCTATTCAAATGGCCTGACCAGGGACGTGACCTCTGAGGCGAAGTACTCCCTCGCCGACCCGGCCCTGGCAAAGCTCGAAGCGGGCTTCGTCCTGCCGGTGAAGGATGGGGCCACCGAGCTGCGGATCGAGTTCGAGGGGCAATCCATCTCCCTGCCGATCACGGTCAAAGATGCCGCCGTGGACAGGCCCGTCAGCTTCAAGCTCGATGTCATGCCGATCTTCATGAAGGCCGGCTGCAATACCGGGAGCTGCCATGGAGCGGCCCGCGGCAAGGACGGTTTCAGGCTGTCCCTGTTCGGCTTCGACCCCGATGGGGACTACCACCGGCTGACGAGGGAGCTCAATGGCCGCCGGCTCAACCTCGCGCTGGTACATGACAGCCTCATCCTTGAAAAAAGCGCCGGGCGGGTCAGCCATACCGGCGGCAAGCGGTTTGAAAAAGATTCTGAGCTCTACGGGACTCTCGTGCGCTGGCTCGAAGCCAGGGCTCCACGGGATCCTGCGGATATCCCCCAGCCAACCAAAATCGAATTCTATCCCCCCAACGCCGTTCTCAACGGCGAGGGATCGACCCAGAAGCTGACCGTTCGAGCCCGGTATTCCGATGGGACCAGCCGTGACGTTACCCAGCTCGCCTACTTCCTGTCGAACAATGAGACCTCGGCGAAGGTGTCCCAGAAGGGCATCGTGAGCGCCGGAGCGCGGGGTGAGGCTTTCATCATGGCGCGCTTCGCCACCTTTACAGTCGGCAGCCATTTCATCGTCCTGCCCAAGAATCTCGAATTCCAGTTCCCCGAGGTGGAGCAAAACCACTATATCGACACCCTGATCAACGACAAGCTCAAGAAGCTCCGGGTGGCGCCCTCGGGGCTCTGCTCTGACGAGGTCTTCCTGCGACGCGCCTATCTCGACATCATCGGCCTGCTGCCCACGGCCGAGGAATACGCGCGCTTTTTCGCGGACAAAGAAGGGGGCAAGCGCGCCAGGCTCGTGGATGAATTGCTTGGCCGAAAGGAATTTGTAGAGCTGTGGGTCATGAAGTGGGCGGAGCTGCTGCAGATCAGGTCCTCCAACCAGGTGAGCTATAAGGCCATGCTGCTGTACTACAACTGGCTGCAGGACAAGATCGCCAACAATATTCCGATGGACAAGATGGTGAGCGAACTCCTGGGCGCCAGCGGCGGAACCTTCAAGAATCCCGCCACCAACTACTATCAGAATGAGACCAATACCCTGAAGGTGACTGAAAACGTCGCCCAGGTTTTCATGGGGATGAGAATCCAGTGCGCCCAATGCCACAACCATCCCTTCGACCGCTGGACCCAGGATGATTATTACGGATTCGCCTCGTTCTTCTCCCAGATCGGCCGGAAACGGGCCGAGGACCCCAGGGAGACCATCGTCTTCAACTCCCGCGGTGGCGAGGTGCGTCACCCCGTCGGCAACCGGGTCATGAAGCCCAAGTTCCTCGGCGGCGTGGCCCCCGATCTCAAGGGCAAGGACCGACGCGTGGCGATGGCCAACTGGCTGGTATCAGCCGAGAACCCCTTCTTCGCCACCAACCTGGCCAACATAGTCTGGGCCCATTTCTTCGGCAAGGGGATCATCGATGAGGTCGACGATGTCAGGGTCAGCAATCCCCCGGCCAACGGCGCGCTGCTCAACGAGCTGGGCCGCCGCTTCACCGGTTACAAATACGACTTCAAAAGGCTCGTGCGGGACATCTGCACCTCCAGGACCTACCAGCTCGCCACCCAGACGAATCAGTCAAACGAGTCTGACACGCGCAATTTTTCGCATGCATCGCTGCGCAGGATTCGATCCGAGATCCTCCTCGACTGCATCACGCAGGTAACCAATACGAGCAATAAGTTCCGCGGGCTCCCCAAGGGCGCGAGGGCAGTCCAGATCGCGGATGGATCGACCACCAATTATTTCCTCCAGGCCTTCGGCCGGGCCAAGCGTGAAACCGTCTGCTCCTGCGAGGTCCAGATGGAGCCCAATCTCTCCCAGGCGCTTCACCTGATTAACGGCGACACCATCGAACAAAAGATCAGCCAGGGCGGACTTATCAAGGCCCGCCTGGATGAGAAAAAGACGCCCGATGAGATCATCGAAGAATTGTACCTCCGCTGCTTCTCGCGCAGGCCTGTTGAGAAAGAGCTGGCCAGCCTGAGGTCCATCCAGGCATCGGCCCCCAACCCGAAAGAGTTCCTCGATGACCTCTTCTGGTCCCTGCTCAACTCCCGGGAATTTCTCTTCAACCACTGACGAACACCCCAGCCATGTCATCCAGAAGCCCATCACCAGCAGGAAGAACCACGGCCGCGGCGCTGCTCGCCCTGCTCGGCGGCCTCGTCATGGCGAGCTCTCCCGCCCTAGCCGGCGGCGAAGACGCTGTGCCCAAGGAGGCCCGGATCACCTACGATGATCACGTATCCGAGATCTTCCGATCCCAATGCTTCAAATGTCACAACCAGGACCGTAAGAAGGGCGGGCTCGCTCTCAACACCTACGGCCTGGCGATGGAGGGCGGAAGCTCCGGAAAGGTGATCAAGCCCGGGGAGCCCGGCTCCAGCCGCCTCCTCGCTCTCATCTCCCACCTTGAAGAGCCGTACATGCCCCCAAAAGGCGGCAAGCTTGCGGACGGCATCCTGGAAACTGTTCGAAGCTGGATCGCGGGAGGCGCGCTGGAAAATAAGAGCAGCAAGATCAAGCTTCCCACCAGGCCCAGGCTTGAGCTCTCGGTAAGCGAGCCCACTGCGAAGCCGGAGGGCCCGCCGCCAATGCCGCGGGGGCTGAGCCTGGAGCCGGTGGTGAGGACGCAACAGACCAGCGCTGTGACGGCGATGGCCTGCAGCCCCTGGGCTCCCCTGGTGGCCGTCGCGGGGCAGAAGCAGGTGCTACTCTACAATACGGACACCAGCGAGCTGGCCGGAGTACTTCCCTTTCCAGAGGGAACGGCGCACATACTCAAGTTCAGCCGCAACGCCGGGCTGCTCCTGGCCGGCGGCGGCCGAGGAGCCCATTCGGGAAAGGTTGTCCTCTGGAACGTGCGTACCGGGGAGAGAATCGTAGAGATCGGCGACGAGTACGACTCTGTTCTCGCGGCCGACATCTCCAGCGACCACAGCATGGTCGCCCTTGGCGGGTCCAGCAAGATGCTCCGCATCTACTCAACCAGCGACGGCGAGCTGCTCCATGACATCAAGAAACATACCAACTGGATCCTCTCCCTCGAGTTCAGCCCGGATGGAGTGCTCCTGGCATCGGGAGATCGCAACGGCGGTCTTCACGTATGGGAATCCGTGACCGGGCGCGAATTCCTGGCTCTCAGGGGACATGGCGGCGCGATAACCGCGGTGAGCTGGCGAGCCGACTCGAACATCATAGCGAGCGCCAGTGAAGATTCGACCATACGCCTCTGGGAGATGGAAAACGGCCGGCAGATCCGCAGCTGGAATGCCCATGGGGGCGGAACGCTTGCTATGCAATTTCATCGAAATGGCCAGCTGGTAAGCTGCGGCCGCGACCGGGCAACCAAGCTCTGGGATCAGAACGGAAAACAGCAGCGCGCCTTTGAAGCGTTCGGCGATCTCGCCCTGCGAGTAACGGTCGACCACAATTGCAAACACGTCATCGCCGGAGACTGGAACGGTGAGATCCGGATGTGGAACGCCGCCGATGGCAAGCGAGTGGCCAACCTGTCACTGAATCCCGTCAACCTCTCAGTTCGCCTCGAGAAGGCGATGGCGCCCCTCGCCGGCCTCCAATCCGAACACGACAAGATCGCCGCAGAGCAGGCCCGCCTCCTGGGCGTCGCGAAGGAGCTGAAGACCGCGCTCGATAAAAGTAATTCCACCGCAGCAGCGGCAGCCACCGCCGCTACGCAGGCGAATGCTGACCTCGACAAGCACCGCGGACTTGCAGACGCAGCCGCCGCGGGCCTGCGCGAAGCCCTTGCCGCTCTCGCCGCCCGTGAAGAAGAGCACGGCAAGCTCGCCGCGGCTGAAAAAAAAGACGGCGCCCAATTGAAGAAAAGCACCGCCGCGCTCACCTCGGCCCAGAAGAAGGCCGCAGAGCTCGCGGCCAGCGTCTCCCGGGTCCTGGAGCAGCGGGCCCTGTCAAAGGCGGCCCTCGACCAATCTACAGGAGAGGTGGACAGCGCCCGGACTCGAGTCGGCCAGCTCACCGGCCAGGCGAAAGCAGCCGGCGAGGCGGCGGCGGCACAGAAGGCTGTCCTCGACAAGGCCGCCGCCGCCCTCCAGGCCGCCAGGATGGTCACCGACAAGTGGAAGGCTGCCATCGAGATCGACAAGGCCCTCAAGGTGGTGGCCCTGAAACGCAAGGAGCATGCCGCTCGGCTCGTCGCACTCGAAGAGAGAAAGGCGGAGGCGCGGGAGGCGAATGGGCGGCTCGCAAGCCTGCATCGGGAGCTCAAGGCCGGCGCGGAGAGCGCCAGGAAGGCAGCTGATGCCGCCGCCGAGGCGGCCCGCAACCTGCTCGAAAAAGCCGCGGGCTCCTCGAGCAAGGCCGCCGAAATCATCTCGAAAACCGATGCCCTGCAGGTCGACGCCGTGGAAACCGAGAAACTGGCAGAGGCCGGCAAGCTGATCACTGATCTCGAAAAGTCCTCCACCGAGCTTGCCGAGGCACTGGAAGCATCGGTGCAGGTCTGGGAAGAAAGCCGCAAGCAGGCCACCGCCGCGGCCGCAAAGAGTGCCGCGCTGGCCGCGCGGCTCGCGGCCGAGGTGAGCGCCCTGGCCGCCCACGGAAAAAATATCCGGAAAGCCCGCGACGAGACCGCCACGGCCGAGGGCGCCCTACGGGCCGCCGAGGCGGCATGGAAAAAATGGACGGCCTCCTTCGAGACGGCAAGCAGGCCGAGGACGGCCGACGCCTCGGTTGCCGTGAATAAATAAACCCGGCCGGAATCAGTGATTCACGAAAACCAGGAGCGCCTCTTTCAGGTCCTCCCAGGCCTTCTCACCAGAGAGCTTCCCGGGCAGCTCGAGAGTTATCGTCGGAAGGCGCAGATCAACGCCCGTGTAGCTTCCGAGCGAACCCGGCGTCGGGTAGCCGATCGAGGGCTTGAGAGGATAGCCGCTCGCCCGCGCCATGGCGGCGGCCAGCGAGTCGGCCGGCCCGTCATAGTTTACGCAGAGCAGCGGCGAGTGCACCGCCAGCACCCGGGTTGGTCGAAATTGACGAATCATCTTCATGAGAGCCCTGGTCTCCGGCTCACTGGAGGGATAGGGTCCGTTACGCCGACTCTTCTTGAAGTTGGATGCCGGGAAGTTCCTGTTCAGATCAACTCCCCTGACATTGTAGCGGCTCTTCCCGGCAAGACCATCCGGGTTGAGAACAGGGACCACCACCAGTCGGCGGCGGGCATACAGGGACGGGTTCTTTCTGAGGTGATCAAGAAAAAGCTTGAGCAGGGGCCCCCCGGCCGGCTCGTTGCCGTGGATGACTCCAAAGATGAGGAAGGACGGACCCTCTCGGCCCAGGATCTCCGCCGTGATCGCCCGCCCCTCAACCGAGGCGCCGATGACCTCCTCATGGGAGACGGATGACGCGGGCCGAGCCCCGGTCGAGGAGCAGCCGGCGCAGAGAACGCCCAGTAAAATCAGCAGCGACCTTCCCACCTTTTCTCTTCTCCCGCGCGACAACTGAAACCAGTCAACCTCTCCATCGCCGACATCCTATGGATATCTCGCAACACTCGCAACCGTGCCCGTCGGCTACCGGCCTGCAAGCCGGCGCGCAAGCTCAGCAGCTGTTCGCATCATAATCGCATTCAGCCTCGTCACCCGGAGTCGGGTCGCGTCCACACTCCTCAGAGCCAGGAGGCGCCAGCGGCTCCCCTCCGGCAAAGAGCCAGGTCAGCAGCCGAATGGCATCAGAGACATCCACCTCGCCGTTGTCATCGCTATCGGCGGTCTCGAGACACGCAGGCGTAGCGCTGCCCTGGAAGAGATAGCCGAGGATAAAGACCGCGTCCGTCAATTCAACCGTGCCGTTGCCATCGGTGTCTCCCCGACGGAAGATGGTCCCTCCTGGGGGAGGCGGAGCGCCCCCGCCGCCCGGAACCCGGATGGCTCCCGCGAAGGAGGACGGCCCCTCGAGATCGGTCCTGTAGACTCCGAGCGTAACGCTACCCTCAGCGGGGGCTGCATCGGCATCGAACCAGAAGTTGTAGAGGCTTCCCCAGCCAAGGGGATTGGAGTCCGGATGCTCCGCGACCGGGCTCGTCGACCAGGTCACCGCCGAGCCGTCTCGCGTGGGCTCCCAGGGATCGTTGTTGAATCCATCGTCGGCCGACTGGACCGCCTTGAAGCCAAGGCTCGTAACCGCTACGTCTTCGCCAACCGGGATGGTGATCGAGGAAACCGACCTGTTCATATCGAGGTTGTAGAGAGCGTACTCGTAGCGGTAGGTCCCATCACCATTGTCGCTGACATGCAGATCGAGGTAACAGCGCCCATCATCGATCAGCTCAGCCTCGGGAATAACCGTTCTCTCGCCGCCCTCCCAGGCATCGAGAGCCGGCCCCTGATTCCCCATGACCTGGCGGAAATCAAGATTCCAGGTTCCTCCAGGCTGACCGGAGATGTCGACCTCCTGCCAACCGAGACTGTTGGTATGTTCGGAGTCATCATGGGAGAGAGTGTACAATTCCGCAATATACCGGGCCCCCGGATTGGCCTCGGGATCAAGATCATCATCGCTTACCGCGAGACGATGCTGCACAGGATTATGATTTGAGCTTGTGGTGTCGATATGCGAACCGGCGTAGGAAAAGGAGCCTGTCCAGGGATTGATCTCGTGGCGGGGTCCAAAGGTTCTCTGGGACGCGTTCGTGCTGACACCGTAGATGTCGGCGCAGCCGGCGCCAAGATTCCCATCGCCATCGACCCTGCAGGGAGGGCCGCACACTCCACTGGTCTGGGAGGCGGCAAAGCCGTGCTTTGCCCAGGACTGGCCGATCTGGTCAAGCCGGCCGCCCTGCATACGATAGAGATTGAATACAAGGAACGGATGCCGCGGATCCGGGTTACCGTACCAGTCCACCGCATCGCTGCCGATATTACAGATCGTTGACTGCATCGAGAGAGCGACCACATCGCCGAGCCGCCCCATCTGGCGAATGCCGCTCATGCTCGAGATGGTGATGTCCGCGCCCTCACCCGCCACGGGTGGCTCCGAACAGCTCAGCTCGAGACTATAATCTCCGCTTGCTCCGTTGTAGCCCGCGACCCTGATGAAGTAGGTCGTGCCGGCCTCCACCTCGTAGGCGATGGTGGACTGCAGGTCACATGCATCATCATTACAGGCAAGCTGGTTGGCGTTCGTGGGCGGGCATTCAGAGTGGATCGAGAGAACGGTGTCGTAGCCGCTGGTGCAGGTGCTCGCAACCAGGAGGCAGGGCGCCTCGGCCACATAGCGGAAGATGTCGTCCGAGCTCTGGCTTGAGCTGCCGCAGGACGCGCTGCCGGTACTCTCCCTGCCCGCGGTGCTGCCTTCAACCCGATTGTCGAGAGTGAGCTCCGCGGCGGCTTCACAATTCCCAGGGCCGGGACCGGGACCGTCCCCATCAGAAGAAACCTCGAGAGTGTAGCCCCCGGTGCGCCCGCGGTAGCCGGCCACGCGAACCAGGTACGCCTGGCCTGCCGTGACGCTGAACTCGACCTCGGACTGGAGGTCGCAGGTGTCATCATTACAGCCGAGCTCGTTGTCCTCAGCGGCCGGGCAGTCCGAATAAACCGAGAGAACCGTATCATAATCACTGCCGCAAGTGCGTACCGTTACCGAAGCATCGGCCGCGGCGGTATATCGATACCAATGCGAGGGACTGTTATCTGAACGCCCGCAGTCGGATTCTCCGCCCCGGGGCGCTCCCTGTGTCGATCCCTGGACTGTTTCAATTCCAATATCAGCCGCACCTTCGCAGGTTTCCTGGGCAGCAAGACTGCCGTTAAAGAAAACCACGGCAAGCACTACCCCACAGACCATCCTGCCCAGAAGGTGAGAATCACCGAACTTATTCCTCATCACGAAGTGCTCCCAAAAAATTTGTCTAAAAAGACAGGCCCGATACGGTCATACGCAACACACGGCCCATTCCCCCACAGGAGCCAACGAAAAAAATCGCCCTCCCGCTCTATCTACCCAATTATACAGGGTTTACACTGCGAGGACATCTACTGCGTGTCACAATATTCATCCGTGCAGTACGACCTGGCTACCGCCTCCAGGGCAGGGATCAGCGCCTATGGGAATCCGGACCTGGCTCAAACGTAGACGCCTTGAGAAAAAAGCTCGGGAAAAACTCCGGGGCGCCTTTCGAGACACCAGCCTGCTCGTCGGCACATCCCTTCAACCACACCACTCGGGACGATCTGTTCTCATCGACTTTGAAACCCTCGATGGAGAACTGCAGCTCATTCGTTTCGGCATACTGAGACACCCGAGACCCTACGCCTTCAGCAAACAGTCCCACGAGGTCATCGAGTACTACAGGTACGATATCGCCGAGCCCCAGATCAAGGTGGAGGAGGGGCTCAACCTGACACGGCTGCATGGACAGGACGCGTGCGATTAAGACCGCGGGTGGAACTCAGCCGTACTTCCTGGTGAGCTCCTTGAAGTTCGACCGTGGCGCGCGGATCAGGCCGCCCTTGAGCTTCTCACCCTCCGGGTCGACGTAGACGCGGCTGGTCGGCAGCTTGGGGCCAGGACGCTTCAACCCGAAGACGTGAATGTTGAAGATAAAGCTGTCATCGGTGAGGGCCTCAAACCAGTGGATGTTGTCCTTGTAGTCGGAGATGGAAGAGTGCTCGCCGGGCTTGAACTTGCGATCGATGGTCGGCTTGATGATCAGGTGCTTCGGCTCATCCCTCAGGCGATCGAAGTGGCGGCCGTGCAGGTCTCCCTTGAGAATCAGAAAGGCGGTGGCCATGTTGTTGTGGCCATGGGGAACGACCGAGTTCCCCTTGTTGAGCGCAAAGATCTGCTTGCCGAAGGCCAGCCTCGCAGGCGCGCCCTCCACCTTGTTGAAGTTGAACCGCAGGCTGGTCTCCGACCCCGACTTGATCTTCAGATTCTTCGTCAGGCGTTCGAAATTCACCAGCTTGAGAAGCTCCTCGAGCGGCACCTCGGAAAAAAGTTCCTCGACCTTCTCCTGCCAGACGACCTGCTGGATCTTTTCGCCCTTGAGATCCTGGGCTGCCTGGTTCAGCCCCGCAAGCCATTTGCCCGTCAGGGGCTGAACCTCATCCGCGAAAGCATCGTTTTCGAAAAGAGTTTCCAGCAGGGAAAAGGTCAGGACGGAGCTGATGGCATTCCGCGTGAAATCTCTGCGTGAGAGCTTATCCATGGTATTTCCTCTGTTCAGAGCCCGAGGGCCCGGTCCATTCGCTCTGCAATCTCCTTGAGACGCTCTTTTCCTCCTCCGCCGACCTCGGCTGTCGCCCAGCCGCTGAAGCCGATTTCCGTGAGCGCCTTCCGAACATCCGCCCAGTCTACGTCCCCATCCCCAATCTTGCAAAAACCGTTCTTTTTGCCCCACCCCTTCACGTCGAGCTTCACAATCCGGCGACCGAGTGTGCGAATCCAATCGGCGGGCTTGCCGTACTTCTGGTGGTTGCCGATATCGAAGTAGGATCCGACCCAGGGGCTGTTGATCGCGTCGAGATACTCCGCCAGCTTGTCGGCGGTCTGGTTGTCCGGTCCGCCGTGCACATAGCAGAAACCGTTCCATACATTCTCGATCAGGATGTGGATTCCCAGGCGGGAACAGAGCGGCAGAACCTTGCTGATCTGTTCGATCGACCTTTCCCAGACCTGCTCCTGGTTCTCTTTCTCCTTATTGGCGACCCGGCCGGGAACCAGCAGAACGGCGGTGCCCCCGATGAGATGGGTGTCGCGCACAGCGGTCTCCAGGCCTGCCCGGCCCTTTTCCCGAACCTCTGGCCTGGGGTCGGAGAGCCTGGTACCCCAATGGATGGAATCTACCACTCCATGAATCGGCAATCCGACCGCCTTGCTCGCGGCCAGGGCCTGCTTTTTATTACCACCGCCCGGGCTGTTCAGCTCGACTCCATCGTAGCCAAGCTCCTTGAGCAGCTCGAACTTGCGCTGGATCGAGAGCTTGCCTCCAACCATTCCGAACTTGACCGATTTGTAGATCTTGCCGCGATGTTCACCGGTTGAGGCCTGCAGGGGCATCGCCGCGAGCCCCTTCATTCCCACGGCCGTCGTGACGCAGGCCGCCGAGGCGGTGCGGATAAATTGTCTTCTTCCAAGTGATTCAGCCATTGTTCCGCTCCGATGAATTCTGGTTCGCTGTTTATTCAAGCGACAGACAATGTACCGCAAAGATGGCGGCGGCGGGACACTAGTTTCTCTTTCCCGCCGACGCGACACCGATCACGCCCAATAGTCTCGAAAAAACCACCTCCATCACTTAGGCTGTCTCGAACCTCTACGGACGGGCCGCAACGGCCAGGCGACGGAAAACCATCAACGACAGACTGAGGAAACGATGAGCAAGCTACAGGCCTATATTGATGAACGTAAAGAGCAGAACCTGCAGGAGCTCATCGAGCTGTTGAAGATCCCGAGCGTCAGCACTGACCCGAAGCTTGACGGGGAGGTCGGAAATTGCGCCCGGCGTATGGGCGCGTTGATGGCAGAGGCCGGGCTGGAAACCGAGATCTTCGAAACCGATGGACATCCCATCGTCTACGGTGAACGCCTGGAGGCCCCCGGCGCGCCAACCGTCCTGGTCTACGGCCACTACGATGTGCAGCCATCGGATCCCGACGATGAGTGGGAGAGCCCTCCGTTTGAACCAACGGAGAGAGATGGATACCTCTTCGCTCGCGGCGCCACCGATGACAAGGGCCAGTTCTACGCCCTCATCAAGGGCATCCAAGCCTCGCGGGAGGTCAATGGGAAGCTTCCCTGCAACGTCAAGGTCCTCTGCGAAGGCGAAGAAGAGATCGGCAGCCCCAACCTCGATCCGTTCATCCGCAATGAGCTCGACAGGCTGGCCTGTGACGTTGTCTTCATCTCCGACTGCAGCCAGTTCGGCATCGACATGCCGGCGATCACCTACGGCCTCAAGGGCCTCTGCTACCTGGAGGTCTTCGTCAGGGGGCCTGCGACCGATCTGCACTCCGGAACCTTCGGAGGCTCGGTGGCCAACCCCGCCAATGTCCTCACCTGCCTGATGGCCGCCTGCCAGGGACCTGATGGAAAGATCGCGATCCCGGGCTTTTATGATGACGTGAGGGCGCTTGAGGACTGGGAGCGCGAGATGATGGCGGAGCTCCCCTTCGACGAGGAGGAGTTCAGAAAATCAGTCGGGGCGGTGAAGGTCTTTGGCGAAGCGGGCTATACCACGCTCGAGCGAAAAGGCGCGCGGCCGACCCTCGACATCAACGGAATGATCAGTGGCTTTACCGGCGAGGGAGCCAAGACCGTCCTGCCGGCGACTGCGAGCTGCAAATTTTCCATGCGCCTGGTTCCCGACCAGGATCCCGAGAAGATCACCTCCCTGGTGAGCGACTTCCTGAACGAGCTCGCTCCTGACACCATCGAGATCGAGGTGCGCCCCCACCACGGCGCCAGCCCCGTCATCGTTTCACGCGATGGAGCGGCCGTCAAGGCGGCCGAAAAAGCGCTCGAGGCCGGCTTCGGACGCCGCCCGGTCTTTGTGCGCGAGGGAGGTTCGATCCCCGTCGTCAACACCTTCCAGGAAGCGCTGGGAGCGGAGAGCCTGCTGATCGGGCTCGGGCTTCCCGATGACAATCTCCACGCCCCAAATGAGCACTTCCGTATCAAGGACTACCACCGGGGAGCGGTGACCATGGCCTCTTTCCTCGAAGAATACGGCCAATCCGGAGCTTGAGGCGCCGGACAGCGCTCAACGTCAGGAGCCCGCGGGCGCGGCCGGCTTCTTCTCCGCCGGCTTCGGTGCGAACTCGGGACCGACGGGCTTCTGCGGCCGCGCAGCGGAAGCAGCGGCGGCGGGGGTGCCAAGATAGACCTCAACTCGGGTTGAAGATTTCAGCCTCTCGATGAGCTGACCGTAGGCGATCTTGCGACGGGCGATGAGCAACCTGTTCTCGATCACGCCCTGGGCCTCCTTATAGGTCTTCGGCTCACCCTTGATGATCTCCTTCATGCGAAAGAACCAGAAGGCCCCCTGCGCCCGGGTAGCTCTCGAGTGCTGGCCTTCGCGAAGGCCTTTCAGGATGACCGGGATGGGGAAGGGAAAGTCATCGAGCTCACTGAACTTGTTCTTGAAAACCGTCGCCCTCAGCTTGGGGTTTCCCTGGAACTCTTCGGAGTGGGCCATCGCAAGGGCGCTGAAGGGCTTGCCCGCCTGTAATCCCTGCCGCACACTCTGGACCGCTCCGAAAGCATCGGCCTTATCGAAGATCTTGATACGCTGATAGTGCACCTCCAGCGGAGGTGTAAATTCTTCGCGATGGCTCCGGTAGTAGGCTCGTGATTCCGAAGGAGGAACGAAGATGTCGAGCTTTCCGTAGATCTCCTGCCAGAGATGCATCTCGGAGAGCATCTTCTCGCGGATCTCGCGAACCACCTCTTCACGGCTGAGGCCCATCTCGTTCTTTTGAATATCGAAATAATCCTCCCGGGTCGCGACCTCCTTCTGGCCGGCCTTACGGCGCTTCTGAATTTCCCGGTCGATCCAGGCCATGACATTGTCAAGAACCACCAGGTCCTCTATCTCCTTGCCAGGGTAGACGGTCATCTGGGCCTGGATAATGAGCTCCTTGTTGACCATCTCCGAGAGGATCGAAAGCTCCTGCTGACGGCGGTTGATCGATGCGGGAGAGACCTGCTGCCGCGCTACGAGGGCAAGGATTCGCTGGTCGACCTTCTTCCTGAGCCGGGAGCGTGAAATGACCTTATTCCCGACGATCGCGGCGATGCCTCCGGCCCGGCTCTCCTCAATCCCGACGCTTCCGCCAGCCGGAGCCGCGGCCCTGGCCGCTTTCTCCGCCGGAGGTTTCTCAGGAGAAGCGGAAGTGGTGACGGCCGCCGCGACCGAAATTTTCTCGGGACCACCGCAGCCGCTGAGGGCTGCCGCGAGAAAAAGTACCGGGCCGGCCAAAATCAGCAACCTGGCCTTGCTCAACATCCATCGCTCCCGTTTGAACTGCTACCTGACACTGTTAATGTAAAGGTTCACTTCGATATGTCCACGAATCGTCTTCTCAGCCGTCTCGATTCGGGAAATTTACCGGTCTCCATCCATTGCGCAACAAGTGAAAACAGGTGTTTTCCCGGCTTCTGGCCCTGCCCCGGCAAGCCTTCTTTTCGAAGGGAAATCGCGACCGTGGCAGGGTCGAGAACGGAAATTCGGCAGGGGCAACCATCGAGAAGACCCTTCAGCTTCTCTCCGCCTCGAAGAATGAGGTTTCCCTCCTCGCAACCGACATATTCAATCTCCCAGGCGGTGCAATCCAGGCGCAGCTGCTGGAGGCCCAGAAGCTGGTCAACCTGGGGCGGCAGCTCGCCGTGGCAATCGCGAACTTCCTCGGCGAGATCCGCCAGGGCCTCCCGGCTCTGCGCAGTAGAGATCTTCCGGTAGACCTCGAGCTTGATTTCCTCCGACCGGATGAAATCATCGGGAATATGCGCCTGCAAGGCCAGGTCGATCTCGACGGTAACCGGCTCCTGGTAGTGCTGATCCTTCATAGAATGAACGCATTTCTCCAGCAGGCGGCAGTACAGGTCGTAACCTATCGTCGCGATATGGCCGCTTTGCTGTTTGCCGAGAATGTTTCCCGCTCCGCGAATCTCCAGGTCCCGCATCGCGATCTGGAAGCCGGAACCCAGGCCGGAATATTCAACCAGGGCCTGAAGCCTCTTGAGAGCCTCCGGGCTGACATGGCGGCGCTCGGGGAGAAAGAGATAGCAATAGGCCTGGTGCTTGTAGCGCCCGACCCGGCCGCGAAGCTGATGGAGATCAGCAAGGCCATAGCGGTCGGCCTCGTTGATGATGATGGTGTTGACCCTGGGGATGTCGATGCCGCTCTCGATAATGGTGGTCGCCAGCAGGACATCGGCCTCGTGCCGCATGAAGGCGCTCATTCGCGACTCGAGCTCCCTCTCATTCAGTTGCCCATGCACGACCAGCACCCTTGCCTCGGGTACGGTCTCCTGGACCTGCTTCTTAAGTACCTCGATGTCCATGACCCGGTTGTGCACAAGGTAAACCTGGCCGTCCCGGTTAAGCTCGCGAACGATGATCTCCCTCATGCGATTAGCGTCAAAATGGCTGAGCTCGGTCTGGATCGCCATCCGTCCCTCGGGAGCCGTCGACAGGCTGGAGATGTCCCGGAGTCCCAGCAAGGCCATGTGAAGGGTTCTCGGGATCGGGGTGGCGGAGAGGGTGAGAACCTCGACCTCGCTTCTCAGGCGCTTGAGCTTCTCCTTGTGTACGACTCCGAACCGCTGCTCCTCATCGATGACCACCAGGCCGAGGTCCCTGAAGCCGACATCCGCCGACAGGAGGCGATGGGTCCCTATCAGGATATCGGCCTGTCCCTGCCGGGCTCTCTCGACCGTTTCCTGCTGCTGGGGCCGCGAACGGAAGCGGCTCAGAACCTCGATGGTGACGGGGAAGCCGGCCATCCGGTCGCAAAAAGACCTGTAGTGCTGCTGGGCCAGCAGGGTGGTGGGAACGAGAATGGCCACCTGCCGGCCGCCCTCGACCGCCTTGAAGGCGGCCCGCATGGCGAGCTCGGTCTTCCCGTAGCCGACATCGCCGCAGACCAGCCGATCCATTGGCCTGGGCTGCTGCATGTCCTCCTTGATCGCCGCGGTCACCTCCACCTGGTCCGCGGTGTCGTCAAAAGGAAAGGCCGCCTCGAACTGGCGCTGCCATTCGCTGTCCTCCTCGTAGGCGATGCCCGGGTGCTCCAGCCGGGCAGCCTGGACATCCAGCAGCTCAGCGGCCAGGTCCATCAGGGCCGCCTCGACCTCGTCCTTCTTTCGCACCCAGCTCGTCCCCCCAACCTTGTCAAGCTTCGGAACCCTGTCGCCACTGCCGATATATTTCTGGACCAGGTCAATCTTCGACACAGGAACATAGACCTTCACATCTCCCTTATAGACCAACGCGAGGAATTCCTGCTCGACGCCATCCTTCTCGAGAGCTTCGATACCCATGTAGCGGCCGATGCCGTGCACAAGGTGAACTACATAGTCGCCCTTCCTCAGCTCCAGGAAGCTGCGGATCGCCTTGCCGGACGCCGCCTTCGTTCGGCGTGCCCGCCTTACGACCTGCCGGTTGAAGAGCTCCCTCGTGGTCAGCACCGCTCGGGAAAGAGCGGTGATCTCGAAGCCGCGCCGCAGCCCCCCGATCTCGATGGTGATTCCCTTCTCGCCGCCGAGCTGGTTATCCCTGAGCAGCTCGCCAAATCGTTTCGCCTCGCCCTCGCTCTCGCAATACACCGTAACCTCGATCTGGCTCGAGATTCGTGACCTCAGGGAATCAAAGGCCCGGGAGATATCGGTTGAGCGCATCTGTTCCACAGAACCAAAGCCGAGGGTCCTTGCGGGAACCGAATCGGAAGCCACCGGCATACAGGAGGCGTGTACCCCGGCACGGCCGCGAAGCCTGAGCAGGAACTGGTCGCGGACGGCATCGCCGGCGGTACCCAATAAATTGTTGAAGACCTTGCTCGCCCGGGCAAAAACAGCATCGGCCTCCCACAAGACAACCCGGTCGCTCTCCTGGAGGTAATCAAGAAGGAGGGCCTCCTCTCCCCTGTAGCAATCTCGAAAGACCTCGTCGCCGGTGGCGAGCACGAGCTCAACGCGCTCCTCGACCGACTCCGGCAGGGAACGCTGGGTGGCGGGATCGTACCTGCGGATGGATTCAACCTGGTCACCGAAATATTCCAGACGCAGGGGCGACTCGTGCGAAAAAGGAAAAACATCGAAGATGTCCCCGCGACTCGAATATTCGCCGACCTCCTCCGCGAGTGGAACGTTCCGATACCCCTTGGCGGTCAGGGTCGTGGCCAGCTCCGCGGGTGAAAGCTCTCTCCCCTGGACGAGCTCGACACAGGTAGCCTGGAGAAGGTCCGGCTGCGGAACAGGCTGAACGAGCGCGTGGACCGGGGTCACGATAAAAACCGGCCCAGCCTCCGGCTCCAGCAGCTGCTCAAGGGCCCGAAGCCGTTCTCCATAGACCAGGGGGTCCGGACTCGAGCTGTCGAGAAAAAGCGAGTCCCAGGCCGGGAAGGCCGCCACGCTGCCTGGAACAAAGGCCTCCAGCTCTTCCAGCAGCTGGTCGGCATCCTCCTGGCAGGAGGTCACGAGCACGCACCTGCCAGCCCCCTCTCTGCGAGCCCCATGCCATCCCCCGAGAAAGAAGGAGAACGAGCCGCCCCAGAAGCCTCCCAGCCGGGCAGAGCCGGAATCGAGTAGGGCGCTGGCCTGCTGGAATTCATCGCAAAGCAGGTAGTCTTGAAGAAGGGAGCCGCTCACTTTTTTTCCACCGCTACGGATTCAGCTTCATCCAACATCTTCAGCGTCTTGCGCGCGGCCTCCTGTTCAGCCTCTTTCTTCGTCTGGCCTGTACCGATCGCATAGCGCTTATCGCCAACGACGGCGACGACCTCGAAAGACTTCAGGTGATCAGGCCCCTTCTCGGAGACGACCCTGTAGGTCGGAGTCAGGCTGAGAATCCTCTGCGCCCACTGCTGAAGCAGCGACTTGTAGTTGCGCTGGTGACGATCGCTGGCAACGTTCAGCACCTGGTGGTAGACGTTTCGCAAGATGAAGCGGCGAGCGGGCTCGAGCCCTCCATCCTTATAGATCGCGGCGACCACGGCTTCGAAAACATTCGCCAGCAATGAATCCGGAAGCTTCTTACGCCGAGTAACGCCCTTGCCGACATTGTAATGTTCTCCCAATCCGAGGCGCTGGCTCTCGGCGGCAAGAACATTGGTCGAGACCACCACAGATTTGATCTGTGTCAGGTCTCCTTCATTGTGCTGCTGGAAAAAATTGTAGAGGAACTCGGTCATCACGAGACCGAGAACCGAGTCCCCGAGAAATTCCAGGCGCTCATTGGAGGGGTTCTCGAGCGTCTTGATCGATGAGTGGGTGAGGGCCTGGTGCAGAAAGCGCAGGTCCCTGAAATTGTAGGAGATCTTCCCCTCACACGCGTGGAGGTTCCTGAGGTCGGACTCTCCGAGCTCCTCCGCCGCCCAATACTCCATCGTTTCCATCATTCGCTGCGCGCTCCTGTAAAAAGATCCACCCGCCCGGGTAACGGTCCGGGGAGATCCAGGCTCTGCTTCAGTTCCCGGGAAATCACCGGGAATTCACAGAAAAACAGCGAGAGCGGGAAGAACCGATCGATTCCCTGCGGGAAACGATCCGTTTTTCTCGGCCTCGACTTTTCGCTACCTGATTATCGGCTAGATCACACCATCATGTTAACACCTGTTTCGCAGATCACTCATCGATCGGAAAAAACCCTTTTTCCCAGAGAATCTCACGGACTCTCGGCCCCAGCAATCCCGATGTAAAGCTGACGCTTACGGCATCAAGGCGGTAGGCCCGGGGCTGGCGCGGCAGGCGCTGAAGGTACGCCCTGCAGGCGCGCCGCAGAGACCGGCGCTTGTCGGCATCGATTCGCTCGAAACCTCGGGACCAGGAGCCCTCGCTGGTCGACTTGACCTCTACAAAAACCAGTGTCCGCCCCTGCCGGACCACCAGGTCAATCTCGCCGCCGGCGAGATGGACATTGCTCGCCAGGAGCTCCAGGCCATTGCGGGCCAGATAGCGCGCCGCGCGCCTCTCCCCGAGGCGCCCCAGCGCCCGGGAGCCTGGGCGGAGTCTTGTCGAAAGCCATTCCCGGATTCTCCTGGGGGCCCTCAAATATTGTCCGGCTCTCGACGAGACGATTCCAATTCAGAACCGACAGGGAAAAGCTCAGACACCCGCGGAGGATTCCCCGCTCTCGGCGACCTCGGGCTCATCGGCGGGCGCCTCGACGGCCTCTTCCACCGGAGGTTTCTCAGCGGCAGCCTTCTTGGCAAGACGAGGATCATCTCCACGGCGTTCCTTGACACGAGTGGCCTTACCGATCCGATCACGCAGATAGAAGAGCCTGGAGCGACGGACCTTACCCTTACGACGAACTTCGACAGCCAGAACGATCGGCGAGTGGAACGGGAAGGTTCGCTCGACACCCTCGCCTGCCACGATACGCCGAACTGTAAAGGTTGCCCGGATCGAGTTGCCGCCCTGGATCTTGATCACCGTTCCGGTGAAGATCTGGACCCGCTCCTTCTCACCCTCACGAATCTGGACGTGTACATCGACGGTATCACCTACCTGGAAAGCACCGAGAGCCTCTTCTCGCTTGTGCCGTGCTTCTATCTCATTGATCACATTTGACATGATTCGCGCTCCAGTCCGCCTTCTCAGCGGACATTAATTTAAAGTACTTTGTTCTCTTGGGAAGGGAAGGCCGCGCCGGCATACCGGCGAGAGCCTCAGGTATTATCCAGCTCCTGCCCCGTCTCCTGTAATTCCAATTTTTCAAGCAGATCACCGCGGCTTACCCGGGTTCTCTCCAGGGCCCGCTCATGACGCCACCGCTCTATCTCCGCATGGTTTCCCGAAAGCAGCACCTCCGGAACCTTCATCCCCCGGTATTCAGGTGGACGAGTGTATTGCGGAAAATCCAACACTCCATTTTCAAAGGACTCCTGCTCCGATGATTCCGGATGCCCCAGGGCACCGGGCAGCAGCCGTACAACTCCATCGATAAGGACCATGGCCGGCAGCTCCCCGCCGGAGAGGACGTAATCTCCAATCGAAACCTCCTCAAACCCGAGACCCTCGATGATGCGATGATCAAAACCTTCATAATGCCCGCAAAGCAGGACAATACGCGATTCGCCGGAGAGCTCACGCATCAGCGGCTGGTCGAGCCGACGTCCCTGCGGGGTCAGAATAATCTTCCGAATGCCCGGCTCCGCCGATGAACCGACCTCGCCCAGGACATTCTCCACGGCATCGAACACCGGCTCCGGCTTGAAGACCATTCCGGGTCCGCCGCCGTAGGGGCGATCGTCTACCGAGCGGTGCTTGTCCTCTGTGAACTCTCGCAGATCAACGCGGTTGATCTCGACAAGCCCGGACTTCACGGCACGGCCAACGATGCTCTCGCTGACTACCGAGGAAAACATCCCCGGAAAGATTGTGATGATGTCGAATCTCACGGCCATGGCTCTGCGACTCGTCGGAAAGAAAAAGGTTCCTGCGCCGCCCGCTGGCCTCAAGCCAGCCTGGCGCACAGTAAATAAACTGACTGGCTTGTAGTGCTCGTACTTTCAATGATCCCTATTCGCCGGACTCCTCGGACTCCTCAGCGGGAGCTTCCTCGGCGGCAGCTTCCTCGGCGGGAGCTTCCTCGGCGGCAGCTTCCTCAGCGGCAGCTTCCTCGGCGGGAGCTTCCTCAGCGGCAGCTTCCTCAGCGGGAGCTTCCTCAGCGGCAGCTTCCTCGGCGGAAGCTGCCTCTACCTGGCTCTCAGCCGCCTCGTTCTGGGTCTCGAGAACTTCCTCTTCAACCTCGGGAGCCTCATCCGCCTCAGCCGCAGGAACTTCTTCCTTGGGCGCTGGAGGCGGCTGCTTGTTCAGCCCCTTCTGCTTTCTTTTTCTTTTACGCGCCAGCCGCTCATCTCGAGCAGTTCGCTTCTCAGCATTCAGAGTCCGCTTCGGCCGGCTCTTGGTCTTCTTTGTCGGTACGAGTCCCGCGACTTCCGCTTTACGCAAAAAGTTCATGACCGTGTCCGAGGCCGTCGCCCCGACACTGAGCCAGTACTCCGCCCGCTCCTTATCGAGGTGAAACTTTTCGGAATCATCCTCAATAAACGGATCGTAGTAACCAATGCTCTCGAGATATTTCGCATCGCGGGCACGACCCCGCTCAATGGCGCAAATTCTGTAAAAAGGTCGATGGGTTTTTCCCATTCGCCTCAGGCGAAGCCTGACCGACATCCCGCTACCTCCCGTTGCACACTATTCACCAGGACCTAAAAGCCTGGCAAGAAAACCTTAACTCATTCTAAATAAATACTTTAATGCCCTTCAAAGAGTCCCCTGAAAGGTGGAAAAGATGGACAATTATCCCAAATTTAACCCTAAGGTCAAGGTATTTAAGAAGTTCCGATTCGAATGGAATCGAATCCTGAAAACCACCCGCGTAAAGGTGCTTTTGAGGGGTTGAAGAGCCCGCGTTCAACGTCGCCGACTCTTGCGGCGGTTCTTTCTTTCACGTTTACGCTTGGCTTTCAGCTCAGCCTTCGAGGTCTTCCGGTTCTGGGCCGACCCGCCGCGGGATTTCTTCTGCTTCGGATCCTCTCCTGCCCCCATCTGCTGCGACATCTGGTGCATCATCTGGTGAGGATCATTCATCATTTTTTTTGCCTGGGCCATTGCCTTGATCTTCCCGAGAGGCCCCTTGCTGGAGGCTCCAGTCATCTGATCCATCATCTTCTTCATACCGCTGAACTGCTTGAGCAGGTCATCGACGTCCATTCGGGTCCGCCCACTACCCCGGGCAATACGATCGCGGCGCGATGAATTCAGGATCTCCGGACGGCGCCGCTCCTTCGGCGTCATCGACCGGATGACGCCCTCGATATGACCGAGATCCTCGTCGCTGATATCCATGTCGCCAAGCTGGACCCCCATTCCCGGCACCATCTCCAGCAGCTTGCGGATATTTCCCCCGGCCATTTTCTTTACGGACTGGAGCTGGTCGAGAAAATGCTCCAGGGTGAAGGTCCCCTCGAGCAGCTCCTTCTGCATCCGGGCCGCGTCTTCGACATCGACAACCTCCTGCGCCTTGGCAACAATCCCTCGCACATCTCCAAAACCGAAGATGCGCTCCGCCATGCCTTCGGGGCGGAACTCCTCGAGCGTTCCCTCAAGCTTCTCTCCCGTACCGACAAACTTGATGGGCTTGCCCGTGACCGTTTTGACGGACAGGGCGGCTCCTCCCCGGGCATCGCCGTCAAGCTTCGTCAGGATGACCCCGGTCAATTCCAGGCGCTCGTTGAATTCCTTCGCGCTCTTGACAGCGTCCTGGCCAACCATCGCATCACAGACCAGGAAGATCTCGTGGGGGTTGGTGACCCGGGCTATCTCGCAGACCTCGCCCATCATCTCCTCATCGATATGGAGACGCCCGGCGGTATCAAGAATGACGGTGTCGCAGCCCAGGCGGCTGGCCTCATTGAGGCTCTCGGCGCAGATAGCCGGGGGCTTTTCTCCCGGCTGAGAGAAAACCGGCACCTTGAGCTGTTCACCAAGCGTTCGCAGCTGGTCGACGGCGGCGGGACGCTGTATGTCGGCCGCCACCAGGAGAGGTCGGCGCTTGTGCTGCTTGCGCAGCATGATTGCCAGCTTGCCGCAGGTCGTCGTCTTGCCGCTACCCTGGAGACCCGCCATCAGTATGACGGTCAGCCCCTTCGACTGGAAGTTGATGGCCGGATCAACCGGCCCCATGAGCTCCACGAGATGCTGAAATACAATCTGGATGAACTGTTGCCCGGGCTCGACACCCTTGAGGACGTCCTCCCCCAGGGCATCTTTCTCTATTTTCTGGAGGAACTCCTTGATGACCTCCAGGGCGACATCCGCCTCCAGGAGCGCGACCCGTATCTCGCGAAGCGTCTCGCGGATGTTCTTCTCGGAAATCTTCTTCCCGGCAAGATTGCCGAGGATCCCGGAAAAACGCTTGGTGATACCTTCAAACATGCCTTGGAGCCTCCAGCGGACAAACGGGCGCCTAAAAATACGCCGCTCGAATTCAGGGCGGTATGTTAACACCGCCGTAACTACGCTGCCAGCAACCAAAAGCCGCCCGGACAAGCCCAGGGCTCTTGCTCTGCCACGGCGGTGGTGGTAAACCTGCTCCTCGGCCAGCTCGCGCAACCCCATCGGTTGCCAGCCATTTACAAGACACGCCTCCGGCCCGGGGGGGGCAGCTTCGAGGAAAAAACGGCGTGACCCGACCCAAGGCGATGATCTGTCTTACCGGCTCCGAGCTCACCCGGGGAGAGACCCGCGATGCGAATGGCTCGTTCCTCGCTACGGAGCTGACCATGCTTGGCATCCACGTTGAAGAGTTGCGGCTGCTTCCCGACGACGAGAGGCGGCTCGAGGAGGCCTTCAGCGAGCTGTGCAAGCGCGCCGAGCTGGTCATCATCAGCGGCGGGCTAGGTCCGACCGCGGATGATCTCACCATCGGAGCCCTCGCCCGCGCCCTCGGACGCGGCGTCACAAGAGATGAAACCGCGCGAGAGAACATGCGGCAGAAGGCGCTGAAACGCGTCGCCTCGGAAGCGGAAATCCCCGGTAATTTCTACAAACAGGCCGAGGTGGTCGAAGGTGCCCTGGTTCTGCAGAACCCCGTCGGGATGGCGCCGGCGAGCGTCGTGAAGACCGAACGGGGCCTGGTCGCGGCCCTGCCGGGTGTTCCCTTCGAGCTCCGAGCCATCTTCTCTGGAAGCCTCGCGGAGGAGCTCACCAGCCAATTTAACCTCTCTGCGCCCCGCATTCTCCGGGCAAAGATCATGGGGCGGCCGGAGAGCTGGGTCGAGGATCGAATCCAGCAGCTCGCTATCGACAGGGAAAAGCTCGAGTACGGCATCAGCGCGCGTCCCGGCGAGCTCCTGCTCAAGTTCATCTCGCACCAGGAGGACCGGCACTCCCTGCTCGACGATGCCCGGCGGCTGCTGGAGAGCGAGTTTGAGAATGACATCTTCTTTCTGCCCGAAGGCCTGAAGGAAGCTTCCGGAGGCCCTCTCGACATTTCACTCATGGGCCGTGTTCATACGCTCCTGGTGTCAAGCGGGGCAAGCGTCGCCACGGCCGAGTCCTGCACCGGGGGCTTGATCGCCAAGCGGCTGACGGATCGAGCTGGATCCTCGGAATATTTCATCGGCTCCGTGGTCGCCTACCAGGACAACATCAAGTCCTCCATGCTGGATGTCGATGCACGGCTCATCGAACGCGAAGGAGCCGTCTCACCTCAGGTCTGCAGGGAGATGGCCCTGGCTGCGCGAAACCGCTTTTCCTCGACCTACGCAATCTCCGCAACTGGAATCGCGGGCCCCGGCGGAGGCAGCAAAGAGAAGCCTGTCGGGCTGGTCTACCTCGGACTGGCCGGGCCCGATGACGAGACCGTCCACGTTGAGAAAAAAATCTTCTCCGGACAGCGGGACCTGGTTAGAACGCAAACCGCCACCCGGGCCTTGGACCTGCTGCGGCGCAGTCTCGAAGGCCATCCACCCGGGAGCGCCTGACAACTCCTGCCGTCAAGTTGAACAATCTGGATGCCGGCATCTCCGCGTTGGCCTTATCATGGCTGCTGTGGATATCCCCATCGAAACCGAGTTCGACAGACCCTTCACGGTTGAAAACGTCCTGGAGGGCTACAGCCGGGGCATCTTCCCTATGGGAGATGACGAGGATGACCTGATCTACTGGTTCAGCCCTGACCCAAGGGCGATCCTGCCGCTGTCTGAATTCCACATCTCCCGCTCCCTGCGGCGCGCCATCAGGCACGGGGGCTTCGAGGTCACGGCCAACAGGGCCTTCGCCGAGGTGATGGTCGGCTGTGGAGAGGGGCGGCCGGTCTGGATTACCGACCGCGTTCATGAACTCTACAACCAGCTGCACGAGCTCAAGCGGGCCCATTCCATCGAGGTGTGGCTGGAAGGTCGCCTCGTCGGCGGCCTCTACGGAGTACAGGCCGGCGGAGCTTTCATGGCGGAATCAAAATTCCACCGTGTCACCAACGCTTCGAAGGTAGCCCTGGCCGCGCTTGTCGAACACCTCGAGCTTCGCGGCTTCCTGCTGCTCGAGGTCCAGTACCTGACCGAACATCTCAGCCGGTTCGGCGCTCGGGAGATCTCCAACGAGGACTACCTCGTCGAGCTGGGGCGTGCCAGCGAGGTCGATTGCCAATTCTAGGGCGGATCTATCTCTTACCGAATGCGAACAATTTCGAGTGGGTTCGTACATAGAGCACGCCATCGGAAATCGCCGGGGTGGCATAGACGCGGTCCCGCATCTCATTGGTCGCAAGGAGCTCCGGCTTGGGCCCAAGCGTCAGCACCGAGATCCGTCCATCTCCGGCAATCGTGAAAAGATTGCCCCCGGCAATGAGCGGGGAGGCGTAGTGGGTTCCGCGGCCCCGGGTTCGCATTCGATACACCCGCCTGCCCGTCTTGAGCTCGAGGCAGGTGAGCACGCCCCCGTTCTTGACAAAATAGACGTAGGATCCATCGCAAAGCGGAGAGGGCACCTCGGGGATTCCCTGTGTCTCAAGCGTACGAATCTGGTTCGCCTCAACCTCCCCCTTGCTGTCGAGGGGAATGGCCAGCATGCCGTGGGTTTTGTAGCGGGCGCGGAGCTTCTCAAGGCCCTGAAGCTGGGCGGACCACTCATCCGCATCAATCTCGCGGTTGTTGTTCTTGTCAACTCGCTCAAAACGGATGGTGGCGCCGTTCTGAGGCGCCTCCGCGCCCTCGGGGCGATGGAAGATCCACAACGTCGGCAGCTCATCGCGACTGATCAGCTTGTCGCCATCCTTGTCATGCTCGGCAATTAATTTTTTAAAGTCGGGAAATTCAGGGCGGAGAGCCGGCTCTCCCATCTTGTTCCAGGCGGCGACGATCACCTCCTTGCCGGCAAGAATCGGTGTGCTGGTCGCGGTGGTCGCGCAGACGGCCACCCAGAGCTGCTTGCCGCTGGAAATTTCAAAGGCCTGCATGGAGCGCGCGGTGTGCACCAGTAATTTGTCACCTGCGACGATCGGGCAGGCCGTACAGGCCATCTCACCGGAAAACGGCTCGCGCTGCGGAACCTTCCACAGCTCCTTGCCGGTAACCTTGTCAACCGCCAGCAGGAAGTGATCAATGTAATTGCCGCGGTAGAGAATAACCCTGTCTCCGACGATTGCAGGCGAGGTCGCATTGCCGCCGAACGTCCTGGTCAGCGGCATCTTCAGCTGCCAGAGTTTTTCCCCTTCCAGGTCAAAGCAGATCAGGCCAAACGAGCCGAAGTAGGCGACCACCCGCTGGCCATCGAATGCCGGCGTACTGCTGGCCGGATTAAACGATGCGTGCCCTTTTTCGATCCGGTCTGCCGGTACAACCCTTTCCCACCGAGTCTCGCCGCTGGCTCGAGAGATGCAGACAACCGCGAGCTTCTTCCGGCTCTTGTCATAGGTCGTCAGGAAGATCACCTCGCCAACGACAACCGGGGAGCTGTGGCCTGCCCCCATCGGTATGTTCCAGAGCTCATTTTTCCCGGGACCAAATTCAACGGGAGGCGAGGAACCTGGAGCTATACCAGAGGAATTGGGCCCTCGAAACTGCGGCCAGTCGGCTGCCCCGGCAGTTGCCATGAAAAGCAGGATGCCCGCTGAAAAGACCCACGATTGCAGATGAAACAACATCAGAATATCCTTACATTGCACTATCAGGAAGTCTGGCGCCCGCAACCCGTCGGAACAGGCGACCTCGATAGAGACCGGTATTATACCCTGCTCAGGCCGACTGAGTACGAGCCAGCTCCAAACGGTATTAATGGGGGAAAAAGGCGTTGCATACCTTGGGCGTTGCATGGACACTCGATATTTGGTTTCATGTGTAGAATTCCGTCTGGGAGATGGGGTATTTGATACACTTTGCTGTATTCGTGGAGCTCCCGCCCGGATTGATTATTAACTAAATTCTTTTAAGGTAGGCGTGTTTCCATGATGGAAAAAAGATGCCGCCAGGATTCGTCAAATCTGCGAATCTCTGGCTTCTCATTGTCAGTTTTAATGATTGTGGGATTCTGCCTTTCGCTGGCCTCGGTTGCCAGTGCCTGGCAAATCGAGCCACCGATCGCTGACATCTGCTCGCCGGATTGTATCTTTGAAGATCTCCCCTGCGGCGCCCCGTTTACGGCTGACTTCCCCAAGAGTGCCTGCCAGCTGGAACGCGGATCGCCCGTCGATTTCTACACCCTCGAAGTGGTCGAGGGGAGCGAGCAGGTCACGATTAACCTGACCGCGGCTTACGACACCTATCTCGCCCTCTATGACATGGAGTGCAATCTCATCCAGCTGGACGACGATGGCGGTGAAGGATTCAATTCCCGCATCACCCAGCAGCTGGTCCCCGGCTCCTACCTTGTTGGAGCCAGCAGCTATTCGGTCGCCGGCGCTGGAAATTTCACCCTGACCGCAAGCTGCACAGAACCTTTTGACCAGGCGGCCCTCTGCAACGACTGCGTTATCGCCGAGGCCGAATGCGATGCTGAAACAACGGGCACCTTTCCCCAGAGCGACTGCGTACGCGAGACCGGGGAAGAGGTTGATCTCTACATGATTGACCTCCCACCTGAAGGTGGTCGCATCATCCTCACCCTGCAGTCGTTTGACTTCCCCCCTTACATTGAAGTCTACGATGAAAACTGCCTTCCCCTGGGGGCTGCCGGCACGGCTGGTGACACCGCGCGGCTGAGCATCGAGAGCTTCGGTGGCGTCAATTTCGTCGGGATCAGCAGCAATGCCCTCCAGAGCGCCGGAGAGTTCGTCCTGACTGTAGAATGCCGCGAAGTCATCGCGCCGGAAAATGTCTGCCCGGGATGCCAGGTAGGAGAGCTCGCCTGCGGAGAAAATACCGAGGGTGTCTTCCCCGAGACCGGCTGCCTGCGTCCCAACAGCGGCGGCCAGGAGGTCGATATCTACCAGGTCACGCTTGAAGAAGACCGAGAGTTCACGATCGACCTCAACTCGCCTGATTTCGACACCTGGATCGAGCTCTACGATGCCGACTGCAACCGTATCGCCTTCAACGACGATGGCGGCGCGGGCCTCAACTCCCTCCTCCTCCAGAATCTTGATGCCGGGACCTATTTCATCGGCGTCAGCTCCTATGGAGCCGGTGTGGCCGGAACCTACAACCTCTCGACCAGCTGTAGAGAGGCGGTTGAGCTCTGCGGCGGAGACTGCGAGGTCGCCCTGATGAGCTGCGGCATTCCGGAAGAGGGCACCTTCCCGATGACCGAATGCCGAAGGCTCAGCGGACAGATGCTCGACCTCTACAGCATCATCGTCGCCGGTGGCGATGTGACCATCGACCTCACCGGGGACTATGACACGTACATTCAGCTCTACGATGAGAACTGCCAGCTCCTTGCCCAGGACGACGATGGCGGCGACGGACTCAACTCCCGCCTGGCCATGGTCGACCTGCCCGGCGGCATCTACTACATCGGCGTCAGCAGCTATGCCACCGGAGCTGCCGGCGGCTTTGCCCTGAATGCCGTCTGTGAGAGTGGAGACAACTTCTGTGTCCAATGCCGTGTCGACACCATCTCCCCCCAGCAGACCCTCAATGGAACACTCGGCATCAGCGAGTGCAGCCTGCCGCCCTTTGAACAGTTGATCGAGGTCTACGCCTTCCGGGTGGATGAATTCTTCGAGGGCCGCATCTCGGTCGCCTCGGCTAACTTTGACCCGAGTGTCGCCCTCTTCAACGATCTTTGTGACGAGGTCTCGTTTAACGACAACTGCGGAGCGGGCACCGAGTCCGCCTGCCTGAACGTCAGCCTAGAGGCGGGCAACTACTCCATCGTCGTCAGCAGTGAAGAACCGCGCGCGGCAGGCGGCTTCTCCCTGACGCTGGCCAGCACCGACGAGACGGATGTCTTCTCCCGCGGAGACGGAAACGGTGACGGCGCCCTTGAGCTCACCGATGGGATTATCGTTCTGAACTATCTCTTCACAGGAGGAGAGGCTCCTGGCTGTATGGAAGCAGCCGATTCTGACAATGATGCCCAGATCAGCCTGACCGATGCCGTCCTGATCCTGAGCTATCTCTTCCAGGGAGGCAACTCCCCCGCCCTTCCCGGACCTCCGGGAGTCAACACCGGCTGCGGACCCGACACCGACGTCCCGGGCAGTCCTGGCGATCTTGGCTGCACTAGTTATTCCGGCTGTAATTAAGACTAGGCCGTTGCGTGCTGCCGGGATTCCCGGCAGCAGGGGCCGTGAAGGTGATCCCGAGGGATTGCTTCCACGGCCCCTTTCGCATCAATTGAGCGGCCAACGAACCATAGATGGGTCGTCAAAAACGTCCCGGGAAGCTATGATCATCGACATCAGGGACCTCGGGTCCCTGCCTCCGCATGTGATGCTATAAGAGCGCCGGGAGAAGGCATGGCAAAACCGCCTGAATTCTATCTGCAGATGAAGGAAGACCACCCCGAGCTGGTGAGCGCCTATGAGTCCCTCGGCAAGGCCGCCCGAGGCGCGGGTCCGCTAGATGGCCAGGTCCAGGCCCTCGTCAAGCTGGGCCTCAGCATAGGCGCCGGCATGGAAGGCTCTACCCATTCAAGCACACGGAAAGCCCTGGCTGCCGGCTGCAGCGAAGAGCAGATCCGCCATGCGACATTGCTTGCCGTCACCACGCTTGGCTTTCCTTCGATGATGCGCGCACGCGCCTGGGTAGAGGATGTGCTGTCAAAAAGCCCGGTGGCGAAAAACGAAAACTCTTAGCCCTCCGCCCGCGGCGCGGATGAAGGACCCCTCATGAGCTCAAGAGGAAGAACATCAGCCCGGCTCGAACACCTGTCCGAAAGCTGGATCAGGGAGATGACCCGGGTCGCCCTGGAATGCGGAGCGATCAATCTCTCCCAGGGATATCCCGACTTTGACCCTCCCCGCGAAGTGCGCGAGGCGGCCGCAAAGGCTGTGCTCGAGGGTCCCAACCAATACGCGGTCACCTGGGGACTCGCGGAGCTGAGGGAAGCCATCGCCGAAAACCTGAAGCGCCGCTACGCGCCCGCCTTTGACTGGCTCGATCCGGATCTTCACATCACCATTACCTGTGGAGTCACCGAGGGTATCGTGGCCGCTCTGATGGCGATCGCCGAGCCCGGCGATGAGGTCATCATCATTGAGCCGGCGCATGAGAATTACACTCCCGCGGTTCGCTTCGCCGGCGCCGAGCCGGTCTATATGCCATTGCTGCCGCCGCACTACGAGCTCGACATCGAACGCCTCAAAGCCGCGGTAACCCCTCGCAGCAAGGCGGTCATCCTCAACACCCCTCACAACCCCAGCGGACGAGTTCTGAACCGCGCAGAGCTCCTTGGCGTCGCGGAGCTCTGCATCGAACATGACCTCGTGGCTGTCACCGACGAGATCTACGACCGGATCCTCTACGATGGCCGCGAGCACATTCCCCTCGCCACGCTGCCGGGGATGGATGAACGCACCATCACCGTAGGAGGCCTGTCGAAGACCTTCTCCATCACCGGCTGGCGCCTGGGCTTCTTCGCCGCCCAGGAGCCCTGGGCGACCGGTATGCGAACGGTTCATGATTTCACGACCATCTGCGCGCCCACTCCGCTGCAGGCCGCTGGCGCGGCCGCCTATTCGCTGGGCGATGACTTCTACGCCAGGCAATTGGAAGACTACCACGCCCGGCGCGACCTGATGATGGAGATCCTCGAGGAGACTGGCTTCACCACGGGCGGAGCCCCGGAGGGGGCCTATTACATCATGGCCGGATACGAGGATTGGAATCACCCGGGGGAGTCCAATGATTTCGCCCTCTGGCTCGCCAGGGAGGTCGGGGTGGCTGTGGTCGGAGGCTCCCACTTCTACAACACTCCCGGCCTCGGCGAGCGCCAGGTTCGCTTCGCCTTCGCCAAGAAGCTCGACACCCTGGAGGAGGCGCGGGAGCGGCTCCTGGCTGGAATCAGGGCCCGAGGCTGAACATCCGTCCGGCTACCCCAGCTCGCCGGTGATCTTCTCGATCTCGCCCTGGGCATCGAGCCATTGGAGCTCCAGCTCCGCCAGCTCCACCTGGAGCTCTTTTTCCCGCGCCTGCTTCTCAGGAGAATACTCCAGAGGGTTCTCCTCGTACTGGAGGTGGATCTCCCCGACCTCCGTCTCGAGCCTCTTCATCTTGCGCTCGATCTTACCGCAGCGCGACTTGATCCGGGTCAGCGTGGACCGCAGCTGCTTTCGCAGATGGTAATCCAGGCCTCCCGCTCCCGGCTCTATACGCGAGCGGGACTTCTTTGCCCGGACACGCTCCTCCTCTTCGCGTCCGGCCGCCTCGCGCTCCATCCTGTAGACATAGGACTCGTAGCCATCGGGAAAGAGAACCACCCGGCCGCCGCCCACGTCGACAATGTTCGTAGCTACGAGGCTCACGAAGGTGCGGTCGTGGCTGACAAAGAAGATGGTGCCGGCATATTCGCTGAGCGCCTGCGCCAGCGCCTCGACCGTCTCGAAGTCCAGGTGGTTGGTCGGCTCATCGAGGAGCAGTACAGGCCGACGGCTCAACAGCATCCCGGCGAGACAGACCCGCGCCCGCTCCCCTCCGCTGAGAACCCCGATCTTCTTCTCGACCTCATCGCCGCTGAAGAGAAAGCTCCCGGCAACTGTCAGGATCTCCTGCCTCTCCACGCCGGCTGCCGCGGATCGATCGAGATGGGTATAGATATCGAGGGCGGGGTCGAGAGCTCCGTAGACATGCTGGGCATAATAGGAGACCTCAAGCCCATGGCCCCAGGAATACGCCCCCCCCCGTACGCCCAGGTCATCGGCTATCGTCCGCAGGAAGGTGGTCTTTCCCTCCCCGTTGTCGCCCAGGACAGCCACCTTCTCTCCACGCTGGATCTCGAAGCGAATCGCCGAGGCGACCTCCGCCTCTTCGTAGCCGATCGCGAGGTCATCGCAACGCAGGGCGAGGCCCTTGCGGACCTCCACCGCTGGAATCCTGATGCTCGCCGTCCGGATGGGGTGCTCCACCTCTATCTTTCGTAGCTTCTCGAGCTGCTTGATTTTTGACTGCGCCCGGGAAGCCGTCGAGGCGCGCACCTTATTGCGGGCAATAAAGTCCTGCATCTGCTTACGACGGGCATCCACGTTCCTGTTCTGCCTCGTCTTCTCCTGCTGTCTCTCAGCCTTGAAGGCAAGAAACTGCTCGATGCCTCCGGGGAAAAAATTCAGCCCTCCCCGCTCGATCTCGAGAGTTGACCGGCAGGTCTTCTTCAGAAATTCCCGGTCATGGGAAACGATGAGGAAGCCGCCGCTGAAATCAGCAAGGAGGGCCTCCAGCAGGATCAGGGTCTTCAGATCGAGATAGTTCGTCGGCTCATCCAGGATGAGAAAGTTGGGGTCTCCAAGAAGCATCGCGGCCAGCTTGACCCTGGTCTGGTAGCCCCCCGGAAGATCGCTGATCTTCGCCTCGAGCAGCTCGTTCTTCAGCTGGAAGCGCCCTGCGATCTTTCCGCAACGCCATCCCTCCCTGCCGCTGTCGCGCTCGAGGAACTCGAGCACCTTCTCATCCGGGCCGTAAGAGTCCGCCTGTTGCAGGTAGCCCAGGCGCAGAGCCGAGCTCTTCTTCAGCCTGCCGCTGTCCAGCTCCTCGTCGCCAAGCAGGAGCTTGCAGAGCGTGCTCTTGCCCGAGCCGTTGCAGCCTATGAGGCCGACCTTGTCGGAGGTCGACAGCTGAACGCTCACATCATCGAGAAGCGGCTGCTTGCCGTATCCCTTGCACGCCTCGCTGAGTTGAATCAATACCGCCATGAGCCTGAGAGCTCCTCTTCCATAAAAGGCACAGGGTAACGGCCAGGCCCGCGTGTTCCAAGCCTTCCTCTGCAACCGGCGAGTATTGGCAAGCCTGACAAGCCTGGGTTAATGTGGCCGGCATGAACACCTACGATCCCGATACGCTCCTGGAGTTCTCAGCCAACCTGGTCGAGGCGATGGGCAGTCCGCGCGAGGATGCCCTCATTGTCGCCCGGCACCTTGTCGAGGCCCAGCTGGCGGGACATGACTCGCACGGGGTCATCAGATTGCCCCAATACCATTCCCACGTTCGCGAGGGCAAGGTGAAGCCCGGGGCGAGGGTCGAGATCGTCAGGGAGTCTCCCACCACAGCCCTGCTTGACGGACACTATACCTGGGGACAGGTGACCGCGATGAAGGCCATCGAGCTCGGCGTAGCAAAGGCCGAAGAAAACGGGATCGCCGCGCTGAGCCTCCGCAACTGCTACCACGTCGGACGTGTCGGGGTCTATCCCCTGGCGGCGGCCGAGCGAGGGCTCATCGCTCAGGTTCACTGCAACGGTCACGGCGTCTGCCGGGTGGCCCCCTGGGGAGGTACCGAGCCGCGCCTGGCGACGAACCCCGTAGCTGTCGCCATCCCCACGAGAGCCGAGCCGCTGCTTGTCGACATCACCACCAGCGTCGTGGCCGAGGGCAAGGTCCGGGTCAGCCGAAACGCCAATCGAGAAATTCCCGACGGCTGGGTGCTCGACAGCGAGGGCCGCCCCACCACGAACCCGGCCGACCTCTACGAGGGCGGTAGCCTGCTCCCACTCGGAGGCCGGGAGGGCCACAAGGGCTACGGCCTCTCCATCATCGTCGACCTGCTCGGCGGCGCGCTCTCAGGCGCGGGTTGCGGAACCATGACCGAGAAGGTGGGCAATGGTCTCTTCATCCAGCTGACTGATCCCGAGTGTTTCTGCGCGCGAGAGGAGTTCCTGGATCACGTCGAGCGCTTCACCGAATACCTGAAGAGCTCCCCGCTGAAGGAGGGGGTCGAGGAGATCCTCCTGCCGGGCGAGCCTGAACAACGCACCGCCGCTCTTCGGCGTGAGCAGGGCCTCGAGATAGACGACGGCACCTGGAGCCAGCTCCTCGAGCTGGCGAAGGGGCTCGGGGTCGAGGCGCCCGGAGGCTCCTGAAACCAATCGCTCAATCCTTCCCTGCAGGCTTCAGCTCAGGCCCGACTCCAGCCTTCACCTTCGGGTCATAGGCCGGCGCGGGCTTCCTGGCCGCCAGCACATCGGGCAGCAACGCCAGCAGCTCGGAGGTCTTGCCGCTGTAGGTTCGGCGCAGATAGAGCTCGCAGCACCTGAAGGCGCAGACCGCAGGGCCCCGGCTGGACGGGTCCTTCGCGGGAACACTCTTGGAGCCCATCGAGAACCACGTCCCATCGGTATAGCCAAGGAAGAAAAAATCGCCGCGAACCCTGGTGGCGAAAATAACCACCGGATGACCATCGCGCACTCTCTTCAGAAGAAGGCCGGGGTGCTCCTTCTTCAGGCTCACCTTGAGATTGAGATTCAGCCTGGAAAACGGCGAGACGCCCTTCAGCTCTCGCGCCAGCTCGACGACAAATCGTTGCTTCTGCAAGTCGACGGCCTTGACCCTTCCCTCAAAAACATACTGCGACTGCTTGAGCACCTCCTTCATGGGATACTTCCGCACGATCATCGCATCGAGAGGCTCCACCCCGAGAAGCAGGAGGAGTCCTGCGAGCGCCGTGATGCGCAACGAGAACCTCATCTGCGCTCTCCTTCCACGGAAGAAGGCTCGGCTGTCAACGCCGCGCGCAGAACCTGGCCCAGGATGTTGCCCGGGGTCCCCCCGGGAGCAGGCGCCCTGGGCTGCGGCGCCAGCTCCATCCACCCTCCGAACG
>Ga0310124_10000084_pt1 | contig 59644 bp, 43 predicted proteins | sample CB11b_AW_Bot5_MG_FD_203507 | JGI IMG/M metagenome (GOLD analysis project Ga0310124, IMG submission 203507) | Marine microbial communities from Western Arctic Ocean, Canada - CB11b_AW_Bot5 | ecosystem: Environmental > Aquatic > Marine > Oceanic | place: Canada: Western Arctic Ocean | collected... | reverse complement strand
TTAAAGAGCTCATGAATTAATGAGCTAATACGCGATAGGGACATGGGGCTTATTTACGTGTTGTAAACCTAATCCAATAATCGGCTATTTAGACGATTTCTTGATATTACGGCTCTCTGATTGCACGGTTTTGTACATTTTAGAAAGCTGTTTACTGTTCGCTCTCTGTTCTGCCAATGAGGCTCCATTTCTTGCTTGCTCTCTGAGTAGCTTCTCATAGTTAGAGAATCGTCTTTCAGAAAGCTCACCGCTTTCAATGGCTTTGCGTATTGTGCATCCTGGTTCTGACTCATGACTGCAATCAGAAAAGCGACAATGTATCGCTAACTCTTCCACATCAGAAAAAGTTTCACTTACTCCTTCAGCACAATCGGCGAGTTGTAACTCTCGCATACCAGGAGTATCGAGCAATAAACCGCCCGACGTTAGCAAGTGGAGCGATCGTGACGTGGTTGTATGACGGCCTTTGCTGTCGTCTTCACGAATACCGCCCGTTTCTTGTTGAGTTTCACCAAGTAGCGAGTTCACGAGTGTCGATTTACCGACACCAGACGAACCCATCAAAGCGACGGTTTTGCCCGTTTTACACCAAGGCGACAATACTTGAGTAGAGTCTTGATCTAGGCTATTAACGGCTTCGATCATCAGCATTGGATCTAAGCTTTGCACTTGCTGTACTTTGTCTTGGTAGTCGTCACACAAGTCTTTCTTGGTAAGTACGATAACCGCTTCAACCTGTGCTTCATTGGCGAGTGCTAGATAGCGCTCGATGCGGCTTAGATTAAAGTCGTTATTTAGAGAGACCACGATATTGGCTGAAATATATTGTTCAGCTACGCGACTGCCTGCTGCTTTACGGCTGAAGAGCGACTGACGCTCAAGTAAGCGGTCGAATTGTAAATCAGCGTTTAATATCACCCAGTCGCCAACCGTCATTGTGGGTTGGTTTTGATGAACGGGTAGAACGATTTCGCCTTGTTCTGACGCAAGCGTATAGCCGCTGCGATGGTGCGCGGTAATGCGAGCAATGACGGAATGGTCATAGTCTTCGAGTGTCAGTTGTTGTTGGAATACAGGTTGCCATCCAAGCTGTTGAAGCGACATTGGATGAGAAAATGCGTTTTGTGAATTCATGTCTATTTACCCAGACGTGCGAGCTTTCTTTTCTTGTGAGAGCATTAAAGTCTTATGAGAGCACTAACGTCATGTAAGACCTCAGGTTGTTGATGAGATCGAAAAGCGTTGGTCAGATCAAAAAGCGTCGAGACGTCAAAAATGTTTTGAGCTTGGGTCGAATTCAAATAGATAGGACCCCGGATTGAGTCATGCGCTACAGGCATGCATATATTGATCACTTACGATCAACAATAAACCGGGTAAAAGTGTGCGGTCGTCAATGGAAGACGATAAGTTGGTAGATCGGTGTTTACGTTTGATTAACCAAACAAATTAACGCGCTACTTTTACTGCCAGTTTTAGTGTGTTCATTACAATCATCTTCTATTCTCCTTGGGTTATTTATGTGTTCAGGCTTTGAATAAAAAGCGAACTCAGTTTAACAAAAAGCCACGATGGCGAGAAGTCATCGTGGCTTAAATTATTTTATCAATTGTGAATACGATTAATGATGATCGTGATTCATCTTTTTCATGCCGCTCATTACTTTCTTAACCGGCGCATCGAAGGTCTGTGTTTCACCATTGGCGAAAGTCAGTGTCATCTCGATTTGCTCACCTTCTTTTAGGCTGCTTGCTAGGTCGAACAACATGATGTGTAGGCTGCCAGGTTTAAGTACCGCTTCACCATTCGCTGGGATTGTGATCTCTTGAACTTGGCGCATCTTCATAACATCGCCATCCATGATTACATCATGAAGTTCTACTTTACCTGCTGCAGGTGTTGTTGCAGAAACAATAGCGCGATCTTTATCGCTGTGGTTCATCAGAGTCGTGAATACCGCGCTGTTCACTGCTGAAGGCGGTGTTGCACGAGCGTACGCGTCATGAACCATAATATCGCTACTAGCCTGAGCAAAAGGGGTGAGCAATAAGCCTGCTAGAGCAAGTGCTTTTAACTTCATGTTGTTGTCCTTAATTTTTATGTTTTTGGTCTGGGACCTGACTTTTTTAGAACTTTATTGAGTAAGTTCTTTGTTTTTACGTTTTACTGCGTCAGCTTGTTGATAGCCTCAACAATTGGCGCTGGCGTCAACGTGTGCGGTACTTTGGTAATCAAGGTACCGTCGGGCTTTAAAAAATAAAAATATGAGCTGTGGTCTAGGGTGTATTCCAACTCTGAACCTTCAAGCTTGGCCTTTCTGAAAATAACGCCGTAGTTATGAGCCAGAGTCGTTGTGACATCCAATGGACCACTTAGTCCTTCCATCATCGGGTGGAAGTATTGCGCGTATTCATACGAGGCTTCAGCGGCATCACGTTCAGGATCGAGAGAAACAAACATTGGGCGAATCTTGGCTTTTGCTTCATCAGAGACTTGGTTAAGTGCTCCGGCCAACATAGCCAAAGAAGTGGGGCATACATCCGGGCAACGTGTGAAACCGAAGTAAACGATACGAATTCTGTCATCGGTTTGGTCAAAGATTTCCGTTGGTTGGTTGTCTTTGCCGAAAAGAGTCGTTGCGGAGAACTCTTGTTTTGCAGCGTGTTGTTCTTGAACTTCGTTTTGCCCATCAAGATAGCTTTTGACACCAAAGCCAAGTACAAAAGCGACAACCAATGCTAACGACCAATTTCTACTCATCTTGCCATCCTTATTGCAGGGTTTACAGTATCGACACCATCAGTGAGTTCACCGACCCATGTCATTTTATCTAAAGTACATACAGGTAAAATCACATCACCTTCATAGGTATTGTTGCCAATGCTCTTTAATTGAAAACGCGCTGATCCCATTTCCATTTCTAAACCGGTGAGCGATAACATCAGTGTCTCAGATGCAGCACCTTCCCAAACTACCTTTATCTTTGTGGGTAGAAGAGGTTGCGCGGTTTCTCGGTCAAGCGACATTGAAATGGATTCCTGCTCACACGATGTGGTTGAAAGCATGCAGTAGTCATCCAAGTTGACTTCGGCAGTTGAGTGCTCAATGACCGACTTAAATTTTTGAAATACTTGCGGCCCATAAAAACCTGCCACGAGAGCAATGCCAAGAGCCACCACCTTTAATGCTGGGTGCATGTCGTGTTCTCATCTAATTTTATAAGAGCGGCGATGTTATCATACCCCTCAATACGTGCTTGTATCAAAAAGCAATTTTGTGCGTATGGTAGAACTAAAAAAGCGAAGCCATTGGCTTCGCTTTTGTCTGTTCAATCGAGAAGTGAGCTTAGTATTTCTAAGCATTATCCGTTCTAAACGCTTTCCAGAAGTTGGATGAATGATTAGTCAGCGTTGCGCTCTGCAAATTTCTCTAGTCCTAGAACCAAGGCAATAGCAGCCAACATCATCACAATCGCCATTACCAGCTGAGAAGGCTGAGAGGTTACGGCTTCAAAATCAAACGGTGACAGATTTTCTTGAAGTAGAGGAACTTGCTCACCCTTTGAATTTGTACGCCAGCTGATTGTTTCTTTCCACGGCCAAATCTTAGGCAGCGTACCGATCATCAAACCAGTTAAGAACACTAATGTGAAATCGCGGAATGAGCGCAGTAACCAAGAAAGTACGTGCGAGAAAGTCAGTAGGCCAATCACACAGCCACTAAGGAATAGCGCAAGCACATCGATTTGGAACTCTTTAACCGCACCAAGAACCGGACCATACATACCAATCAATAGCAGAATGAAGCTACCCGAGATACCCGGTAAAATCATCGCACAGATCGCAATCGCACCCGCAATGAGGATATTGATACTGGTAGGCTCCATTTGCAGCGGCTTAAGCACGGTAATGCTATAAGCGAAAGCAACGCCAAGCAGCAAAAACACGAATCGAATCATATCGCGCTTCTCTACTTGCTTAAGAATATGGAAAACCGACACCAAGATCAGGCCAAAGAAGAAAGACCACAGTGGAACGGGGTGGGTGACTAATAACCAAGAAATCAGTTTTGCAAATGTCGCAATGCTCGTGAATACGCCTGCGAACAGTGAAATCAGGAAGAAACCATTGATGTGGTTAAACGCGGCTTTGAAGCTTTCGCGTTTCCATAAGCCAAGTACGCTAGGGTTAATCCTGCGAATGCTTTCTAGCAGTGTATCGTAGATACCAGTGATGAATGCGATGGTTCCGCCCGACACGCCAGGAACAACGTCTGCTGCGCCCATTGCCATGCCTTTGAAAAAAGTACTTAAGTAGTTCATTGCTTCATAGAGTTGAGGGTGATTTTGTGCAGTATACAAACTTTAGTGTAAAAAAAGTATGAATATGCCATTGGGGAAGGGCTTTTATTACTCTCTTAATTGTAAGGCAATAAGTTGAAGTGAACATTTGCCTAACATTTAAAATACAACCACTTAGTAATTTATCATTAAGAGCAGAGATGAAACTGATCTCTTATCAATATTGCATCTTGGTTGCATTATGCAAATGCACTTTGCAATTCGCATGACAAATTCATGGTTTTTATGCGATGCAGGGCTTATAAAACGCCGAATTAAAGTTGGCACGCTAACTGCATTATATACATTGACCCTTCTTAAGCCGAGGGTCACCTAGCCAACTGACGTTGTTAGTGAACTTATGATTTGTTCACAAATATATAGAGCCAATCGCGATTATTGCGGTTGGCTATTTTTTTGCCTGTCGTTTGGTGATTGTCTTTTTTCTTTTCCAGTTCCTACATTTTTAAGCTCTAAACTTCAGATGAAAAAAAAGCCAGCCACCATTGGTGACTAGCTTAAGCTTTTCTCGAATCAATCTCGAATCCGTTTTAGTACCCCATCAACTGCAGCAAGTTCTCTGCTGTGCTGATTGCTTCTTTGCGGTTAGCAATGTTCAGCTTTTGGTAAAGGTTACGGATGTGAGTTTTGATCGTGGTCCCCGCTACATCGAGCTCTTGAGCGATTTGCTCATTACTGAACCCAGAATAGATCAGACCAAGTACTTGCCATTCACGCTGGGTGAGTGGGCTAGTGCGCACAAGCTCAGGAATATTCGGGTGATTAACCAAGTTCTCAACAAAGTCTTCATCGAAGTGAACCGAGCGACTGCGCTGGGTGGTGGAAATATCTTTCATGATCTGTTGAGCGCGATGGCGTTCTAAGTCACCTAAGCCTGGCTTGTTGCTCAATTTATCCAAGATATGCCCGATAGTTCCACCGTCGACCAAGAAGTTACCAACCATACCGGTTTGGTTGGTCATATGAAGCGCTTCTTCAAGTAGCACGCGTGCGCTGTCTTCATCGTTAATTTGTGTACGCAACACCGCTTCAACGATCAAGTTTCGGTTGGTGTCTGTAATCAGATGTGAACGCTGCGCTTCACTCTTAAGGAAAGTCAGCGCTTCTTCCGCATCTTCATACTGCTCAAGGATGATGTGAGCACGTACGATGTTTCTCCATTGAAGCTGGCAGAAGTGGTTACTTGCCGATTCAGGTCGAACCGCCACGCTTAGCCAATCACGGATTGCCTCTTTATTGCCTTTTACTTGCCAGAACAGAATCAAAGAAAGAGAAGCATTTGCGGTCCAATCTACGTGGTAAGTTGATTGACGTAGCAGGTGTTGAATTTGGTCGATAAACTTCGACGCTTTATCAATCTCGCCGCGGCTCAATGAAATACGAGCCAGCATTGAGTAACTGTGCAGGTGTTTACTTGGTGAGTGGTGACCAAGGATATCTAAGCCCTTGTAGCAACACTCTTCCGCTTCATCTAGTCGGTTCCAGCACCAGAAGATCTGAGCTCTAACACGCAGCAAAAATTCATGCAGAGGAACGTATTGAAGCTGATGCTCTTCGATCAATTTGAATGCGCTGTCTTGTAGCTCGAATGCCGCTTGAACGTAACCTTGAGCAATCAAGATTTCGCTTTGTTGCAGAATCGCCCACAGCGCCTGATGGTAAACTTGATACTGGCGTGCCAGTTTTTCTGTTTGTTGCATCATCGGTAGCGCACGGCTTAGGTTACCCATTACGTGATTCACTTCGCCCACAACCGAGGTTGCGACAATGCGGCTGCGATAAACGGTGGTGTTCAACTGACTTAACGAAAGCTCGGCGAGTTCCAGCGCTTTTTCTGGTTCATTGCTGTTGATGGCAACTTGCGCGCGTAAGGCGTTGTATTGGCCTTGCTGCTGAGTATCGAGTTCAATGTTTCGAGCTTGATATTGAGTCTCAGCTTCTTCCAACAAAGTACCTACTTGATCATAACGGTGCTGACTTTGTGCCAGCCAAGCGCGCAGCATTGATAGCTTCGGCTCACTGTATAGTTGATCCGTAGTCAGTTGCTTGATCGCCATCTCTAATGATGAAAGCTCACCTTGGTTGAACATCGGCCAACCGTGTTCCGTCAAAATTTGAATGATCAGCTCTGGATCTTCAGCACGTTGTGCATGTCGTAGTGCTTGATGAGGCGTTTTCTGTTTGATCCACGCTTTCGCGGCACTTCGGTGCAACTCGGCTTCTTGCTGTGGAATTCGAGCTTGGCGCTCGTGGGCAAGAAATTCGCCGAATAGATTGTGGAATCGGTACCAGTTCTTCTCGCCTTCAAGCGGGTAGATGAATAAGCCAAATCGGTTGAGTGATTCGATCATACCCAGTGCGTCTTCACGCTGTGTAAGCGCGCAGACTAATTCGTCATTGAAATGATCAAGTACTGAACACTGCATTAAGAACTGTCGGGTTTCTTTATCCAGTAGATCGAATACTTCTTCAACCAAGTAATCCCAAAGGTGGGCATGGTTAAAGTGAGAAAACGACTCTGCAGATTGCGCAAGGGTACGTTTTTGATGTTGAGCCTGAAGGGCAATAAGCTGTAACGCCGAAGGCCACCCCTCAACATAAGTACAGATACTGCCAGCGGTGGTGTCATCTACGCCATCGGCGACACGTTGATTGAAGAAGCGCGTCGTCTCTTCAGTATCAAAAGCCAGTGAATCGTTGCCAATTTCAATCATCAGATCACGAACACGAAGGTTTGCTGTGCCAAGTGGTGGTGTCCCACGGCTAGTCACAACAAGCGTCAGGTTGTCAGGCATGTGTTTAAGGAAGAAGCGCATTGCTTCGTGGATGTCGTCATTGTTGACCAAGTGATAGTCATCCAACACAAGGAAACATTCGTGATGGAATTCAGACATCTCAGCAAACACTTCACTTAACAAAGAATGCAACGATGAAAACTGTCGTTTTTCTGCCAGCTTTTGGGCATTAGGGCAGGCATTTTGAGTTGCTTTATTGAGTGATTGCATTAGGTAGTTGATAAAGCGAAAAGCATCGTTGTCACTGTCATCAATGCTGTACCAACCCACATTGGGTTTATCTACCAGCCATTGTGCTGCCATTGTGGTTTTGCCGTACCCCGCTGGAGAGCGGAATAATACAAGCTTATAGCAATCTGCGTGTTGGAGCAGATCGAGAACCCTAGGTCGTAGGATTGCATTATGTAAGCGGCCGGGACGAGTCAGTTTCGAAGGGATCCACATGTCGAAGTTTTTCACCTATTCCGTGGCTTATGTTCTGGATTACCTCAATCTATCGTTGAGTGTAATCGAATGACATCAGCCTAATTACTTAAGTCTTCAATCATATTACGTGAAGCAAAACGGCACCGACTATGATCCTCCTCAGAAACCTTGCACTCCTGCATGTTTTTAGGCTTCTACGCCCTTTATTTGAGACTTTGCTCACATAGCGGGTTGGTTTGTGAATGTGACTTCCTTCATTCCAACACGTGAATCTATGCAAAAGATGAGAGGACGAAATTATTTTCGTGATCTGAATATCAAATTTGATAATGACTTTAATCCGGTTAAATAAAAGTCACATCAATTGAAGGTAAGTTATCGAACGGGAGCTTGTGATCTTAGTCACTCCAAGTTTTTGTTCGAAGTCAGAACATGAGAGTCAGATCACTAACCCTATGTCGGTACGCCCCCTACGCCCTCCCATCTACTCCTAGTTTGTCGCGTTAGCGGGAGGATGTTTAGTTAATGGTGACCATGCACGATATGTCACAGATGAATTAGAACTATTAAAAGCGAGATTTCTGAAATGAAACCAACTCAGCAAAAAACTTTCGATAAAGTGTCGTTCCAAGAAAGCGTTAAGAAGCATTTATCTGCAACCTACGCAACAACGATTGAAAACGCAGATAGCCGCGCATGGTACCTAGCAATGGGGCGTGCGCTAGCAGAACTCACAACATTTGATCTGTTAGAAACTGAAAATGACGAAAAAATTAAGAACGCGAAAAGCGTTAACTACCTTTCATTAGAGTTTTTGATTGGTCGTTTAACCGGTAATAACCTGATCAGCATGGGTCTGTATGAACAGATCACTCATGCAATGGAAGAGCTAGGTCAAAACCTAACTGATCTTCTAGAAGAAGAACGCGACCCATCACTAGGTAATGGTGGTCTTGGTCGTCTAGCCGCTTGTTTTATGGATTCTTGTGCCGCTCAAGAATACCCAACAGTAGGCTACGGTCTTCACTACGAATACGGTCTATTCAAACAGTCTTTCCAAGACGGTCGTCAACAAGAAGCACCTGACGCATGGCGTGGTGTTGAAGGTTACCCATGGGAAGTAGCTCGTCCAGAACTAGCACAACACATTGGTTTTTACGGTCATGTAGAAGTTGAATACATCGACGGTAAAGAAGTTCGTACTTGGGTTCCGGGTATGGAAGTAAAAGCAATGCCTTGGGATCTACCTATCGTAGGTTACGAGTCAAACACGGTTTACCCACTGCGCCTTTGGGAATGTCAGGCAATCGCACCATTCTCACTAGCAAGCTTTAACAACGGTGACTACTTCGAAGCGCAACACTCGCTAATCGATGCGGGTAACATTACTAAAGTACTTTACCCGAACGACAACCACGAGAAAGGTAAGACTCTGCGTCTAATGCAGCAGTACTTCCACTCAGCAGCGTCTGTTCGCGATATTCTACGTCGCCACGAAGCAGCAGGTTTCTCTCTAGAAGATTTGCCTAAGCAAGAAACGATTCAACTGAACGATACGCACCCAACTATCGCTATCCCTGAATTGATGCGCATCCTGATCGATGAAAAAGGTTTAACTTGGGACCAAGCTTGGGAAATCAGTGCTCATACGTTCGCATACACGAACCACACACTACTTCCAGAAGCATTAGAGACTTGGTCTGAATCTTTGATCAAACGGCTTCTTCCACGTCACATGGAAATCATTTTTGAAATCAACCACCGCTTCATGCAAGAAGTTCGCAAGATGTGGCCTGGTGACGGTGAGAAGCAAGCGAAGCTTTCTATCATCCAAGAAGGTTTCCACCGCATGGTTCGCATGGCAAACCTATGTGTGATTGGCTCTTACAAAGTAAACGGTGTAGCTGCGCTTCACTCTCAACTGGTTAAGAAAGACTTGTTCCCAGAGTTCAACGAAATCTTCCCAGGCAAACTGACTAACGTAACGAACGGCATCACGCCACGTCGTTGGTTGAAGTTCTGTAACCCAGGCCTATCTACGCTAATTACTGGCAAAATCGGCACTGAGTGGCCAGCAAAACTTGAGCAGCTAGAAGGCATCGCTAAGTTTGCAACAGACGCGAAATTCCAAAAAGAATTCATGGCTGTTAAGAAAGAAAACAAACAGCGCCTTGCTGATTGGGTTCAAGAGAACATGGGTATCGAGCTAGATACGAACGCTATCTTCGACGTGCAAATCAAGCGTCTTCACGAATACAAGCGTCAGCACCTAGATTTGCTACACATTCTATCTCTGTACCACCGTATTCTTAACGAACCTGGTTTCGAGTGTGAGCCACGCGTATGTTTCTTCGCAGCGAAAGCAGCACCGGGTTACCACCTAGCGAAAGAGATCATCTTCGCGGTTAACAAGATTGCAGAGAAGATCAACAACGACCCTCGTATTGGCAACAAGCTGAAAGTGGTATTCATCCCTGATTACCGTGTAAGCATGGCTGAAATCATCATCCCTGCAGCAGACGTTTCTCAGCAAATCTCACTGGCTGGTAAAGAAGCATCGGGTACGGGCAACATGAAGATGGCGCTAAACGGCGCGCTAACCATCGGTACGATGGATGGTGCAAACGTTGAGATTCGTGAAGAAGTTGGCGATGAAAACATCTACATCTTTGGCCTAGATGTTGATGGTGTAGTGGCATTGCAAGCTCAGGGTTACAACCCATACGATTACTACAACGCAGACCCACTGCTGAAAGCATCTCTAGACCTACTGACTGGCGATGAGTTCTCTCCAGGTCAACCAGGCCTTCTACGTGCAACGTTTGATAGCCTACTAGACGGTGGCGACCCGTATCTATGTCTTGCTGACTTCGCATCTTATGTGAAAGCACATGAAGACATGGGCAAGCAGTACAAAGACCAAGCAGGTTGGGCTAAGAAAGCAATTCTTAACACAGCATTGGTTGGTAAGTTCACATCAGACCGCTCAATCCGCGACTACGTGAACAACATTTGGAAACTTGAAGCGGTTAACCGTTAATACTTCCAAAGTAGCCAAGGCAGTTTCTGCCTTGGCTCAATTAGCTTGTGAGCAAACGAAAGGCTTAAAGGTTTGTCGTTTATAAACAAGCTGCTTACAAACCGATTGTCACAAGCTAATTGATTAGTAAAAAATTAAATTAACAACCCTACAAAATAGAAAGCGTCAGAGCGTTTTCGGAGAGAGCGATGAAAGAACAGACCGTATTAAAACAAGTCGCAGAAATGGCAAACATTGCCGACAGTTACGTTAGTGCGTGGGGCGATGAAGCACAAGTATCAGAAGAGACGATTACGTCTCTATTGGCTTCATTGGGCTACGATACAAGCAGCGATGATGCACTGCTTAAATCTGCAGAAAGAAAACACAAAAAAGATGTACTAGACCCAGTTCTTGTCTTGCGTGACGGTGAGCCAGTAGAAGTGGCGCTTAATCTAGGTGTTAGTGCTCGTGAAAGTGAGTTCAGCTGGCGCTTAGAAACCGAGCAAGGAGAGGTACTTGAAGGCTATCTTCAATCTCAAGTCGTTCGTGACGAGCGTGCCGAGGGTGGCCCTTTAGTGTTTGCATTGCCAAGTGATTTGGCATGGGGTTATCACAAGCTGATTGTGAGTCGTAAGCGCCGTAAGAAGCCTTACGAGATGACATTGATCATTACGCCAAAAGCGTGTTTCAAGCAGTCACCAATCGAGCAAGGCAAAAAACTTTGGGGACCAAGTGTTCAACTGTACACACTAAGAACTCAACACAACTGGGGTATTGGTGATTTTGGTGACCTTAAACAGCTTGTTGCTGATATCGCTTCTCGTGGTGGTGATTTTGTTGGCCTAAACCCAATTCACTCATTGTTTCCAGCGAACCCAGAAGGCGCGAGCCCATACAGCCCGTCGTCACGTCGTTGGTTGAACATCTTATACATTGATGTGAGCTCAGTACCTGAATTCGCATTAAGTGCTGAAGCACAACAAACGGTAGGCAGCGCTGAATTCCAACAGCGTCTACAAAAAGCTCGTGAAGCGCATTGGGTAAACTACACCGAAGTGTCTGAGCTTAAGATGAACATCTTGCCTATGTTATTCGCGGAATTTAAGACTCGTCATCTAGACAAGAACAGCGATCGTGCACAAGCGTTCTTAGCGTTTGTAGAAGAGGGCGGTGAAAGCCTGATGCATCAAGCGGCGTTTGATGCTCTGCACGGTGAGTTACATGCCGAAGATTCAGGTATGTGGGGCTGGCCTGTATTCCCTGAGAAATACCGCACATTCGAAAGCCCAGCGACACAGAAATACATTAAAGAGAACCTAGAGAATGTTCATCTTTACATGTACCTGCAGTGGTTAGCGGATTGCCAAATCAACGATGCACAGTCTCTTGCTGAAGAGAAAGGCATGGCCGTTGGTTTGTACCGTGACCTAGCTGTTGGTGTTGCGGATTCAGGCAGCGAAACTTGGGCCGATGAAGGCAATCTAGTGATGGATGCGAGCATCGGTGCTCCACCGGATGTGCTTGGTCCTCTAGGTCAAAACTGGGGTTTACCACCGCTTAATCCTGAAGTGCTTCAAGAAACAAGCTACGACGCATACATCAAGCTACTCCGTGCCAATATGAAGCACTGTGGTGCACTTCGTATTGACCACGTATTAGGCCTACTGCGTTTGTGGTGGATTCCAAAAGGTGAAAACGCAACCAAGGGTGCGTACATCTACTACCCAGTACAAGACATGCTGTCAATTCTGGCGCTTGAATCTCACCGTTACCAATGTAGCGTTATCGGTGAAGACTTAGGTACGGTGCCGGATGAAATCGTCGATATCCTAGCGGATGCGGGCGTGCATTCTTACAAAGTATTCTTCTTCGAAACATCAGAAGATGACGGTGGCTTTATCTCACCGAAACATTATGCACCACAATCGATGGCGGCACTTTGTACTCATGATATGCCAACGCTTCGCGGCTTCTGGCATTGTGATGACTTGAAAATGGGTCAAGAGATTGGTTTATACCCAGATGCAGAACAGCTAGAAACCTTGTTCGACGACCGTCTGGAGTGCAAACAAGGTATCTTAGATTCAGTAGCATGGCATGGCTTCTTACCTGAAGGTGTTGGTCGTGATGCAAGCCAAGTACCGATGGACTCTTATCTTGCTGAAGCACTTCAACTGCACGTTGCGGCTGGTGGTTCGACACTTCTTAGTGTTCAACTGGAAGATTGGTTAGAGATGGACAAGCCAGTAAACATCCCTGGCACTGTCGATGAATACCCTAACTGGCGTCGTAAACTATCAATGAACTTGGACGAAATATTTGCTCACGAAGGGGTAAATCGTATCGCTTCTAAGCTGACTGACGTTCGAGAAAAAGCAGCTAAGTAATGACGTTGAGTGGCTTGAAAATAGGTGGTTTTTTGCTTACGCCGTACGAAACTACAACCTCGGTCACTCAATAATGAATGCTCATCTGGTAGAATAAACCGTCGTTATATTGCCCGCACTAATAGCGGGCATTTTTGTATTATATTTTTTGGATGTTTGGTTAGGGAGAAGCGTTTTGGAACTAAGTTCGATTTCAAAGCAAAAACAAATATATACCCAACTATCACAGGCTTGTTTCACTGACCCATTTGCGTTTTTAGGGCCATACCTACCTTCTGAGCAAGGTGCATTACGTGTGTGGATTCCTGGGGCAAATAAAGTCGAGTTGATTGTTGGAAAGGAACCTCGTATTGAGTTAGCGCGAGAGGGTGAAAGTGGTTTCATTCTTAAGCAAGAGAGAGATTTACGTTTTACTCACTACAAGCTCGCGGTTGATTGGGCTGGAGTCGAGCAGATCATCGATGATCCATACCAGTACCACGATCTGTACGCGAGTTATGAAGATCTCCATACACCTAAAGATATGTATCATCACATGGGGGCTCAGTTTATTACGCTAGAGCGTGATGGACAGACGATTTCAGGTACGCGTTTCTTGGTGTATGCACCGCATGCAACAGCGGCAAGCTTAGTGGGTAACTTTAACGCTTGGGATGGTCGTCGTCATCCAATGCAACGCTTAGATTATGGCATGTGGGGCCTATTCATTCCTGAACTGGAAGAAGGCGCTCAATACAAGTTTGAATTAAAAGGACCTGATGGTGAAGGCTTACCACACAAAGCTGACCCATGGGGTTTTTACTCTGAGCAATACCCTTCATTTTCTTCTGTGACTTACGATCACGCTCGTTACGAGTGGCAAGATACTCAATGGCAGAATCGCCCTGTAACACAAAAGCGTAAAGAAGCACTTTCGTTCTATGAACTGCACGCTGGTTCTTGGAAGCGTAACGCTGAAGGGGAATTCTTAAACTACCGTGAACTTGCTGCTGAATTGATCCCATATTTAACGGACTTGGGTTACACGCATGTAGAGTTGATGCCGGTTTCAGAGCATCCGTTTTACGGTTCTTGGGGCTATCAGCCAATAGGCTTGTTCGCACCAACGAGTCGTTTTGGGTCTCCTGATGACTTCAAATTCTTCGTCGATCAATGTCACCAAGCTGGTTTAGGTGTTGTTCTGGATTGGGTTCCAGCGCACTTCCCTAGTGATGATCACGGCTTAGCCAACTTTGATGGAACACCTTTGTTCCATGATCCAGATCCACGTCGCGGTTGGCATCAAGATTGGAATTCGTACATTTATGATTTAGGCAAAGAGCATGTGCGTCGTTTCTTGGTTGCAAACGCACTGTACTGGTTCGAACAATTCCATATCGACGGGATTCGTGTTGATGCGGTTGCTTCGATGTTGTACCTCGATTATTCGCGTAGCCATGATCAATGGATTCCGAACGCAGACGGAGGCAACGAAAACTACGATGCTATCGCAACCCTTAAGTGGATGAACGAAGAAGTGTACAAGCACTTCCCGAACGCGATGACGATTGCTGAAGAATCAACAGCTTTCCCAGGTGTTTCAGCCCCAACCTTTATGGGCGGCTTAGGCTTCGGATTTAAGTGGAACATGGGTTGGATGCACGATAGTTTGTCTTACATCCAAGAAGATCCAATCAATCGTAAATATCACCACGATACAATTACCTTCCCATTGGTTTATGCACACAGTGAGAACTATGTATTGTCTCTATCTCACGATGAGGTGGTTTATGGCAAAGGATCTATCCACGAAAAAATGCCTGGTGATGAGTGGCAGCAAACGGCAAATCTACGTGCTTACATGGGTTACATGTACGCGCAGCCGGGTAAGAAGCTGAACTTCATGGGTGCTGAATTTGGTCAGACGGCGGAATGGAACCACGATGATCAACTGCAATGGTTCTTGCTAGATTATGAACGTCATCAAGGTGTTCAGCGCTTAACGAAAGATTTGAACAATCTTTACCGTTCTGAAGCTGCAATGCATGATCTTGATTTCGACCCGAAAGGTTTTGAATGGCGTCTACAGGATTCAGCTGAAGCGAGTATCTTAGCTCATGAGCGTATCAGTGAATCAGGCGAGCGTGTATTGGTGGTTTCTAACTTTACCCCCGTTCCTCATGAGCACTTCCGCTTAGGTGTTCCAGCACAAGGTCAGTACTCTTTGTTATTGAATACAGACTCTGCGGATTATGCCGGCAGTGGCTTTGAAGTGAAGCCGGTTGCTAAGGTTGAATCAGTAGAAAGCGAAGGTTTAGACACATCGATTGAGCTGCGTTTACCACCGTTATCGACCGTTTTTTACAAGCTAAATTAGGTCTATAAGTTGAAGTAAGCGATAACTAAAAAGAAAATGGGAGCCGAAAGGCTCCCATTTTTGTATTTCTAACGCTTGGTTTAATGCTGCTTGAAGTTTGTGAGATAGAACATTGAACGTCCTACGACAGTCTCAAGGATTCGAACGGTATCAAGCCCAAAGCTATTAAACATTATCTCGCGGAATTGACCATCTGAACTGATGTTAAACTGTTCAGGGCTCTTGACCTGGGAGGCATGGAAAAACATCAATTTGATCACGAATCGAAATTGATCATTATCTAGAGCGTTTTGCCAAGATTGAATGAATACTTCTTCCGATGAGAACTCTAGATTCTCTATAACAATTGATAGCATGTGTTGGTGTAACGCTGATCGGATAGCGCGGGTCGATGGATAATAGCCCTGAAGCGTCGTCAAACTAATGCCAATTTCTTGAGCAATCCTTGCATAAGTTAGTGCTTCATGTCCTTCAGCCAGAAAAAGGTTTAGTACGATTTCATCGTAGTGCTTTTGATTTTCTAGTTTCTGTACTTGAGTTATTCGAGCCATTACAAATCTCTATTGAGTGCGGCATTCTGTAAGTATGGATAATAAGAGTTTATTGATAAAACCTCAAACTAAAGATGTAATAAAACGGTCAATTTTCCGTCAATAATAAACAATGTTAGTTCGTTCGAGTGAATATTGCCCAGATTTGAGTACATACAAAAACACCGCCCTATTGAGCGGTGTGTTATTTTAAGTCGTTGTTTGTATGTGGTAAATGAAAACTTAGAATGGATACCAAAACAATTCAGGTTCAAGAATGCGTTTCGCTATGGCCAACACCACAATAAAAGCAATGACACTCAAACAAACAAAGTCGATACGTTTCAAAGGCGCATAGCTATACCAAGTACGTGCCTTGTGTCGGCCAAAGCCTCGTAACGTCATTGCGTTAGAGATCTCGTCTGCGCGGTCTAAGCTAGAGAAAATGAGCGGACCTAGAACCTTAGCCACGTTTTTGATTCGAGTTATTAAGGACGCTTTCTTCGAGAGTTCTACACCACGAGCTTGCTGAGCATGCATGATATTGATGAAGTCCTTCTTAACTTCTGGCAAGTAACGCAGCGTTAAGCTTACCGCATAGGCGATCTTGTACGGAACGCCGATACGGTTGAGGCTCGCTGCAAACTCAGTCGGGTGCGTAGTGAAGACGAATATTAACGCTATCGGGAACATACTCATGTACTTGAGCGTGACCGTGACTAAGTAAAACAGAGTCTCCTGGCTCAACGAGTAGTTACCCGGTAATGTCAGTAATACAGTTTCGCTACCGATGAGCTCAGTGCCTTGCTGCGGAGCAAGCAGGAACATGAATAAAGCATTTAGACTTAATACACTCGCCGTACCTAATAACAAAGGCTTATACACGCGTATAGGCACATTGGTGAGCTTTAATAGGTATAAACCAGTCATAATAAGCAGCGTAATCAATCTCAGGTCGAACGTAGTCAATACCACGGTTACCCAAGCTAAGAAGAGTGCAAATTTCGTGATGCCATTTAATGCGTGCAGGGGGGATTTGGTATCAATGTAGTTGATGCCGAATTTTACTTTTGATGCGTTCATAGAGAACTTCTCTCGTAGTCGATGAAGTACTGCATAAACGCATTGGTATCGTCGATTTTCATCATGGTCGCGAGTTCATAAATACTGGTGGTACAAAGGTTTGCACGCTCTAGAAGCGATGGCTGACTAAACACTTCCGTCATGGCTGCATTGGCAATAAGCTTGCTGTCAGCGATTACGATCGAACGTGTGGTGTACTCTAGAACGAGATGCATGTCGTGTGAGATGATCACCACAGTAATACCCAAATCGCGGTTAAGCTTTTGGATGAATGCCAGCATGGATGTGTAGTTACGGTAGTCTTGACCTGCTGTCGGCTCATCCAAGATGAGGAGTTCAGGTTCCAACACTAAGATAGAAGCGATGGTTACACGCTTTTTCTGACCGTAGCTCAAAGCTTCGATCGGCCAGTGACGGAATTTACTCAGCCCACATAGCTCAAGAACATGCTCTACTTTTTCTGTAATCAGCTCTTCTGCAATATTGCGGTTACGAAGACCAAAAGCAATCTCGTCAAAAATCATATGATGCGAGATCATATGATTTGGGTTCTGCATTACCACACCGACCTTTTGGCTTCTTTCGAAGATAGAAAGCTCAGATAAGTCTTCACCATTTAGATAGGAAGAGCCTGAATCGGCATCGATCACACCCATGATGAGTTTGGTGATGGTAGATTTACCCGAACCGTTCTTGCCCAGAATCGAAACAAACTCGCCTTTGCCGATCTTGAAGCTCACATCTTCGAGTGCGTTCTTCTCGCCGTCGTAAGAATAAGTCAGACCATGAACTTCGAGTAAAGGTTGATACTGCTTTTCTGCAGCTGGGGCAGGGCGATCAGCAAACCAAGCTTGAACTGCTGGGCGGAACCTTTTGTAATCCAAAGCTTTGAGGTTTGACAGCTTATCTTCGCAGGTTAGTGGGGCTTTCGCCGCTTTAAGCGCAGATAAGTAAAGAGGCTCACGAATACCGTGCGTATCAAGTAACTTAGACGCTAAAATTTCATCGGGAGTCATATCCGCGACGATTTCACCGCGCTCCATTAAGATCACACGGTCGATATCACGATGCAGGACATCCTCAAGGCGATGCTCGATAATCACGATAGTCTTGTTGGTTTCGTTATGAAGTTGGTCGATGATCTCGATGGTCGCCTTGCCGGTCTTAGGGTCAAGGCTTGCTAAAGGCTCATCAAACAGCAAAATATCAACGTCATCAACTAAGATGCCTGCTAGCGATACACGCTGCTTTTGACCACCTGAAAGATCGTGTGGCGAGCGCTCAAGCATGTCCGCTAGGTCAACCATTTTTGCAGTCGACTTAACTAACGGGTACATGTCAATGTTCGACATCAACTGGTTTTCTAATGCGAATGCGATATCTTCACCGATACTCAAACCCACAAATTGGCTGTCAGTATCTTGCAATACTGTGCCTACCTGCTCGGTATAATCGTGCATCGAAAACTCAGAGATATTCTTGCCGTTGATCTCTAAAGAGCCAGTTACCTCTCCTTTGATTGCATGAGGTATAAGACCATTGAGACATTGACCTAGGGTAGATTTACCACTGCCACTTGGTCCAATAATGACGATTTTCTCTCCTTTCTCTATCCTTAGATTGATATTTTTTAGCGTCGGTTTATCCAGCGACTCATATCTAAAAGAGAAGTTCGAAAATGCTATAGTCATTATCGCTTATGCCTCAGTCAGGTTGCGGCTTTGTTTGTTGCGTTTAGCGACTGATTTTAGGATCAGGAAGCCCACAACAGCGATCAGAACGGTGTTACCCGCTGCGATGATAGACAGTTGAGTGAAGACTTTAGTAAACGGTTCTGCATATAAGATAGTATCTAGGAACGCAGAGCAGCCATAGCCTACAACGTTACCTGCAAGGGCAAGTACCACGAACAATACAAAATCTTTCATTGGCAGTTCGCCTTGTTGAAGACGGTTCTTAGTCATCATAGGGAACAAGCCGATAACTATGCCTACGATACCTGAGCCTAGTACCCAAGTTAACCATACGCCCCAACCAGCAAATAAATCTGTTACCCAGTGACCAATAAAGCCAACCAAGAAGCCAACGATAGGGCCGAACAAAACAGAAAATAGTGCTAAGACTGCCATTGCTGGTTTCAATGTCGTGTTCGCAAACACTGGGACACCAAACATAGGTAAACCACCAATGCCGTACAGTGCCGCTCCAATGGCGATAACGACCACTGTTTTAGCTGAAAAGTTCATAGATAACCTCGAATACTGAAAAATAAAGCAAAATAAAGAACAAATATTCGCCATTATTAATATGCGTCTCAATGAGAACGTTTTTTGGGCAAATATAAAAAATAAGGCGCGCATTATACAGTAGAACCCTTCCATAAGGGAAGATAAGTGTCTAGATGTCCAAAATTCCATCTGAACATTTAAATATCGTGTAAAAAGCGCAATTTTACGGTTAATCAAGCAACAAAAAAGCCAGAGCGAGTCTGGCTTTTCATTCGTCTTAACAATGTGTTAAGCGGGTTCGTCACATATCTACGACCGTTTAGTGGTCTAGATATAGTTAGTGGTCGAGATATAGATAGTTTTGCCAACTCTTCATGCGAATAAGGACCTTACGCATGATAGACACGTGAGTGAAGCTGTCAGAATAAACGGCAACTTCAACCGCGGTACCCATAGGTAAATGGTAGTCAGACAGATCATCAGTGATGCTCAATTTAACAAACACACGACCACTGGTACGCAACGCATCAGTACCTAGAAGCGCGCCTCTAGCTTGAAATTGGCTCTCACCAATAGCTGGAATTACTTCATCAATACGTCCTTTAAATACTTTTCCTGGCAATGCTCTAAACAAGAACTCAGCTTCGTAACCCGGTTGTAGACGCTGTAGCGAGTTTTGTCTAAATGCAGCGGTATAGAACTGCTCCTCTGTGTGAACAAACGTCATCACGGGAGCTAAAGGAAGTGGAACTGCCATTACACCTGGGCGTAATGCTAGTTGCGTAACGTATCCGTCAGTGGGAGCTCGAACCACGGTTTGTTCTAAATCAAACTGAGCTTTACGTAATTCAGCCAATAAGCTTAAAACCGCTGTATTCTCGCCACCTATTTCAGAGTTCAAGGCGATCTTTGTTTGTTCTAGGTTTGCATCTGCAACTTTCACGGCCGCTTCCGATGCTTTGTAAGCTTGTCTGCGAGTATCCAATTGCTGCTCGGTAAAAGCGCCACTGTCGTAACCGCGCTTGTAACGAGAAAACTCACGTTGCGCTTTATCTCTTTCCGCGATGGCTTTGATTTTTGCAGCCTCTGCTTCAACCACTTCAGATTCCATTCCAAGAGCACCTTGGCTTGCTTCTTTTACCTTGGCTTCTAACCTTGCGACTTCAGCTTCGAATGGAACTGGGTCTATTTTGAAAAGAATATCCCCTTGCTTCAGAGGTTTGTTTGCTTCTACTGGCACTTCGATAACTTTACCCCTAACGCCTGAAACGACTGGCGTTGTTGAGTAAACTTGGTTACCGATTTGTGTAAATGGATGGTTGTAGTTCATTAGTAGAATTAGGGTACCTACTATGATCACACCTCCAAGTACGGCAGTAGGTACTGTCCATTTATTTAGCGGTATATTGAACACCTTGAAAATAGTGATACAAAGCGCTGCATAGGTCATTATCAGCAGTAAATCCATTACTTAGCCTCCTGATCTTGAACGTTGTTTGTCTCTTTCTCTGGACTGCTTTGCTCAGCACCTGCTTGCTTGAGCTGTGCGATTTCTTCCTGAAGAGTACTCACTTGATCGATGAGAATATCGACGCGATGATGAATATCGTGTTGTTCTTCTTCTAATTTAGCGAAGCCCCAACCACGATCTTTGCGCCATAATGTTGCCCAAATCCAAAGAAATGGCCAAATAGTATGTAAGGTGAATAGGCTAACCCAGCCTGAGACGTGAATAGCATCTTGATGAGGGTGATTGCGTTCTTTCGCAATTTCATAGGGAATATCGTGAATAACGATGATGCCGTAAAAGATTACTAATGCTACGAAAATAAGTAAGCCGAGCGCAAAGTAGTCTAAAAACATAACAGATCCTTGTAATGTTAGATATTAGTTATAAATATACTACGCTATCATCCAAGTAATTGTTATAAAAATGATTTACCGAGTTGAAAATAATGTGTTGTCGCTTCTAATGCGAATAAAAGCATTGATGAATCTTATAAAATCTCATCGCGTTTGAAGAGGCTATTTCGGCTTTCTGGTTGATATTTCAGCTGAAATGATGACAGCTACGATTCTAAATGACGTGCATAACCACAAGGGATAAATACGGATGTATATAGGTGAATTGGCGGCCATTGGCGCTGCAATTGTGTGGGCATGTGCGACATGGATCTATGGGCAATTTGGACATCGCTTCTCTGCGATGCAATTGAACATTGTTAAGGGTGTAGTAGCCTCTGGCATGATGCTGTTGGTCATGCCGTTAATACCGATGCCTGAATTTGAATTGAGTACCAACCATTTTCTGATATTGGCAATTTCAGGTGTGATTGGCATTGCGATTGGAGACAGCGCCTATTTTGCGGCGTTGAAAAGAATCGGTGCCAATAAGACGCTGTTACTGGAATCTTTAGCACCACCTCTTTCTGGTGTGCTGGCACTCATGTTCCTTGGCGCTGTATTGACAGTACAAAGTTGGCTCGGTGTCGTGATTACAACACTAGCGGTGACCTTCGTTGTCTTCCAGCCATCAAAATCGGCGAGCGGTGAATCGAATGATAAAGCGCAGTGGGGTGGCATTGGTTATGGGCTTGTGGCGAGTGTTTGTCAGGCATCCGGTGTGGTGATTTCTCATTACGCGTTAGTGGCGGGTGATATCCCACCATTATTAGGTGCACTGATTCGTCTCACGATAGGTGTGTTTGCAGTAATGCTGATTATCCCTTTTGTTGAAAAGAAGCCGTATTCATCGATAAAAAGAGATTTATGGGAAATGACCAAGCTCGATAAACTTTGGTTATTAGGGGCAATCTTTGTCGGAACCTTTTTGGCATTGTGGCTTCAGCAAGTGGCATTGAAGAATGCGAACCCTGCGATTGCACAAACATTGATAGCGACCAGTCCGGTCTTTATTTTGGTGATTTATGCGATTAAAGGGGAGAAGGTGTCAAAGCAAAGCGTCATAGGGACGCTTGCTGCCCTTGCTGGAATATCTCTGTTCTTTTATCAATAAGATGCAGGCTTACCTACAGACCTACAGACCTACAGACCTACAGACCTGCAGAGTCACATGCCACTACTCTGTACACACTTGATTACGGCCGTTGGCTTTAGCTCGGTATAGCGCTTTATCGGCACGGTAGAAGGTACGCTGAGTATTTTCTCCGTCGCGATGTAAAGTGATACCGATACTCACGGTTAAACCGCGTTCTCCGAGTATTTCATGCCATCCGAATTGGAAGATGCGCTCTCGATAATTTTCAGAGTGCATTTCTGCTTTCGCAAGATCAGTGTTTTCAAGGATGACGAGGAACTCTTCTCCACCAAATCTGACACATGACGCGCCTCTAAACTTAAAGTATGAGCGCAGCTCTTGAGAAACGCTGACAATCGCTTTATCACCCACTAAGTGGCTTAGTTCATCATTGATAGACTTAAAGTGGTCGATATCAACAACCATCAAGGCGAAAGGTGCTTCGTGAAGCAACAGGTCTTTTAGTTTTACATCTAACCATCGACGGTTGTGTAACCCGGTCAGTGGGTCGGTGAAAACATCTTGTTGTAGTTGAGCAACTGTATTCTTGTGCTGTTCAGTCGTCTCTTTGAGTTCTCTATTTTCTTGTTCAGAGAGAATGAGTTTTAGTTGTAACTCAAAACGCGATAGGCGGCGTAGTTGGCTTGCACCGAGTTCGCTGATCGGGATCTGCTTCATCAGATCCGTTTCAATTCGGTAACCTTTTTTCTCATAGCTCAGAGCTTCTTGAAAACGGCCCTGATTCATACATACGTCACTCAAAGAGTCATAGAAACGCTTTGCAAGCACTGGCGATGAGTAGGCTTTTACACGTTTGTCTGTGCTCGACAAAATCATGCTCGCATAGTCTTGCTTTCCGGTTGCACTTAGGCAATGTGCTAACTCGAGACGAGTCATGGTCGCGAGCCAGCTTGCTTGAGTGCTGTTGGCTGGGTATTGAACCTTTGAAAGGCAACGTAGCGCTTCTTGGTATTTCTTCTTAGCACGAAGCACTTTCGCTTGGTAGAGCAATATTTGAGCTGTGAGCAACTTGTCACTCACTAGAATACTTAATTCTTCGCACTCATTCAGTAAATCGCTGGCCGCAGTAATGCGGTTGAGCAGAAGTAGGCTTGCTACCATATGCAGCTTGAATTTGAGGCGAAGTGAGCGACTGCTTATCGCGTGGTCTATACTGCTGATTTTTTGGTAATAGCGAAGAGCTCTGTTGTGATCACCATAGGCATCACACAGGTTCCCCATGCCTAAGATAGCCAATACATATTCATCGATATGGCCGTGTTCAACCGCAATTGTCGATGAGCTGACGAATTCATTCAGTGCCGATGTGTAATCACCAATTTCAACTAAGCGGTCGCTTAGGCTGGTCTTTACTGTGAGAATGTCTTCGATATCTACAGGAAGGTGGAGTAGGTTGAGTGCAAGCCTGAGTTCTTCGATACTGGTTTGATTTTGTTGTAACTCGGCACGGTACTCAGAGCTGATGATATAGCAGTGCGCTTGCTCAGTTTGCGTGGTCGAAACGTGCTGGCGAATGTGGTTCCAGAATATGATCGCTTCTTCACCCGATACCGATGAAGGGTCTAAACCAGCATCTGTGATCTTGCGTAATAGGGTTTCCATTATTCTATTACCTCAGCATCGTCTTCTTCTAATTGTTCAAGAGTGAACGGGAACGTCAAAATATCATTGAGGCTGACGGTAGGTCTCGAACCTTTTAATCCTTTTCTATGCCATGGATATATTTCTAGCATGGTGCTGAGAGTTTGGAAGGTTTGTTCTGCGGCTTCGCCTTTCTCTGAAAGCATCATAGCAACACGCTCTGAACTCAGCCTAGCGATGAAGTCGTTTTGATTACACAAGGTATGAGCAATCTCGGTACAGACATCTAAATAATCGGTATCGACATGATGGAACATAATGATGCTGTGGTTCGAACGCTTAAGTTCTGTCTTAAATAGGACCAGCTTCTCCCACCAAAAGGTTTCAGATACGACATAAGAGAGGTGCTTTTCAGGATCGTACTCATGCTGGCCACGAATACGGTTAATCAGTTTTCGTGCTCTCTGTTCAAGCTGGCGCTTGGAACTGCGCGCTTTGTCTAAACCGACACGATTAGTTTGCTCTTTAAGCATACCGATGGAATATTGACGGTACTTTTTAAAGGCGACCAACGCAGCTTTGAAATCTTGGTTTTCTTCTGCAACCAAGGATTGTTGGTAACAAATTTGGCTAAGCAACTCACCATTATCGAATTCATTTGCAGAGTGTTCAGCGAGTTTCAGCAATTCTGCCGCATGTTCTGGTCTTTTTCTCAGGAGCTCCAATCGAGCTCGACTGATGTAAGAGTGCGCTTTCATCCAAACGAGGTTGTGTTCTACGGCTAGATTGTGCGCTTTGGCTGTCGCGCGCTCTGCATCATCTAGGCGTTCAAGCCCAAGCAGAGCAAGGCCTCGAAAGTCCCATACTTCGGCATGCCAAGTGTTATCTTTATGCTCTTTTAATGCTTCTTCTGCACCGTCGAGTACCGACAGCATTTCAACATAGTTGTTAAGCAGGTAGTAATCCCAAGCGAGCAGTATTCTTGCTTTGCCCTCTAGCCAACCAATGCGGCTGTTGTTAGCCACTTTAACGGCAAGCTGGTGGGTAGAACGTGCAAGCTTATATTCATGAGTCATTCGCCAAATGTTGCCAAGCCCAATGAGACATTCAATTTGAATCTCGACTTCATCAACCAGTGCAGATTGCTCTAAGGCATTGATCCAGAACTGTTGGGCGGAATAGTACTTGGCTTGTCCCCAGTACTGGAGCGCGTGTAAATGGAGGATTTCAGGGAGGAAAAGGTCGGTATCTAATCGGTTCTGGCGCTTGTAGGCTTCCTTGATGTACTTCAAACCTTTTTGGTAATCCATCAGGTTCCAGCTACACCTTGCCATTAACATTAACGACTGGATAGCACCCTCTTCAAACAGAACTTGCTCCGATCGGACTAGGCACTGTTGAGCAATCTCTAGGATCACCGATGGCTCAGAGTCGACACGAGTTTTGAGTTGTTCTAGTTCTGTTTCAAGAAGGTACTGATTTTTGTCCAAGAGTTAGATCCATAATTATCGAACATATTGATAACACAATCATTATAAGAGTGTGATTTGAGATAAGCACCAATTATCTTTCTTAGGGCCTTAAAGGAACATGTATCTTTTCCAATTATGGGTGTTACCTCATGTTGTTGCTTTAAAATCAATGAGTTCCCGAATAATTATCTAGAGGTCTGTTTCTATGAAAGTAGTTGCTTTAGGGTCAATGGCTGCTCTGCTACACCTAAGCGCTGCGCTGCCGTGAGCCCTTGCTTATCTTGGTAGCACAGATTGTGCCAAGCTCTAAATATGTCGAGCAATGGAAGAATGCCCCCAGGACGAAGCTTACGTCTGGGCTCATTGATGAAGCTATCAAATAACAGCTGGAAGCGTTGTTGATAGAACTTGGTTTGCTGAATTGAGGCAGTGTTAAACCACTGTTTTGGTTCTGGATTGTTACCCGTTAGGTAGCAAATACCTTTCTGGTTATCACCTTGATTTGCGATAGCCCAACGATCGCGCCACCAACTCATGTGAACGATGTCGATCTTTTCGAAACTTTGATCGTCTTGCCAGCCGGGATCTTCCTCTACATACATAAGGTCAATATTTTGACTCTGAATGCGCGGCAAACATACACTTAAAGCGGCAGATCTTAGTAATGGATCTTGTGGCATATAGATAGCGACATGCTTATCTTCATTACACATATCAAGCACATGTAGGAAGTGAGCATAAGAGGTATAAGGCGGTCGAATCAGCGCGCCTTTCGAAGGGTAGCTAAATGTGGTGAGGTTACCCATAGGATCCTCAACGTTACCTCTCGCTAAAATCACTTGGTACTGCTGTTCAATACGCTCTTTCAACTTGTCAGATGGCTGAGGTTGTTCGAGGTTCGCTTCTGATGAGTGATCTTTGGATACAAAACGCGCAACGTCATCGTAAGGATTGTGATCAACATTCCCTGAAGGCTCTTCATTTTGAGAATAGTTGACGTGTTGGCAAAGGATATAGCCAGAATGCGCCTCACCCGTCGCTATCCAAACCACACCATTGTTGCTTTGCGGTTGTAGACGTTGATAGTGAGAAGCGAATTGATAATCTTTCGCATGGTTAACCCATCGTGCATCGATCATCGCTAATTTACGACGACAACGGCTCGCGATATGGTCAACATGATCATAGAAAGTCTTTGGATTGATTTCTAATTTTCTACAGATTTCACGTACGGAATAGCCCATGAACAGTAAGCCCATGAGGTTTTCTTGAAATTGGAGTTTTTTATTGGATCCAGACCATTTATCAACGAAGGTTGATTGGCAGTCTTTGCATCGATAACGCTGCCTGTCGCCACTATAGCCGAAGGCATGATAAAGATGTTTGTGGGTATGAACCGATAAGCCGAAGTTATCGCAATCATCATTACGACAAGCAGGGAGCCCATCGCTGTGAAGTTGTCTTAGGCGATGAAGTTCGCTTAACACTTCACGATTGTTAAGTAAGGGGGGGAAAGCTCCACATTCACGACAAACCATCGCCGGACGCTTAGGGTTTGCGTGTTGCAAAACATACCGTTTTGCATCGCTCAAGCCAAAGTTGTCACACGCCAATGTTTTACAAAAGTTGAGTTGCAAACCATCCGCATCTTTTGGCAGCTTGTCGTTAGACACGATCTCCCCCTCGGGATTATTTGAGCAGCCAAGTAAGCTTGGCTGCGGGGTAACGCTTTTCAATGTATCTTATTCAAGTCGTTAGATGTTGATTGCAGTCTCTAGAGCAACTTTCATCATGTCGTTGAAAGATTTTTGACGATCTTCAGAGCTTAATTTCTCACCACGGATGATGTGGTCAGACACTGTTAGGATGGTTAGTGCTTTAGCACCAAGATCCGCAGCAACACCGTAGATACCAGCCGCTTCCATATCAACACCAAGGATGCCTAGCTTTTCCATTTTCTCGAAAAGGTCAGCTTCTGGAGTGTAGAAAAGGTCTGCAGAGAATACGTTACCAACTTTAACTGGAACTTCTTGTGCACGTGCTTGGTTTACTGCTTCTTCTAGAAGACCGAAATCAGCGATTGCAGCGAAGTCGTGGTTGTTGAAACGAATGCGGTTTACTTTTGAGTCTGTAGAAGCACCCATACCGATAACAACGTCCATTAGTTTAACGTCGTCACGTACCGCACCACAGCTACCTACGCGAATAACGTTTTTCACGCCGTATTCAGCGATAAGCTCGTGTACGTAGATGCAGCATGATGGGATACCCATACCGTGGCCCATTACAGAAACTTTCTTACCTTTGTAAGTGCCTGTGTAACCAAACATGTTGCGAACGTCACAAACTTGCTTCACGTCATCAAGGAATGTTTCTGCAATGTATTTTGCGCGAAGCGGGTCGCCCGGCATAAGTACTGTTTCTGCGAAATCACCAGCTTGAGCATTAATATGAGGTGTAGCCATGGTCGTTCTCCAAAGTTTAAACGGTAATGATAGGAACAGGATTTAATCAATTACCGATTCTGTTGAATTGAATTCGTTTTGTTGAGGCAATATTAGCGAGTTAAAACGAGGCTCCATGAGACTTTAGTCACAAAACCGCTTTGCCATTATAGTTTTATTAATATTGATAACCAAATATGTTGAAAGCGTAAAGGCAATCGATTTTGTATGGGTAAATTGCTCGATATTTAAAGATAAAGCTCGAAATTTAAATCTGTTGCATATTGCCTTGGAGGCAACAATACGTTGTAGAGACGTTTGATCAGCGATAATCTAAACTTTGATAAAGAGACAAACCAAGGAATTGTATGTCGTATTGCGCTAACTCGACGCCTTCGCACTCGATGAAAACACAGTTACAGACGAAAACAAGGTTACATAAGCTAGCGTTGGTCGCTGTTAAATCCACATTGATTGCTGTTAAGTCCACATTGATTACTGTTAAGTCCGCATTGATTACAGCTAGAACGACTTTGTTTGCTGTGAGAACAGCTTTACTTGCTCGGGTAATCATTTTGCTTGCTGGCGCGATGACTTCGTCGTGGGTGTCTGCTGCAACTTTTGAGTTGCCACCAATAGAAAGCCGTATCGTGGGCAGAATACAGCAACACGAAGTTGCGGCGGGTGAAACTTTGGCGATCATTGCAAAGCAATACGATATTGGCTTTCTCTCTTTAATGGCGGCAAACAAAGGGGTCGATCCTTTTCTTCCTGCTGAAGGCTATGTGTTAAGCATTCCTAGCCGTTTGATTCTGCCGGATACTCCGAGAAAAGGCATTGTGATTAACCTTGCCGAGTTGAGGTTGTACTACTTTGAGCCTGAGAAAAATCAGGTGCATGTTTTCCCTGTCGGTATTGGTCGAGTAGGGCGTGATACTCCCGAGATGATCACTAAGATCAGCCAAAAAAGACCTAACCCGACCTGGACTCCTCCAAGCTCAATTCGCAAAGAGTACTTAGAAAAAGGGATTGAGCTACCAAGAGTGGTTCCCGCTGGGCCTGAAAATCCTTTAGGTGAATATGCATTGCGACTTGCTTATGGTGCTGGTGATTATTTGATACATGGTACTAATAAGGATTTCGGGATAGGTTTGAGAGTCAGTTCTGGGTGTATCCGTATGGAACCTAAAGATATCGAGTGGCTTTTTGAACAGGTTAATCGTGGTGAACAAGTCACAATAATTGATGAGCCGATTAAAGTGTCTCTGGAGCCAGATAGAAGTGTATTTGTTGAAGCTCACGAACCATTGACGCGAAGTGACGGCTCTAAGAAATTACTGCAAATCCCTGTTGAATTAAAATGGTGGCTTGAAGACGCTGATCTTCCTAATTCAAAAGCCAAAGCAGTCATCTTTGCTCAAAATGGTGTGCCTGTTGAAATTGCACCGCCTGTGATTGAGTTCTAATTTGATCGGTTGTGAGTAAAGCCCAATAGCCTTCTTTTTCTTTCCCCTCAATAAAAAAACACCACCTCTAAAAGAGGTGGTGTTGTCAATTTACTGCATGTATATACGTCTTTTGAAATCTACAGCTTCATTGAGTTTCTATCTCAATTACTTAGTGTAAGACTCAGCAATGTTGTCGATACGGTCGTTAGCACGATCCGCTTCTTCTTTTGCTGCCATAGCCGCAGCTGATGCTTCTTGAGCTTTCATTTCAGCAGCCGCTTTGTCACTCTTAAGTGCTTCTACTTCGCTGCTTAGCTCAGCAACTTGGTTAGTTAGTTGGTCCATTTCTGATACCGCTGCTTCTTCAGGCTCTGAAGAACAACCAGCTAAAATAAATACTGAGGCTGCAGCTGCGATTAACGTCTTATTCATAAGAACTCCTTGCTTATTTATCATCAAAAGATGCGCTATACATTCTTTATCATATAGTCGCTTCATTAATGATTGTAGCGACTAATTTTTTAACTGCAAAAACAATAACTAAAGAAATTGCTAAATTTTTGAGGTAATTAGCTAAGCATCACGTTCTGTCTCAATTCTGAGATGAGGGGTTTCGAGGTCGTTTTGATACTACTTTGGAGAGTGGTCCCTTTGTTAGCAACGCATACAATGTTCTAGTTAACATCAGATAAAAGGATAAATTTACTGTGATCTCTATCCTTATAAAGTACTTTCGCGGTATCATGTCACGTTAAATTAATTTTATTCAATACCATCATGACTGGAGAGTCCTTTGCACTTTAAAGATTTAGGCTTAGATAACCGCTTACTGAAGAACTTAAAACATTACGACTTCAAGAAAGCGACAGAGATCCAATCAAAAGCGATCCCTGTTGCTATTGCTGGTAAGGATCTATTGGCTTCATCAAAAACGGGATCAGGTAAAACATTGGCGTTTGTGTTGCCGATGATACATAAAGCATTAAAAACAAAAGCGTTTTCTGCTAAAGATCCTCGTGGTGTAATTTTGGCTCCTACTCGTGAGCTAGCAAAACAAGTTTACGGCGAGCTGCGTAGTATGCTTGGCGGTCTGTCTTACGAAGCCACACTTATCTTGGGTGGTGAAAACTTTAACGACCAAGTTAAAGCACTGCGTAAGTACCCTCGTTTTATTGTTGCGACTCCAGGCCGTCTGGCCGATCACCTTGAGCACCGCTCACTGTTTTTAGATGGTGTTGAAACGCTAATCCTTGATGAAGCTGACCGTATGTTGGATTTAGGTTTCGCACCTGAATTGCGTCGCATTGCGAATGCAGCTAAGCACCGTCGTCGTCAAACGTTGATGTTCTCTGCGACGCTTGATCACGCAGAAGTGAATGGCATTGCAAATGAAATGCTAGACGCACCTAAGCGTATCTCTGTTGGTGTTTCTAACGAGCAGCACCTTGATATCACTCAGAAGTTCTACCTGTGTGACCATCTCGATCATAAAGAAGCGATCTTGGATCGTGTGATTGAAGAAGCTGAATACCGTCAGGTGATGATCTTCACTGCAACTCGTGCCGATACTGATCGTTTAACGGATAAGTTAAACGAGAAGAAGCTTAAAGCCGTTGCATTGAGTGGCAACCTAAACCAAACGCAACGTAACGCGATCATGAGTCAATTTGAGCGTGCGGTTTACAAGATCTTGGTAACAACCGATGTTGCTTCGCGTGGTATCGATATTCCAAACGTAAGCCACGTTATCAACTTTGATATGCCTAAGCATACAGAAGAGTACGTGCACCGTGTTGGTCGTACTGGTCGTGCGGGTAACAAAGGTGATGCAATCTCTTTGGTTGGTCCAAAAGACTGGGACAGCTTTAAGCGTGTTGAGCTTTACCTTCAACAAGATCTTGCTTTCTCTGTGCTTGAAGGTCTAAAAGGTAAATTCAAAGGTATTAAGCCTCGTAAACCTGCTTTTGCTAAAGGCGGACCTGCGAAGAAGAAGACCAGCACCCAAGTTAAGAAAACGCCGAAGAAACCGGTTAAGCGTGATAAGAGCTTCCACCAAAATGTGGCTGTGGGTGATACCGTGTTTATCCCTAAGAAGAAAGTCGCACCAAAAGTGGACGACGAGTAATCAACTTGCGTGACCTAAAAGCTTAGCTTTGAAAGGTTGATGCAAATAAAAAACCGCCGATGATGGCGGTTTTTTTGTACCTGTACTTCGTGTAAGCCCTTAGCTTCTGGTACTTACAGACGGTATTTGATGATACTCGACGAGGTTTCCTCGTTAGAAATCAAAGGTAGAGAACGAGTACGCCAAAATATGATCGGCAATGTATTTATGAGTAGCCGTCGTTGGGTGTGTCACGCCCCAGAATACATAGCTGTCCGAACCATAGGCCGCGCAATCATTAGTCAAGCTATGGCTTCGTAAGTAGTCTGCTGCTGAGCTTCTATTGATATCAAGACAGGCGTCACTCGCGTTTCGAAAGCCATGTTGTTCTGGGTCATCGGTAATGCTGGCGAACAGCGCACTTGCATCGAACAACACCACGTTTTTCCCCTGGCTTTGGTAATACTCGGCCTGCGCTTTGATGAATTGGTTGAACTCTAAGATCTTGCCACGAACTTTAATGATCTCTTGCTCAGTCGAGTATTTGAATTGCGGCGCTTTGGTCGCATCGGGCAATGTAAACAGTAGAATATTACTCGCACCAGATTCCGTTAATCGGATTAAAGCGCTACTGAAATCAGCTTTCACATCAGCGACTTCTCGGTCGTAATTCATAAAGTCATTGAGGCCAAATTCTAGAGTAAATAGTGAGTTTTCTGGGCGGTAGTTTTTAGCGACTTTCATGTAAGTTAGGTAAGAGGTGACTTGATCATAGACGCCAGTCAGTGCCACGTATTGATTGGTACCGGCTGCGCCACCCACGGCCCAGTTATAAAGAGGAACGTCTTTGGCTTTTGCTAAATATTCGGTCCAAACCAAACCGTTTGAAAAGTGCCCCAGAAACCATGAGTTTGCATTTGGGAAAACCCATTGAGAGCCATTAAATAGGTTCCCAGTGTCAGAGAGGCTATCACCAAAAGTGACAATGCGATTAATGGTATTGGCTTGCACAGCGTTATCGTTGCTCCAGATGGAGTGATTGTAAGAGAAGCGGTTGTCTGCGGCAAAGTAGGTAATGTCAGCGGCGTCATGCTGGATGCCGAGAGTCTGTTCGCAACGCTGTTTGATTTCAGACTGTGGGGTATCACTGTAGAACATGTTCTTGAAAGAAACAGAAGACCACCAATATCCGTTGATCGTGTAATCGTCGCCGTTTTCTTTTTTCGCCCACTTCCAATCGGTGGCTGCAGAGTCGTGCGATGCATCGGTTCGATACCAACATCGAACATAAGAATAGGTCTCTGAACCTTGTGTGCTGAGCACTTGTGCTGATGTCATCGATTCTGGTGTCGGTATCGAGTCATCAGCAGCATAAGCCCCAAATGGTATGGTTAACGCGAGTATTAAAGCCGTATTTTTCATCACTGTATTCTCTTTTGTATTTAGTGAGCCAAACAAAACGTTGTTGCTTGTTGTCTATTTCTTGTTGCCTCTTGCCTCTTGCCTCTTGCCTCTTGCTTGTTGATAAGTGGATAAGTAAATAACTGGTACGACCTATATCTAGGATCAATAATTCCCGTCAATACATTCAGGTTGTTGGCGTTTCATAATTGGTATAAGTATCAAATTTTCAACGACTTTCTGGTTGAAAAATAATCAAGTCGAAGCGAGGGATTTATCATTAATATTCGATTTTAGTGGACTATGACTTGCCAGTTTGTCGCCGCAGATCTAAACGAGATAAATTGTTTTGTGAATGTTGGTTTTTATTTGGTCAAGATAATTGAAGTTATAGCTTCATGATTTTTTGTTAAATGTTAATTTAATCAATAGCTTACTGTGGTTCGATGTCTGGTCCGATTCTATTTTTCTAATGTTCATCACAACTGTTTAATTCAAGTTCAACATCACAAATATCAAGTTTCTATTTTCTGTTTTATAAAATCATCAACTACGGTTCTTTTACTCATCAGAGGTCTAATCTGTTTAAGGAAAGAGCATTGAAAAAGATATTAATTTGGACGATAGCCTGTCTATCCAGTTTTGGCGCTTATGCCGGAACAAGCGCATCGGCATTAGAGGTCAGTGGATACACACAAACGAAATACCCCATTATGTTGGTACATGGTCTGTTTGGTTTCGATACATTAGCGGGTGTCGATTACTTCTATGGCGTACCTGAATCCCTAACCAAAGATGGTGCGAGCGTCTATGTAGCGCAAGTATCAGCGACCAATAGCTCTGAAGTACGTGGCGAGCAATTGTTGGCTCAAGTTGAAACACTGTTAGCCGCGACAGGGGCAAGTAAGGTGAACCTAGTTGGTCACAGCCACGGCGGACCAACAGCGCGCTATGTGGCATCAGTACGTCCTGATTTGGTTGCTTCGGTGACGAGCATTGGTGGTGTTCATAAAGGCTCGAAAGTCGCCGACCTCGTGCGTGGAACCGTATCAGAAGGCTCAGCCGCGGAAGGTATCGCTGTTAAATTGGCTGGTGGATTGACGACGCTTATCAACCTGTTATCTGGCGGAACGGATCTTGATCAAGATGGCCTTGCTTCCCTTGAAGCATTGACCACTGAAGGTTCGCTTGCATTCAATCAGTTTTACCCTGAAGGCGTTCCGACGTCTGAGTGTGGCGATGGTGAATGGCAAGCCAATAACGGTGTTTATTATTATTCATGGACAGGATCCTCCACTTTCACCAATCTTCTCGATCCTACCGACGGAGCGATGACAATCCTTGGCTTAGCATTCAATGAACCTAATGATGGTTTAGTGGGAGCATGCAGCGCGCATTTGGGCAAAGTGATTGGTGATGATTATAAAATGAACCACCTAGACGAGATTAATGGGTTATTGGGTATTCACCACCTCTTTGAGACCGATCCCGTGACGTTATATCGTCAACACGCCAATCGATTGAAGTTGGCTGGCCTTTAGGTTGCACTGCCCATTCATAAAGAGAACAAGGAAAGTATGATGAAAAAGACCGCCATTTTGTCGATAACCACGATAGCCCTGATGAGCACAGCGGCGGTCTTTTTGTATCTACAAAAGGAAGATCCAAATTCATATAGTGACAACGAACAAAGCGCTTCTTCATTGAAGGTTAGCTCTCAACAAGATACCGAAATCGATAGTGCGTCAGCCAAAGACATGATGGAATATTTCGTGTCAGGCAATACCGAATTAACCCTCGAAGATATTCGTGACAATGTGGTAAAACACCACGAGCAATCACAAGCTACGATTGTCGATGAAGCACTGTTTGCCAAGTATCTTGAGTACAAGTCGGCACTGACATCATTGGACGTGCAATTCGACACCACATCCATTTCCGCTGATGACCTACGTGCACTGAATCAAGCTCTGCTCGATCTCCAATTTCAATTTTTCAGTGAGAGCGAGATAAGTATTCTATTTACCCATGACAACAGAATGAGGGAAATCGCTTTAGAAAAGTTACTTCTGAAACAAGAAGGGCTAGAGGAACAAGAATATCAGCAAAGGCTTGAATCTTATCTATCTGAACAACCAGATTACGTTCAAGCTAGTCATCAAAATCAGGTGTTATTACAGCAACTATCCAGCTCACAAGGCCTAGATGAACAAGGAAAATACTTGAAGAGAAGCGAACTGGTTGGCGAACAAGCGACGCAGAGGCTCGAAGCGCTTGATCAACAAAGGGCGGACTTTGATGGAGCTCTAGAGATTTACTTTGTTGAACGAAATGACATTTTGAATGACTCAGCACTCTCAGAAATTGAACAAAAAGAGACGATTGCCCAGCTTAGAGAAGCTCATTTTCAGCCACAACAGCTGAGAAGGGTAGAAGCGATTGAAAGAATCAGAGCTGCTGAGAACGGTCAGTAAGGTTTGTTGAGCTAACGACGTTAGCCAAATTGTCAAAATTACATTAGTGGAGATAGTCGCTTCACAAACTTAGTAAACGTTTGCTTATTCTGTAAATGGTCAATTTTCTGATTGAACTAAACACTATCGACTGATTTATCAGGCTTATCTAAATATAAATTCCTCCCATGATTACAATAGTAATCCATCATTAATTGATGCCCATCTCGTGATTAATCCCACACAATTATGTAAATGATAATTGATCTCATTATCGTTTAGGTGCAGTATACGCGAAATTTATTAAATTAGCGTATGGATTTGTTGTATTTATGAAAGCGTGTGTGTTGTTAGCTTTTGCGCTCTTACTGACGGGAGCGGTTAGCGCATCTGATCAGTTCTCTTGGCTCAGAGATGATTCTCGTAGTGCAAGTAAAGTACTCAATTATCTTAATCAACAGAATGATAAAACTCAGTTATATCAAGAACGTATTCGATCTCTGAGCGAATCCCTACAACAGAAATGGCAAGACAATCGCCCTGAACGCGCCGATAAACCATGGCAGGAAATCGGTGGCTACGAGTATGCGATCCTAAATCACAAGGGCAAAAGAACCTTGTTGTCCCGATCAGGTGGGAGTAAGGGTTTGACCGAGTTGCTTAACATTGATGCTCGTTCTGCGGAGCACAATTACTATCAGCTAGGTGATTGGGCACTAGACTCAACTAAAACCAAGCTCGCGATAGCAGAAGATATTACGGGCACTGAACAGTATCGAGTGAGTGTTGTTGATCTTAAAACTCAGCAAGTTACATCAGTAGCTCAAAATGTAGACAGTTCGCTTGCGTGGTCGAAAGACGGTCAATCCCTGTATTTGATTCAACTTGAACAACAAACTTCGAGACCATATGCGTTAACAAAATACTTCTTAAATGAGTCAAAGCCGATTCAATTAACGGAAGAGCTGGATTCCGCTTGGTTGCTTTCGTATTACCTTTCTAGTGATACGCAATTTGCTGTGGTTCAGGCAAACAGTGAAAACTCGAGCGAGCAACGTTTGTTAAACCTTGATAGCGGCGAAGTTTCTGAACCACTTTTACCACGCAAAGCGGGAGTGGAATACTACGTTGATGTTGCGGGTTCTATGTTGTTTGCCAATAGTAATCACGAGCGCAATGATTTTGCTTTTTACTCTGCACCACTTACTCAGGCTACACATATCAACCTTTGGCGAACGGTTTTTGAACCAACGGACGAATCTAGAATCAGTAACTTCTATTTGTTTGAGTCTGGCGCTGTTGTTGTGAGTCAAAGTGGCGCGTCTCAATCTTTGCACTTCTTCGATAATGACAATCGCTATCGTTCAAGCCAGTTATTGGCTGACGCAGGCCAAGTTGCTTGGGTAAGCCAAGTTGGCGACTATCAAAGTAACAAATTGCACATTCGCAGCATGTCTTTGACTCAGCCTGCGAAGTGGGACCGGTTGAATACTGATACTTTACAACGAGAACGCTTTTCTCAAGACGATTACCCTCAATACCAACAATCAGCGTATCAAACCGAGCAGGTCATGGTGAATTCTGGTGGGGTAACGATTCCAGTCACACTGGCTTATCGCGAAGACAAATTGACTAAGACCACGCCAGTGTTTTTGTACGGGTACGGTGCTTATGGCATGACGATGAAGCCCTACTTTATGCCCCAAATCATTAGCCTACTTGATGAGGGGGTAATTTATGCGATTGCACATGTTCGAGGTGGCGGCTTCTATGGTGACGCTTGGTATCAAGCAGGTAAGGGGATTAAAAAAGAAAATGCCATCTTGGATTTCATCGCAGCTGCTCGGGATTTGACTACATACAATCTAGGTAAGCGCCCTATTTATGCTATGGGTGGAAGTGCTGGTGGCACTCTTGTTGCTGCAGCTTTAAATCAGGCTCCTGACTTGTTTGATGGTGCTGTCCTTAAAGTGCCCTTTGTCGATGTTGTGAACAGCATGTCTGATTCTGCATTACCTCTAACGGCTCAGCAGTACGGTGAGTGGGGCAACCCAAATATCGCCGATGAATTGAAGGTAATGCAGCAATATGACCCTTATCTGAATCTTAGCGAGCAAAACTACCCACCAATATTGATTCAGGTTGGCCTGAATGACCGCCGCGTACCTTATTGGGAAGGGGCTAAGTATTACGCAAAACTCAGTGAACTTACGACTGGAAGCGGCCCTTACCTATTATCGACAAATTTTACTCAAGGACACTCGACAGACAGGCGACAGTCCCAATCGCAACAAGCGTTTGAGTACGCATTTCTTTTATCACTTACCCTGAAAGACATTAAAGCGGAGCAGTAAATGAAGCTTTCCCCCCTATCAGCGGCAGTACTGAGTGTACTTGCTGCCAACCTCGTGCACGCTGAATCTGAGGTTTATCACTTTGAAGAAGTGATTGTAACAGCCAATAAAATAGAGCAACCATTATCTGAAGTCGCGGGCTCAGTTGCCGTGATTACTGGTGAAGATCTAGAAAGAAAAGGCGCAACGGAGCTTTATGACGCAATAAAGAGCGAGCCTGGAGTCAGTGTTTCTGGGGGTGCTGGTCGACCTCAAAATATTACGATCCGTGGGATGACAGGCAACCGGATTTTGATTGTGAAAGACGGAATAAAGTCTGCTGATGGCTTTGGCGCCAACGACATCAATGACAAGGTAGGGCGTAACTCGTTTGATATGTCTAACTTGGAAAGTATTGAGGTTATAAAAGGGGCGAGTTCATCCGTATATGGTTCAGGCGCTATTGGTGGCGTGGTGGTTGTTAGGACAAAAAAACCGGGAGATTACCTCGGAGATAAAGACTTCTACAGCGACGTATCTGCAACCTATACCGGTATCAGTAATAAATACAAAGGTGCGACAAACCTTGCTTTCCGTTCAGGAAAATTCGAAAGCTTAGTCAACCTTTCTTATTGGGAAGGTGAAGAAACACGTAACTTTGATGAGGACCTCTATAACCGAGACATAGATGGCGTTGGTGGTGGTTACACTCTAAATTATTGGTCAAGTGATGCCTTGATGCTCAAAGGCAATGTTGAGTACTACAAAGATAATCTAAGTCGAAAAGAAGGATCCTCTAAGATCCAAAAAGACGGAAAATGGGACACTGAAGATTTTGACCAACAGTCTTATACCGAGACGTTTTCTGCGTATGCGGGGTTTGAGTACCTACCTGCCAATACTTGGTTTGAGGAATTAGATGCCAAGATATATTGGCGTGATATGACTAATGAGGACACTACAAATCGCTTGATGTCTCGAACCAACAACAACGTTTCCGAGTTACGTAGAACGATTGATGTTCGTGGTTTCACCGATCAGCTTCTTGGTGCTAACGCCGATTTTATTAGTGCGTTTCAACATAAAAATATGAGCCATACCTTGTCATATGGTGTGAATATGGAAACCAACCTCCATGAGCGCCCAAGTCAATCTTCTGTTTTAGACTGGAACGGAGTGTCACTTAACGCGGATGTCCCTTTTGCTCCAGCTCGCTCGTACAATTTTGCTGCTTTTATTCGTGACGCGATTGAAATTGACCATTGGACTGTGACGGCAGGAGCCCGTTTTGATTTACACCAGTTGAAACCTGAGTCACAGAGCACAATCAATGGCTATGAAGTGAAGGAACAAAACTCGAGTGAGTTCTCTCCGAGCTTATCGGTGAGTTATCAGTTAACAGAATCACTCAACACATACCTTTCGTACAACCACGGCTTTAGAGCACCGGGTTATGACAAAATTTATGGTTATCAGAACCATGATTTTGTCCCAATTACCCCATTTGTCATTGTGCCGAATATGGACCTAGAGGCCGAAACCAGTGACTCGTTTGAATTAGGCAGTAAGTTTGATAACGGACAAACACAGCTATATGCGGCCGTTTTCTATCAGAAGTTCGATAATTTTATCGACGTTAAACAGATCACATTTGTGCCGGACTCAAATACAGGTAACTACTACAAGCAGTATCAAAACGTAAATGGAGTCGAGACGTACGGCATTGAAGCTTCAATTGCGCATCGTTTGAGTGATTTTTGGAGTGTGAGTACTAAAGTCGGCTACGTTGATGGAGAAGATGAGGATGGAGAAAAAGTTCGTACGCTAACACCTTGGGAAGGCAATGCCGAGGTGACTTATGACGACAACGCCTTCTCCGCTTATGCGCAGGTTAATTGGGCGCAAGCGATGGATAACGTCCCTCAATGTGAAGATGATTTAGGTATCGTTACTGACTGTGCGACCACCTCTGGCTGGGCGAGTGTCGACTTGGGGGTAAGTTACTCTTGGAACTTTGGTTTGGATGTCAGCGCCAATGTGATGAACCTATTTGACAAAGAATACATCCGATACCAAGACGTTGCGGGTATTGCGAACAGCAATAAAATCTACTCCACAGAACCTGGCCGCTACTTCACCGTTAACGCCAAGTATGCGTTTTAAGGAGGACATATGAAAAAGAGTCCTCTATTCCTCGCTTTGTTCTTGGTTTCAGCAACAAGCAGTGCTGCCGAGTGGGATTACCCAATTGGTAACACCGTTGTGACAACGCAGCAAGAAGCTAAGACTTATCTAGAAGAAGCTTATCCTGAGGTTGGTACGTTAAGGTTTCGCTATGAAACACAGTCTAAGTTGGGGCGCCACTACAACTTCGATGTATTGATTGAAGGTGAGTACCAACAACAGAAATCTGTGGTTCTATCCACTAACTCTGACGAGCAGGTTTCACGCGTTTTCAGAAACTTAGAAAATACCGTGTTACTCAACGGAAATCCGACAACGGCTGCTGAGCTGGAAGTTCCTCGTTTATTAGAAGCAGAGCGAGCGCCGAGCTTAAGCAGTGGTCAAGTCGTTGCGACGCATGTGAACGTATTCAGTCCAGATTTGAGAACTATGGACAGAGCTGCACCACCAGAAACTTTATTAACCGATGTCAGCCAATACCCGAGTCTTCCACATTATGTACAAACTGATGTGGAGGTGTTGAACCACAGCGATGGTATCTACCTTACCAATGATCGTGTCTCACAGGTTGATGCAACGGCTCTATATTCGCTCGACCCTGATTCCGGCGCGACAACGAACCGTGACACTTCAAACTTTCTCGCAGCTGAAGGTGTTACAAAGTTTGCCGATCTGAACGAGCTGCAAAATGTGGATTGGCAAGACGTGCGATTCCCGCAATTGATGGTATTTGCTCATCTAGACCAGTCTGTACGCTATATCAGCAGCTTGGGCTTTGACCTGTTTGATGCCCCTCTTGAGTTCGATGGCAGAGGCTTATCTGCAGATAACTCGACGTATTATTATGGTCCCAAAGCGGTTTTGTTTGGTATCGGCGGTGGCTCTCCAGATGCGTTAGATGGTGACGTGATTCTGCATGAGCTTGGACACGGGATTCATTATCACATAGTAAAGGATTGGGCTTACGGTCATACAGGTGCAATCGGTGAAGGGTTTGGTGATTACTGGGCGGGCAGCTTTAGTTTTCGTACTCAATATGAAAATGCACAGACTCGTGGACAAGAGTTCGAGATAGATACTGTCTTTAACTGGGATGGTTACTTCGGGGTAAGGAATACCACGCGTAGCCTATGGAATCAAAGAGCACGTTACTTTAGACAAGCGGAATATCGCCCTCATGAAAGTGTTGCTGGTGAGTTAGGTGATGAGCTTTGGTCGACGCCTTTGTTCCAAGCTCTGAAAGCATCGGTTGAACAATATGGTGAGCTCGCTTTTAAAGAGTTTGACTCAATCATACTTGAGTCTATGTACGGGCTAGGTCGTGGCTTGAAAATGCACGATTTAGCCGAGAGCACACTGTTTGTGGCTCAACAGCTGTATCCAAATCGAGCTTATGTCGAAATATTGAAGCAAAAATTTGATGTGCATGGATTGATCATCGAGCCATTTAAAGTAGAGGTTCCTGATCGTTATGTTAATCCAAAGAAGCCGTTGACGATTGAGTTGTACCCGACATTAAGACAGGCTCAAGTGGATGGCCAAATCAATATTTCTGAATTAGTTAAGCCGTTCGTTAGTCCTCCGGCTAATCAACTAACGATTGAGGCGACACTTCCGACAGGCGAGATGTGTGGTTCTTCAGTCACCATGAATACGAGTGTTGACTATCGATACAGCGACGAACTGAAATTACAAAATTGGCAGCATGATTTGTCCCTTGTATATGGCTTACCTGTACTTGAATCCGATATCAAAGAAGTAAACAGTTATCTTCCCGATAGCCGGTTTAGCTCGACCAATCAGCCGATCGTTGGCTTTAAGACATTCAATTTCACTCTAAATGGAACGGCTCAAACTGCAGACGACAATTTCGGAGTGTACCTAGAGATCGAGCATCCTCGATTGAGTGATTTAGTGGTCACCCTGATTTCACCGAAGGGAACTCGAGTTGATTTACTTAACCATAAGTCGACGCGATTTTCTGGCTCTAATGGTTACTTCACACTTAAGCATGACTCGATTCTCGATTCGTTTAAGGGTGAGCCTATTAACGGGTCATGGCGTTTGGAAATCGCTGATTATGTGAATGGTGAAACTGGGCACTTAAAGCGGTGGGGGCTTGGCACGATTTCGAAATATGAATGTGGAGAAACAACGACTTCACCTCAAGAACCCACCGTTACCAGTGGCTCTTCCGGTGGCTCAGCTTCACCCATATTGATTCTATTCATGTTCTTGCTCTCGTTCAGCAGATCATTTAGTACGCGTTACTTGTCTCTAATGGCAAGGCTCTTTAAAAACAAAACAAGAAGATAACTCTATGAAACCTCAATTGACAATTTTGGCAATCTCTTTGGTTCTTGCTGGCTGCGGTGGTTCGGGCGGCTCCGATACCTCTGCATCAGCTGCACCAACCTATACCGTGTCAGGTACAGTGACAGCACAGAATGTAGATCTACAAAGTAAGGTCTGTGCAGACATAAATCAAAACTACATGTGTGATAGTGGAGAACCAAGCTCGACGGCTAACGCGAATGGCGAATTTAGTATCACCAGCACTAAGAAGTCGATTTTATCGGTTCCATTATTAGCTCAGGTGGATACGGGGATTAAAGCCAATAGCACTAGCAGCTCTGCCTCTTCTTACGCTTATATTGCCGCTCCCGGTCTTCAAAAAAATACGGGAAATGAGATTAATGGTATCAGTTCACTATTGGCGGGTTATGTCGCAGATGGATTGACGATTGCCGAAGCTAACAACAAATTAAAAGCGCAGTTGGCGAAAAGTGGCATCACGATCTCTGGCGATATTCAAGACGATTTATCTGCGTCTGAGCTCGCGAGTCTGGAACAAAATATCGTATCAACAATTAAGGCGTTTAAGCACTCTAATCGTGCGTTCATGCTGGCTCAATTGAGTGCGAAATTTGATAAGAGTGCGGCCGATTATGTGGGAGGAGTACTAGATAATGACCAAGTTACTGCTTTTGCAAATTTCCTTGAAGGAGAGCTAAAAGCTGCGACAGCATTGAATGATACGGGTGTTTTACGCTATTTCTCAGATATTGATGACACACAAAATGTCGTTGATCCACAGAGTTCATTCCCAGGTCAAGATGCAGAATACGGCTTTGATAAAACAGAGCTGAATGCCAATACCGGTAATGGTTTCCAGTTCGCAAAGTTAGATTCAAGTGGTCAGGTGCTTGCTGATGATGCAGCGGAGTGGTCTTGTGTTTTGGATCAACGCAGTGGCTTGATTTGGGAATCGAAAACGGATGATGAAAGCTCTATTCAACATAAAGATCGCATATTAGCGCTTGAGCTACCTAGACGAGTAACGCCTTACGATCAAGATGTTGATTTAGCGACGTGTAAAACGAAAGGTGATGCGATATGTACCACTCAAGATTACGTTGAACATATCAATGCAATGAACTTATGCGGCAAGTCAGATTGGCGCTTGCCAACGTTCAATGAATTCTACAACGTGCTCGACTTCGGTGAGACCGAAACCAACTCGGATGGTGAAGTTTATGGTTTAACTTATAAGTACTTCCCACATCAAACCCTTGGTATTGACTATACGACTTACACTGGCTCGGTATGGACACAATCCATTACTTATAGTCAATATACAAACACTGCTGTTGAAGGTGGCTTCTATTATAACGAGATTGGAACCCAGGGCTCAGATAGAGGGGTTGTTGGTTCTATAGAGATCTATTCAGGTGATGTCGATTCTTCAGATAATTATGACTCGTACCAATTCCCAGTTCGCTTAGTTTCACTACAAGGTAAATAGACATGAAAAATTTACTCTCCATCACTTTAATGGCTCTGTTTTCTGCGGGTGCAATGGCACAAGAGTGCAGTTTAGATATGGAAAAATCGGCTCCGAGCACGCGTTATGTTGCGAATGATAATGGGACGTTTAGCGATGAACTGACAGGGTTAACTTGGATGCGTTGCCAACTGGGTAAAACTTGGGATACGAAGACATTAGCTTGTAGTGGGCCTGCTGAAACGTATCACTGGCAGAGTGCTCTCTCTATGGTTGAATCAATCAATGATCAAAGTGGCAGTCATGCGTTGCATCAGTTCGGTGGTGAAAAAGAGTGGCGCATGCCAAACATCAAAGAGTTAGTGTCACTAAAAGAAGTGGCTTGCCACTCTCCAGCAATGAGTCACAAGGTGTTTGGTGATACTTTTAACGTTGAAGCTGGAAACTTAGCCGTTTATATATGGAGTTCAACTCCTGCAAGTGATGGACAGAGCGTGATGACGTTTGATTCGATTAATGGCGAGGTTTACCAGTACAACGCCGCACAATATAAATTTAGCGTCTTATTAGTTGCAGAATGATTTAGTTCTTAATGCGTAAATAAAAAGGCCGTGGTTTTCCACGGCCTTTTAGGTTCTGGTATATAGGTCTTAACTTAAGTCTTAGACCTTAGACCTTAGACCTTAGACCTTCAAGCCTACACCTTAAACTCTATACCTTAAAGTAATCCAACTGCTGCTTCTGTTGCTCTGCTAGGTTAGATAGCTCGTGGCTTGCTGCTGCAGCTTGGGTAATGCCGGTTACGTTTTGGCTTACTAGGCTGTAGATGTTGGAGATATTGCGGTTGATGTCTGCAGTCACTTGGCTTTGCTCTTCTGCGGCAGAGGCAACCTGAGTGTTAATTTCAGTCATGTCGGTTACCGAGTTCGCAATACCAGAAAGGGCTGCGCTTACCTCGCCCGAGAGCGTTTGGTTGTGCTCTAACATAGACAGTGAACTGCTCATGCTCTCATTTGCGTTACCCGATTGAACCTGCAAACCTTCGATAATTGCTTGGATTTCTTTGGTTGAATCTTGCGTACGAGCAGCCAGCATTCGAACTTCATCGGCTACAACTGCGAAACCACGGCCACTCTCACCTGCACGAGCGGCTTCAATTGCTGCGTTAAGCGCAAGTAGGTTAGTTTGTTCAGAGATACTTTGAATCACCTCAATCACTTTACCAATCTGTTCAGAGTGCTCTTTTAGCGTGCCTACAACGTTTGCCGCTTCGCTCAGCTGAATCGCCATTTGCTCATTAGCTTGGTTGCTCTCGTTAAACAAGCTCATGCTGTGTGTTGCCATTTCGTCGGCTTGCTTGGAAGCTGAATCGGCTTGTACCGCATTCTCGTTAACGTGTGCTGCTGTGCTCTCAAGTTGGTTCACGGCGGAAGCAACTTGCTCCACTTCTTGCTTCTCTTGATCTGAGTTAGCACTTGATTGCGTCATCACTGCGGCTAGTTCTGTAGACGCAGAAGCCACTTCGATGCTGATTCGAGACAGTGAGCTTACCGTGTCACGCAATTGCTCAACAGATTTGTTTACGTCTTGGGCAAGGCGAGATATTTCGTTGTCGCCATGTTCTTCGGCTTTTACTAGCAGGTTACCTTTTGCTACTTCGCGCATGGTTTCTTGGATATTGCTAAGCGGCTTAACAATGATGCCAGCCAGCGTCCAACTGATGACTAATGCGATTGAAAGAATCACTAACAGCGCAATAGTCGCGGTATTGAGTGTGCTGGTGTGCTGTTGGCCATTGGTGTCGACTTCTTGGGTGGCAAGTAAGTTGAGCTTTTTAGAAAGCGTGTTGATTGCTTGCACCATTTCATTACCCGCGTGACGGTATTGGTCGATTGCAATCTGGTAGCGGTTATCAAAATCTGAAGCGAGTGATGCATCGCCGTGTTTCGCTCTTAATAGAGGAAGCATGGTGGTGCGAGAAAAGTCAACGTAGTGATTCATCGCCTTGCTCATTGCGGCTACTTCATCTTGCATGCCTGGTACGGTATCAAGCGAGTTCAGTAGGCGAGTATTTTGGTCGCGTTTTTGATTTAGCGTTTCGACAAGCGTTTTGACGTCGTCAGGATTAAATAAGCTATAGATTGCTTTGATGCGCATGCCGTAGCTGTTGTCGACGATTTCGCTAAGCTCTTCTTTATGTAGAATCAGCTGATCTGTTGCTGTTGATACATCTTTAAAAGCATTTTCCAGTTTGTCACCACCGATAATGACACCCGTCAAAAGTAGTACGACGGAAAAGAGTACTGGAATCAGAATTTGTATTTTGATTGATAAGCCACTGAGAAGTTGGCGCATGTATTGTCCTTCTATGAATAAGTAAATGAGCAGAAGCAATTGTTATTATTGTTATTAATCAGTGATTCTAACTATTGAGAATGACAATTCAATCAGTAATAGATGCTATTTTTATATATGCGATAGATATTTCATAAATTCTGATTATTTATCGTACAAACAAGGCCTTAGCCATTTTTAAGATAGGGTTATTTAACGAGGAACCTTGTGCGGTATTAGGTAATGACAGGGGGCGAGATATTGAGCGGTTTGGCTTAAATAGGTTGGAATGAATATTCAGCGCCTATGAATGAGGCCAATTTATTACTTCAAGGCTATTTGGTAGGGGGAAAACAAGAAAATAAATTGTAGTTGTCATATAGGCTTCAATTAAGTGAAACACAACTGTCACATTCGGATTCTAAAGTAGGCCTCGTTCAAGCAAAACATTACGGCAATAACGCCACTAAAGGAAATTTGTGATGAAAAAGACAGTTATCGGTGCAATCGCACTACTAGGCGCTCTAACAGTGAATACAGCTTCAGCTAAAGAAACTATCTCTGTAGTTGGCTCTAACAGTGCTTCTCCACTGGTTGAAGTTTTTGCAGAAACCTACATGAATAAAGGCGAACCAGTGTTCATCGAAATTCAAGCACCAGGTTCTTCTGCAGGCATCAAAGCAGCAAAAAATGGAAGTGCTGACCTTGGTATCTCTTCTCGTGACCTAAAAGAAGAAGAGAAAACAGCTGACCTGAAAGAGCTCGTCATCGCTCGTGACGGTATCGCAGTTGTTGTTAACCCGAACAACGAAGTATCTGCTCTTACAGCGGAGCAAATCACTTCAATCTATAAAGGCGACATCACTAACTGGAAAGATGTTGGTGGTGCTGACAAGCCAATCGTAGCAATCACTCGTGATACTGCATCTGGTACACGTGGTGCATTCGAAGACATCATGAAACTTAAGAAGAAGATTGGCGACAAGAAAGTATCGGCTATCTCTCAACGTGCACAAGTTGCAAACGGTAACGGCGCACTTAAAGTTTCTGTAGCAAGCAACCCATACGCTATCGGCTTCATCTCTCTTGGTACTGTAGATAACACAGTTCAAGCTCTAACTATCGACGGCGCAGCAGCATCAGTTGAGAACGTAAAGAACGGTTCTTACAAAGTTGCTCGTCCTTTCCTAGTTCTTTACAAAGCCGGCGCTCCAACAGCTGAAACTCAACAATTCCTAGATTGGATGGTTGCAGATGAAGCTCAAGCTATCGCTGACAAGAAAGGCTACATCACAGTTAACTAATCTTAACTGACCAACACTTAATTATTGCTCAGCCTAACTTAGGCTGAGCCTTTTCTTTCAACTTTGTCTATTTCGAGCTCTTGTTGAGCCACAAAGTTTGAGATTTTATATATGACCATCGCAAATAGTGAAAAGCTTATGAATACTGAAGCGACTCAAATCAACAAGCCAAGTCTACGTGCTAAGAAGCGCATCGACTGGAGAGAAAGAATCTTCCACGGCTTGTTCTTATCGAGTGCTGTAATCGGCATCGTATCACTAGCCGTTATCGCTTACTTTATCGTTGCAGAGAGTATCCCTGCATTCCAAGAGGCCGGTGTTTCTGGCATCGTTCTGGGTGTGGATTGGTTACCGCCAGCTCTATTCGGTGTTGCAACCATGATTGTTGCATCGATTGTCTCGACGCTTGGCGCCGTAGTTGTTGGTGTACCAGTCGGTGTATTAACCGCTATTTTTATTGCTGAGATTGCTCCTAAGCGTCTTGCCGATATTATTCGACCAGCAGTTGAGCTTCTTGCGGGTATCCCGTCGGTAGTTTACGGCTTCTTCGGTCTAGTAATCATTGTTCCTATGATTCAGAACATCTTCCAAGTACCAGCGGGTAACACTATCTTCGCGGGTATCATTGTTCTGGGTATCATGATTCTTCCTACCGTTATTACGGTTTCTGAAACTTCGATCCGCGCTGTACCTCGTACGTACAAAGAAGGTTCACTTGCACTGGGTGCTTCGAAAATCTACACGATTTTTAAGTTACTCGTTCCTGCTGCACGTTCAGGCATTATGACGGGTGTGATTCTAGGTATCGGTCGTGCACTTGGCGAAACGATGGCAATCATCATGGTGATGGGTAATGCGCCAGCAATGCCAGAAGGTATTTTGGATTCGGCTCGTACGCTAACCGCAAACATTGCTATTGAAATGTCTTACGCAAGTGGTATTCACGCGAGTGCACTGTACGCAACCGGCGTTGTGCTTCTGGTATTCATCATGATGTTGAATGGTGCTCTGCTTTATCTTAATCGTGAAAAAACGAAGTAGGCGAGGATAAGTAATATGGATCGCGTAAAACTAAAACAAGCACGTCAAATGAAAGATAATGTCTTGAAAGGCTTTATCTGGGCGGCAGCAGCAGTCACCGTTGGTTTCTTATTCTGGATCATTTGGTACATCCTATCGAATGGCCTGCAATACGTAGACTGGAACTTCATCACCGACGACTACACTCGAACCGGTGAAGAACGTGGTATTTTCCCAATGATCATTGCCACGATCTACATGGTAATCGCATCGATTGCAGTGGCGGCGCCACTCGGCATTATGACGGCAATATACCTAACCGAATACGCAAAAGTGGGCAGTAAACTGGTTAAAGTGATTCGTTTCTGTACAGAATCTTTAGCCGGTATTCCGTCGATTATCTTTGGTCTGTTCGGTATGACCTTCTTTGTTTCGATTCTTGGTCTTGGCTTCTCGATTCTGTCGGGTGCACTAACACTAAGTATCCTGATTCTTCCTGTAATCATTCGTACTACAGAAGAAGCATTGATGTCAGTACCACAAACTTATCGTGAAGGTTCATACGGCCTTGGCGCTTCAAAAATCTACACTATCTGGCGTTTGATCTTACCAAGCGCAATGCCAGGTATCTTAACTTCGGTCATTCTTAGTATTGGTCGTGTAATTGGCGAATCAGCACCTGTATTTTTAACAGCAGGTATGGTGGCACGTGTTCCTGAGTCGGTATTCGATTCTGGCCGTACACTAACGGTTCACCTATATAAGCTGACAACAGAGCTATTTACTATCGATGAGTGGAACCAAGCCTACGGCACGGCGACAGTCCTAATCGTATTGGTTCTCTTGATCAACATGGTTACAAAACTGATTGCGAGACGCTTCAACACGGCAACTTACTAAGCTCATTAGCTGGCTCAACAATAAAGAGAGCCACCGTGATAAAGAAAGCATTAAGTTAGACACGAATTTAAGAATTTAGAGATTACGAATATGAACAAATTTGACATTGAGAACCTAGATCTGTTTTACGGCGACAACCAAGCGCTTAAATCTATCAACCTGCCGATTCCAACGCGTCAAGTTACGGCACTGATTGGCCCATCGGGTTGTGGTAAGTCAACGCTGCTGCGTTGCTTGAACCGCATGAATGACCTAATTGAAGGCGTTACTATCAAAGGTAAGCTGGATATGGATGGCACAAACATCTACGGCAATATTGATGTGGCTGACCTACGTATTCGTGTAGGCATGGTATTCCAAAAGCCAAACCCATTCCCAATGAGCATCTACGAGAACGTCGCTTACGGCTTACGCGCTCAAGGTATCAAAGACAAGAAACACATTGATGAAGTAGTAGAAAGTTCACTACGCAGTGCGGCACTTTGGGATGAAGTGAAAGACCGTCTTAAAGCACACGCATTTGGTTTGTCTGGTGGTCAGCAACAACGTCTATGTATTGCTCGTACGATTGCTATGGAACCGGATGTAATCCTGATGGATGAGCCTACATCGGCACTTGATCCAATCGCGACACACAAGATTGAAGAATTGATGGAAGACCTGAAGAAAGACTTCACTATCGTTATCGTAACGCACTCAATGCAGCAAGCGCGTCGTATCTCAGACCGCACGGCTTTCTTCCTAATGGGAGAGCTTGTAGAGCACAACGAAACGAGTGTTATCTTCAGCGAACCAAAAGATGATCGTACTAAAGGTTACGTAAACGGTGACTTTGGTTAATTCGATTAACTCAGTGCTGTTTTAGTTTTTTAAAGGACAGCACGCTAACTGAAACGCAGGTTAGATAATCGAATAGATCGACAGAATTATCACTATAACTATAAGCGATGGAAGTTTTGCCCCACTCTAATGTGGGGCTTTTTTATGTCGCTAAAAAAGTCTTAATGTCGATGAAATTTTGGGCAGGAAATCCCATTTTTGTCGTCCTTCTCATGCTTGTGATAATGTAAAAAGTGAAATTGCGACCCGCTTAACATCTCATTTTTAGTTACATTGATTGCATATCAAGGCTTCGGTATTTTTGCTTCAATCTCATTAGCCAATGGACGGAAGCTGTGCCTGTTAAAGCCTTTGCAAAACAAATATCTGCTACTCGCGACCACCGTCTGTTGGCAGAATCTCTTTTTGGTTACCTTGTTGAGGTACTTGCCCCAAAAGGGATCGGAGTATTTACCGAGCCAACACCAGAAGGCGATTCGTTACCCTTGTTTTGTTGCGGTGAGCTTACCTCCCTCGACAAGTATCCCTCAACATTTTGGCCTTGGGTTTCCCAGTTTGATACCGCAGATGGTGTGCTTCCAATGTCTATCAATACTTGTAAGTGGGAACACATGGAGGTGCTGGGTGGTGAGTCGCTCATCATGATGCTAGACAACGCGCCTGCCTGCAGAACTTATTTAATTGTTCAAAATTGCAATGCTCAGCAGATCAACCAAACCTTCGACCAAGATCTTGATGTCCTTCAACTAGCCGCAGCTCGCTGGCAGTGTATTCGTGCTGAAAAGAACGCTGCGCTGGAGATAAAATACAGAGACACACGTGAAGCGCAGTACCTGGATGAAATTAAGCTGCGAGAGCTATTTGTTGAGAACATGAAACTAGTCCATCAGGTCGCGTTAGAGCTTTCTAATCCTGACTCTTTGGATGCTTTGTATAAGGCTTCTGTTGAGGCAGTGCGCGACCGTCTAGGCTTTGACCGTGCGATCTTCATGTTACTCGATATGAAAAAGCGCTGCTTTAGTGGCACTTACGGCACCGATGAGCGGGGAAAAACTAACAGCGAGCATCATACTCAGTACGATTTACATCAACTTGAAGCCGAATACATTGAGGCGTTGTCTGACAATCACATCAACCTAGTTATTATTGAGAAAGCGCCGCTATACACCGAAGGCAAGGTCGTAGGGCAAGGTTGGAATGGCATGTTGATCTTACGTGAAGGGGATAAACCCGTCGGTTGGATCGCAATGGACAATTACATTCACCGTTCACCCATCACTAATTATCAAAAGCAGATGCTTGAATCCTTTGGTTCTCTGCTTTCTCAGATCTACATCCGCAAACGGCAAGAACAGAACATCCGCATGTTGCACTCAAGTATGGTGGAACTGTCTCGTTGCGATAGCGTAAGCGAAGTGTGTAAATCGGCGGTGAGCTTTGCGATTCAGCACTTAGGGATAGACCGATTAGCGGTTTTTTTAACAGATAAAAATTGCAGTTACATGCAAGGCACGTGGGGCACTGACATAAAAGGCGACATTGTCGATGAATCTTATTATCGCTCAGAGCTGGTGGAGCGTGACATTGTAGCCGCAGCTCGCGCTTGCCCTAATCAAGTTGCCTTTGAAGAATCGGTGCCTATCTATCACGATTTCAATATTGTGGGTGTCGGTTGGACGGCAATGACAATGCTCACCACCAATACGGGTGAGCCGATTGCGTTTATTGCCGCGGATAATTTGCTAACTCGCAGCCCTTTAACCTCACAACTGCGTGAAGTGATACGTATCTTCGCTTCGAGTTTAGCGGAGGTGCTACAGAGAACTATGGCGCAAGAGGAGCTCAAAAAGCTCAATGAGACGCTAGAGCAAGAGGTCAGTAAGCGCACTCAAGAGCTTGAACGAGCCAATGAGCAGTTGGATATCATCTCTAAGCTTGACCCTCTGACACGCCTTGGAAATCGTCGTATGTTGTCGCAGGTTTTAGATGATCTCAATTGTGATGATCAAGGGGCATTTGCCACAGAGCACGAAGTCACGTTTGGACTCATTCTTGTTGACCTTGATCACTTTGGTTTGTACAACACGGTTTACGGGCATACGGAAGGTGACGCTGCTCTGCGCACTATAGGCAAGATACTTAATGCTCATGTTCATAGCGATAAGGAAACTTTTTGCCGTATTGGTGGTGAAGAGTTTATGTTGTTGATGATCGGCACTCATCACTCTGAAACTAAACAGCGTGCAGAGTCGATCAGAAAATGCATTGAAGAGGCGAAGATCCTTCATTGTGAAAGTAGCACTAGCGAATACTTAACCGCATCTGTCGGGTACGCGTCGATAACCTCAGACCAGCATCAATTCGATTTTGATCTGCTGTATGGCAAGGCCGACAAAGCCTTGTATCAAGCCAAAGACTCAGGGCGAAATCGAATTGTATCTGCTTTAAAGCGAAGAAAGGTCGCGACGCCACTGATTTAGTTTGGCGTTTATTTTTCTGCTCTCAAAACGATTGAAGCCGTGATGATCACAATGTGGTCATCACGGCTTCGTTCTTTTTTGTTTACTTAGATTTTCTGTTTAACTAGCTTTCTGCTTACTTAGAACGCTGGTTAATTAAAGCCTTTCTAATGTGCTCTTGTGTGTTTTGTTCGAGATGCGTTTTGGTTTCTTAACCGCTTTGATTACTTCAGAAGGATCCCATGACTGACTTGGTGAGCCAGGTTCAGCATAGAGGCTCTGATTTAGCTTGGTGAGCTCAGCTTCGATTGTTTCTAACGTCTCATCACTCAAGTCTGAATTTTCTGTTTTCCACTGTTCGAACAAAGTTCTCGTCTTCACACCATCTCTCATCTTCATAGCGGCAATCAGCGCTTCTGCCGTATCGGATTGACGTTCATCTTTTTGCTTTGGTTTTACTGCTGTACCGCGGCGTGACCAGAAGTAGAAAGCAAACGCCGAGCTGATTAACCATAATGCTGCAAACAGCGCCGTTAGATAAGGCCACATTCCTGGTTTTTCAACGGTAACAATTGTCGGGCTGGTTTGCTGAGTTGGTGTTTCAATAACAGGAGGCGGCGTGCTTGAGGTTACGCGATCACTTGCCTGAACCGACAACTCAAGCCCAAGAGCCTTACTGGTTTTTTGTGATTGCGAATCGGTGTTAAACCAAGTTTGAGAAACACCAGGCAGGGAGATGCTTCCAGATTCCTTAGGGATGAGAACCTGCTTATAAACAACGATAGCATTACCGGATTGGGTAGTGCCAAATTGCGGTTTCTCTTCATACACGCGCACCGATTTAGGGTAGGTGATGTTCAGTTTTGGTAACTGGTATTGGGTCAAGTTGCTGGCTGTCATTGTGATGGTACGAGTTAACGAATCACCGGCTTCCATCTCAATATTCTGCTTGTCGCCACCTAAAGTATTACTACCTGTCAGCTCGTTGCCTTGGCTATCTGACCATTTCTGAATCAACTTGAAGTTCGATGTTGGTAACCACTCACCTTGATAGCCTTTTGGTACAGGATTCACTGTGACATCTAAGGTTTCAACGGGCGTGTCGAGTTGGAAAAGGCGCGTTGTGCTTGAGTTGTTGGTTGAGTAAACAACAGCACCGGTTAACTTTGGCCCTTGAAGCTGAAATTGTCCTGCTTGTTGTGACGATATATGGAAAGATTGCTGAACAACGGTGACTTCTTGTCCGTTGATAACATCTTGAAATTGCTTAGACTCTCCAATAGGTTCTACGTCTAATTTCGCTGAGCTTGGTGGTGCGATTTTAGGATCTTGCAGTCTTCTAGGATCAGCCTTAATGATGAGTTTTACATCAAGCTCTGCGACCTCTTGAGGGTACAGCGAATCTTTACTCAGATTAAGTTGAAACTCGGCCATATCACTCTGCTTTGGAGCGGCTTTATTAACCGCAACATTGATGGTGATCGGTTGGGTTTTTGCGCCGTCAATATTAAAGCTAGGAATATCTAAACGGCCTAATCGAAGTGGGGCAAGGGTAATATTCCATTCGCTAGACACAGTGCGGCTGCCATTGACGATTCGCATCGACGACCCAAAGCTTGGGGTGCTGACATAGAAATCCTTCTGAAGAGGGGTTAGGTCTAAAGCACCGGACGATACTTTTTCATTGGTCGCCACTCTAAGTAGGAAGACTTCATCTTTGGTCACACTGTTTTGGGAAACACTCGCAACAGCGGTCGCTGCTAATACAGAATGTGACGAGAAAACACCGATTAGCAGTGTCAGTAGCATTGATAAAAATGGCTTGGTTAAAAATCGCATGGTTACCACTTTTTGTTTTGGTTATTAGGAGCACTTTTTTGTCGTGCTTGTAGAATCATTTGCGCTTTCAGCAGTTGGCTCGGGTCGCGAGCACTCTCGACTTGCTCAAGCTTACGCATATCAGGATCGCTCGACATAGGTTGACCAGATACTTGCGCTGCGGCTTGTTGAGCGTTGTTATCAGTGTCTTCTTTAGCAGCCTCTTGTGCTTGGGCAGTCTGAAATGCTGAGTCACCTTTATCTTGTGACTGCTTATCTGCTTGACCCGCTTTGTTTTGTTGCTCAGCTTGCTTGTCGTTTTCTTCATCCGTCTTGGAATCAGAGCGATTATCAGCTTGGCTTTGGCCGGTATTCTGATCTTGGTTTTCACTTTGAGTTTGGTTACTGCTTTGATCTTGGCTGTCGCTTTGACTTTGCGACTTGCCATTGTCAGCAGAGTCTTGTTGTTGATCCTGCGAGCTTTGCGAAGAATCATTTTGCTGACCTTGCTGACCTTGCTGACCTTGCTGACCTTGTTGGTTTTGGTCTTTCTGGTCTTTGGATTCAGAATTGTTTTGCTGTTGCTGTTGCTGTTGCTGTTGCTGTTGCTGTTGCTGTTGCTTCTGAGCCTGTTCGACAATCTCTAGGTTCTTCTTCGCATAAGCATGTTCAGGGTTGCTTTCGAGAATACGTTTATACTCTTTTATCGCTTGGTCGTACTTGCCTTGCTTTGCTTGTGCATTGGCGAGGTTGTAGCGAGCATCTTCGCCAGAAAGACTTTGTAGCGTCTGTTCGGCCGCTTCGAAATCACCGGTTTTGTATTGCGCAATACCTTTCCATTCTTGCTGTTCGAACTGTTCTGCGGCTTGTTGAAAGTGCTCATCTTGGTACAACTGATAACCCACTTGGTCATCGGTTTTCCAAGGGTTTGCAAACGCAGTATTCGGTTGGCTGAACGAGACAAGTACTGCTAGGCCACACCAAATGACCCCTTTTCGAAATAGCCCAAGGGCAGGAAGTAACAGAAACGGCAATAGCCAGAAGCCGTTGTTTACTCTGGTGTTGAGTGAGTTGTTGGTTTTAGTCACTTCTGATGTTGTCGCAACTCGGTCGAGGTAATTTGCGATGTGTTCAACGTCTGAGTTATTAAATTGCACCTCGGTGAATGTGCCACCAGAGCGACGAGTCAGGTCGCGCATATTGTCTAAGTTAGTTTTTGCCACCACGGTTTGCCCTGAATCTGTTTGCAGCATCGACCCACTTGGTAGAGAGATTGGCGCGCCACTTTCCGTGCCTACAGCCAAGACTGATAATGTCCAATTGCTGCCAGAGAGTAGCGAGTCGATCTCTTTCTTCTCTTGATCATCGATATCATCGCCAATCAGTACCAGGTCTCCTTGATAGATATGGGCTCGAGTCATCATCTCAATGGCGAGTTTGACTGCTGACGCAGCATCACCGCCTTGGAAGGGCATGATATCCGGAGAAAGGTTAGGAACTAAGTTCTTGATGGTGTTGATGTCAGACGTTAGCGGACTGATGGTGTAAGCATCACCTGCGTAGGCCACCATTCCCGTTAGGCCTTCTTTCCATAACGAAAGCAGATCCAGAGCCTTGTATCGCACCTGTGTTAAACGGTTTGGCTTAATGTCAGTGGCATACATAGACATCGACATATCCATGATCACAACTCGTGCCTGCGTTTTTTCAAAGCTTGGCTGTTCATTTTTTTCAAAGCTTGGACCGGCCAATGCGATGACACCGACTAACCACCAAATACCGAAATAAGTGCTGCGGTTTTTCGATGGCTTGCTCGATTCAGGTGCCAAATAACGGGCGATGTGTGACGCCAATAATCCTTGCTTGGATCGTCTCTTGCTCAGCCACCAAATTGCGGGCAGTACGGCAAGCGCCAAGAACCAATATGGGTAGATAAAAGTAAAGTTAGACATTGTTTCTCCTAATGGCTAACAGCATAAATGCGAAGAACATTGCCGCAGACAGAGGCCAGACAAACCACTCTTGTTGTGGTCGCCAGATCTTAGTGGCGTTCGTCACGGGCTCTAACTGATTGATGGTGTCGTAAATCGTTGCCAGCTCTTTGCTGTCTCGCGCTCGGAAGTACTGACCGCCAGTGCGTTTGGCTATTTCCATTAGAGTACGTTCATCCAAGTCTTGAGCAGTATTGACCTTACGAGTCATGAAGAACTCTTTGACCATCATTTCACCCGCACCGACACCCACGGTGTAAATCGTCGCGTTGTACTTCTTAGCAATATCCGCCGCTTCAAGTGGATCTAATACGCCCGCAGTATTACTGCCGTCACTGAGTAGAATCATTACACGCTGAGGAGCGTCGCTGTCGACAAAGGTTTTGGTGGCAAGGCCGATACCATCACCGATCGCAGTTTGAGTACCAATCAGCTTTAGGACAGCCTGATTGAGTTGTTGTGAGAGCGTGTCTCTGTCTAACGTAAGTGGCGTCTGCAAGTAGGCGTGATCAGCAAATAGCACCAATCCGACTCGGTCGCCTTTTCGTCGCTCAATAAAGTCACTCAATACATGTTTCACCGCAGATAAGCGATCGATGTATTCGCCATTGAACTGCATGTCTTCTTGGCTCATCGAGCCGGAGAGGTCGACAACCAACATCAAATCACGGTGTTTCGGCTGAAACTCAACCGGTTCGCCGTACCAAACTGGACGTGCAATCGCAGTTACCAATAAAAGCCAGATGATGACCGATAACGCCTTGGGTAAGCAACTGCTCGGTGTTTTGGTATTGCTGTCCTCGGGCAAAAACGGAAGCCTTAGAGCATGGCTTGATTCTGATTTTGGTGAGAATAGGTAAACAAGGAGCGGCAGGGGTACTAGGATAAACATCCACCACCAAACAAACTCCATATCTAGTAAATCCCTACTTAGAAACATAGTGCTTAGAAAATCACTCATAACGACCTCGCTTTGGAGGAAGGGCTTTACGAAGCCAGGTTTCGCAGTCATTAACCAATTGCTGTTGAGCCTTTTTCTGTTCGTCGCTCATTAAGGCTGTATCTTGGTAGAGCGCTTGTTGCCATTGCGATTGTTTTGCGGCGAACAACGGCTTCGCCAATTGCGCATCTAAGAACGCCAACCAATCATCACCAGATAAGCCTGCCACTTTGTCGCGTGGAAAATAGCTCAGTGCAGCCTGACGAACGATGTCTTGAGCTGCACTCGGAGACAAGGTATTTGAAGGCTGACTATCACGAAAGCAAGCAAGTGCTTCGTTCTTCGCGTATTGGTTCTTTTGTCTGCGTTTTACAATGAAAAACACTAAGGCGATCAGAGCAATAGCCGTAATAATCACAGCCCACCAACCCCATGCCAAAGGCCACCATGATGGTGCGCTTGGTGTAATAATCGGGCTCAGGTCGAGAGGTTGATTCATGACTGAACTCCTGATACTTGGCTCATTAACGATTGCGCACAAGACAATGAACTGTATGGGATCGCCAGAGAAAGGCTCATTTGCATCAGTTGTTGTTGCTTCTGATCAAATACGTGACTGAGCTTTTCTTTTTCCTTGCTTGATGAAAAGTTAAACCATTGCGTTTTATTGCCGTCGGTGATCTGTTTTGAACCTTTGAAAGCAGTGACACCTTGCTCTAATGGATCGTAAAAATGCACCAAGCGAACTCGATTATGTCGACGTATTTGATTGATAAGTGAGTAATTACTTTCGTTATAACGGACGAAATCACTGAGCATAATGATATCGCTGCCTTTCGGGCAAAGCTGGTGAAGAGATTTCAGCCCATGCTCTAAGGTTGTGTCGCTGTGATTGCCTGGGTTGGTCAGCGCTGTGTTATTGATTTCTATGACTTTTTGTAAAATACGTAGCGGAGCATGGTTGCTAGCACTGGGTTTAATCTCAATGATCTCTTGGCCAGTATCGATCACTGCGCCAATACGGTCTTTTTGAGCGACGGTTAACCAGCAAAGTTGGCTGGCAAAGTGCGCGAGTTGAACCGATTTAAGCAACAAGGTTGAGCCGAAAATCATACTGCTCGACAGATCTAAGAACAAAATCACAGGCTGTTCTCTTTCTTCAGAAAACAGTTTGGTGTGCGCCTTGCCTGTTCTCGCCGTGACGCGCCAATCAATGCTGCGGATATCGTCGCCTGCCTGATATTGACGAACCTCAGAGAAATTCATCCCGCGACCTTTACGATTGCTCTCGTGTTGACCGTTTAGTTGCGACCACAGGCTCTTGGCTGGAGGTAACCAGCGAACAGACTGCGCTTTGTATTGCAGCAGTTCATCCAGATTTAACGTGACGCCGTCACTATGGTTGGGTAATTGATTATTCATGCGCGTATCCCTATGCGCTACCAACCAACGAGATAAGGTGTGCGATCACTTGGTTTGCAGTGACCCCTTCAGCTTGTGCGTGGTAGCTACGAAGCAGGCGGTGACGTAATACCGGGAATGCCATCGCTTGAACATCTTGCGGCGTAACATAGTCGCGGCCAGCAAGCCAAGCGTGAGCGCGGGCACATCTGTCTAGGGCAATGGTTGCACGCGGGCTGACACCCATGTCTAACCATTGATCCAGTTGGTCGCTATATTGCTTAGGTTGGCGAGTCGCCATAACCAGTCGAATAATGTACTGCTCGATGGTATCTGCCATGTGAATGTTGAGCACTTCTTGGCGAGCTTCGAAGATAGTTTGTTGAGAAATAGGCTCTGGTTGAATAGGTTGGTTACCTTGAGCTTCGCCTCTGTTGAGGCGCAAGATCTCCAGCTCACTTTCCATGTCTGGATAAGCCACTTCTAAATGCAGCAAGAAACGGTCTAATTGAGCTTCTGGTAGCGGGTAAGTACCTTCTTGCTCAATCGGGTTTTGCGTTGCCATCACCAAAAATAGATCAGGCAGGGCATAGGTTTTTCGACCTGCGGTCACCTGTTTCTCGGCCATCGCTTCTAACATCGCAGCTTGTACTTTCGCAGGAGCACGGTTGATCTCATCCGCTAAAATAAGCGAGTTGAAAATCGGACCAGATTGGAAGGTAAACTCTCCGGTTTCTGGACGGAAGATATCGGTACCAGTTAGGTCGGCAGGCAATAGATCGGGGGTAAATTGAATACGGTGAAAATCTCCCTCGACACAGTCAGCCAGCGACTTTACTGCACGGGTTTTTGCCAACCCTGGAGGCCCTTCAACTAGGATATGACCATCTGCCAATAAGGCGATCATCAGTTGCTTAACGAGCTCTTGCTGACCAATGATTTGAGACTCTAAGTAGTTTTGAAGGATTTCGAAGTTATTTTTATGCATTTTTGGACTCTCTGGGGGCCATTTGATTCTTATTTTGAGTATTGGTCACTTATTAATAGGAAAAAGTTCCAGTACATTTGCGGAATTTATTTTTTCAAAATTGGAAAGATTTACAAGTGTTTAGCTAAAAACATCGTTAGGGTGTGATTATTACCATATCAATTGGTTTTTATATACAAAAGCTCGGGGGGAGGGCGTTG
>Ga0310124_10000082_pt1 | contig 60178 bp, 47 predicted proteins | sample CB11b_AW_Bot5_MG_FD_203507 | JGI IMG/M metagenome (GOLD analysis project Ga0310124, IMG submission 203507) | Marine microbial communities from Western Arctic Ocean, Canada - CB11b_AW_Bot5 | ecosystem: Environmental > Aquatic > Marine > Oceanic | place: Canada: Western Arctic Ocean | collected... | reverse complement strand
TTTGGCACCTCGATGTCGGCTCATCACATCCTGGAGCTGTAGCAGGTTCCAAGGGTTCGGCTGTTCGCCGATTAAAGTGGTACGTGAGCTGGGTTTAGAACGTCGCGAGACAGTTCGGTCCCTATCTGCCATGGTCGCAGGAGATTTGCGGGGGTCTGTCCCTAGTACGAGAGGACCGGGATGGACGAACCTCTAGTGTACCAGTTGTCGCGCCAGCGGCAGCGCTGGGTAGCTACGTTCGGACGGGAGAAACGCTGAAAGCATCTAAGCGTGAAACCCTCCCCAAGATGAGATCTCCCGAGCCGTAAGGCTCCTGAAGGCTCCTGGAAGACTACCAGGTGATAGGCCAGGTGTGTAAGGTCAGTGATGGCCTCAGCTAACTGGTACTAATCAGCCGTGAGGCTTGACCTTTTTTGTTATACGTGCGTGTTAGTGGTGGTGAAAACTACCGTTTGTAGGGTATTCAATTGTCCACGCAGTGCTGCCGTATGTGTAGGCTGCGTGACGTTTTTATGATTTCCCGGTGGTCATAGGAGAGGGGCCACACCCGTTCCCATTCCGAACACGGTCGTTAAGCCCTCTACCGCCGATGGTACTGCGGGGGCAACTCCGTGGGAGAGTAGGTCACTGCCGGGTCTTTTGGTAAGGCCGAACGTGAATTATTCACGCTCGGCCTTTTTTTACAGATCATCCAACGCACAAAATCGTCAGGACGTGACTCTTGATTCTAATGAACTCTTGTTCCCGTCAGGGGTCCTGATCCAGTGAGATCGAGAAATTAATATTCAGTTGCCAATTTGTCTCGCACCCGTTCAAGTAGTGATTTGGTTGCTCTAATTCCGGTCAATTCTTCGACCTGCACGCCTTCGTACTCAATGCCGACCCAGCCACGATAACCAGCATCGAGCACAATGCGCATCATTCGTTCATAATCTAGGTCGGTTTCACTACCATCACTGTCGAAGTTGTGCGATTTGGCACTAACAGCCTTGGCGTACGGCATCATTTCAGCTACGCCTTGGTAGTTGTCGTACAGTTCACCGTCTCCAAGATTGAAGTTTCCAAAGTCTGGCAGCGTGCCAAGGCGTGGGTGATTGCCTATTTCCATGACGCTCCGTAACCATTGTCCATTGCTCGATAAACCCCCATGATTTTCCACAATGACATCAATGTCGTGTGTGTCCGCATAATCAGCGAGTGTGGTTAGGCCATCGGCGGCAAGTTTAGCTTGCTCGCTCCATGAACCAGCACTTCCTGCGTTGACGCGGATCGAATGGCAGCCCAGAAAGGCCGCTGCCTCAACCCATTTGCGATGATTTTCGATAGCCTTTGTGCGCTCGGTTGCACTCGGATCCCCTAATCGTCCTTCGGAGTCGCACATAATGAGCAGGTTTTTCACTCCCGCATCATTCGACCGTTGTTGCAGTTCACGCAAGTATGTAGCATCTCGCGCATGCCCGAAAAAAAAGACATTCACGTACTCAATTGCATCGATGCCGAATTCCTGACGCGCCGTCATGGCAAAATCAAGCGGAGAAAGCGTACCTTGCAATACGCGGTCAGGCTCTGTCCTAAGCAGCGCGTTGAAACTCTGCCGGTCGTCTTGGGAGGAACCGAAAATGGTTCGATGAAGCGACCATTGAGCGAGAGAAATCGTAAACAGTGGCTGAGTTCTCTCCACTTGAGCCAAGAGGTCCGACCCAGAGTGCAAAGCAACACTACTCAAGCCAAGTGCTCGAACGAAGTTTCGACGTGAAATCGACATCAGGCTCTCCTAATCACACTGATTGAACTACTCCAACCTTTCGATGTGCTACTCGCCCTGTTGCATCTTAATAAACGCGGGCGCCGCCCACGCATAGGCCCCAAAGCGGCTTCGATTCTAGCAGAAACTTGGGTTTAGGCACCTTATCGTTACAGAATCGCCCGAATGCGGTAGGATTTCTGTCATAGGACGAATCATTGGAAGTCGTTCCCTGGTGTGGTTCATCTAATCATGCGAAAAATTAAGACATCTGCACTCGTGTTAATCGCGGCCGCTCTGGTTTTAGGGGCTAGTACGTCTCAGGAGAATGACGTCGTTTTCTTATCGCTCGACACCGTATTCGACCGCGGTGCCATTTTCCAAGACCGCAACAGTGATGAAGTGATTGATTTTGTCAATGCGAGGTTCGTGTTGGGTAACGTTCCGACACCGACCGAAATCGCTGCTGCTGCCGAGGTGGCTGCTCGCCTTGGTTTTGAGACGATGGCACTCGATTTACCACTGGCTCGTAGTGCGGGGGAAGGGACCCTGATTGCCATTGGCCGAGCCGGTGTAGTCCGCGCACGGCTATCAGAGACCGACCTGAGGCTTGACACACTCTTGCCTGGAGAGGGTCTTGTTACTGTTGGTCATTTCACGAATGGCCAAGTGTTGGTTATCGCCGGAGGGGATGACCGAGGAACGCTTGCCGCCGCGAGGTTACTCGCGGGCCGACTTCCGTATGTGTGGGATCCGAAAGGCCCTACGCTGACTGAGGTCCTTGCGAACGTTCGAGACTTTCTTAGTGATGCAGGTGCTGTTCCCGATGAGATTGCGGTCGAGAATCTGCACGTAAAGGCTGAGGATAATGCTATCGATCGGTTGACGATTACGGTTCAAATGAGTTCTGCAGCTGATTCGGCGCGAGCTGAGACGGCTCTGACCCAACTCGCAGATGAACGAATTACATCGTCTAATCAGGAAGCGGTAGCCGACGATGAGTCTGAGCCAGCATTGTCATACTCGGGTGCCCGTGTCGTGCGTGTCAACCTGTTCGCAGATGCAGAAGCACTGGGATTTGTTGATGTGCCGCGGGCTGCACCCCCAGCTGACAAGCCGCTTGCGCAAAGGCCGGGTTCTGGTGTGAAGCGTAGCCTTGATCTGTCAAGCGTCTATTCCAGCGACGGATTTCTTGGGGATGCGAATAGCGATCTAATTTCAGATCGGACGGATATTGTAATCGTTCCTTCCGGTGCTGGTATTGACGGCACAATTGATCTTGCTGCTCGCATAGGGCTTGAGGTCACCGGCTTATCGATTCCGCTAGTGCGCACGGTCGATGAAATTGACACTCCAGGCTCCGAGCCTACGTTGGTGTTGGTCGGGACTCCACACCCGCTCGTCGATGAGTTAGTGGCGGACGGCAAACTAACCTTGCCTACGTTGCAATCCGGGCAAGGGCTGATCCGAGTTGTACCCAAGGCGTTTGGCAGTAAGAGTGCCGTCGTCATTACTGGAGCTGATGCGTCTGGTGTCGCGCGGGCCCTTGAGCAGGTCACAGAACGATTTCCTCACGTGTGGCAACGCGGGAAGGACCGAACGACGCTTGACCAAATTGAGAGCGATCTGCGTAATGTCTTGGCTGGTCGGTCCCCTGCAGGGCAGGCGGCCACAGCGCTGTATAAATTGGACCAGATCTTTCAAGAGTTATCGCAGCTCGATCTTGAATCGGCGGAGGTGACCATCTACGTCGACAAACCAGAATCCGGCCTTGGGGTTCTAGTGCAGGACACGGCTGTTCAACAACTGACCGTCGATCACCTCAATGTTCACGTGGAAAGTTTGGATGTTCAGGAAGCAAAACCGATTAGTGTGAATGGCACACCGATCAGCGCTGAATTTGATATTCCATCTGAGGTCGATGAATTTTGGCGAATCCTTCGCTCGCAGGTAATGCCGTCGGTGACTTGGGACGAGCCGGTTGCTGTGATGGCTCGGTTGAGTGAGCCGCCCCCGATACGATCGAAGCTTGAGCAACAAGCAGTCCAAGAACTTGTTGATGCAGGTGCCAGGCTTGAAGATGTGTCGGTCACGATAACCTCAGCCTACAAGCAGGGATTCAGCTGGCTGTACGACATTGTTCGGCCAAGATTAAGCGAGCAGGCCGTTGATAATATGCTGATTCGCTATGCAGAGATCGGCCCACCGGAGGACTGGCAACAGCAGGCCATGTTCACACCTACGCGCTGGTTGCTTGAACTATATCCAATCGACGAGATTCTCGCAAATGAGTTAAACCTCACGCTTGAAAAAATCGTTTTTGAAAAGATGCCGATTGGGTCACCAACGTACGAGGTGATTGCGCGCGATGAAAATGGCGTTGAGTTACTCCGAGAAACGTTTGAGCCGAAGTTTGTGCTGAGATCGTTTTTCGATCAATTTCCGGATTATGAAAAGGTTCGAGTTACGACCGGATGGATATCAGCGCAGGCGGGCGATCGCCAAATCGTTGACACGCGCATCGTGACCGACTTGGAACGATTTTGGGACTATTACCAAGGTACGACCTTACCAGCTATCTACGATTACGTAATGGCTTTGCACGAAGGCAAACCGCTTGCTGCTGATGCGCCCCATTTCGGTGAACTCCGCGTGCAGGTCACACTCAGCGAGTCGGATTATCAACTTGGGATAGATCAAGAACAAATCGCACCAATGGAAGCACTGCACGAAGAGATCTACTTTTCGACACTGCACTTCTTTGACGTGCTCGGCCGTTTCACGCGGGGACCGCCTTTAAATTACCCGGGGCGAGTCATTCCGATTGTGAAGGCAACGTCGGACGGTTTGCCTGGCCATGCGGCCATTAGTTTTACTGGTTTTGGGTCAAGTCGACCAGCCGTGAAAGTCGACTACCGTGAGCGCAATGGTCGGCCCGGTACCAAGCGCCGAGATATTCCCAAAGTGTCCGTCGAACGGCCACGTTCACTTTCAGCTCAGGTGAGTCTGGAAAGTAATGGGCTGGAGAAGCTTGATTTGCGCGTGAAAGTCGACACCCAGCACGACGAATGGACTGAACTTGCTTTACGAACCAGAGTAGAACGTGTTGATGCTCAGATAATGTCGGCTGAGCAAGTTATGGCCGTGTTAGCCAACCTGAATTTGTTGCGTGCAGCAGGTTTGTATCGCGATGCTCTGGCGTATCACGATGTCGGCGTTCTGCAAGTCTCAGCTGGTTGGGAACATGACATTGACGTTCTTAGTGAACCAGTGACAACACTCACTCAAAATGGACAAGCTAGCCCGTTTCCTGTTGTGACTGAACTGTTACGTGATGCGCCGGTTGTAGCTGTTGGAGAGGGACCTCTCGTGCAATGGGAGACTCCGATTCCGCCGTCGGAAGCCTACGCCCTGCTGGCGATGATGGCTGAATACCCAGAGGCGACGACCTATCAGGTTGGAAAGAGCTATTTGGGTAAGGATGTCTGGGCTATGGATTTGATGTCGCCGATCGAGGCGTCGCATTGGTCGCACACCAAAGCGACGACGTTTAAACCGACAGTGATTTACTCCGCTAGGCAGCACGCCAACGAAGTATCCTCAACGAGTCATGTGCTGAGGCTAGCGGAACTATTGCTAACGGATTCCAGTTTTCGACAGCAACTCGACAAGGTGAACGTCGTTATTCACCCAATCACAAACGCCGACGGTGCACAGTTGGCATACGACTTATCACAACAGAACCCCAACCACATGTTGCATGCTGGTTACTTGGGCGCGCTCGGGGTTGATGTTGGGGCAGGGCAATGGGAGAGCGATCCTATCTATCCGGAGTCGACAATACGGCCGGAACTGTGGCGGACTTGGCTGCCAGACATTTTTTTAAACCCGCATGGTTATCCTTCACACGAGTGGGTTCAGTTGTTTTCAGAATATGCGGGTTGGGTGCGCAACCGGGTGACACAATCCCGCAGCTGGTGGGGCATGCGTGGGTGGTTTATGCCTGGATTCGGATATTTAGACGATCCACGTTATCCGCGTCACAAGTCAGCTGCATTCGAAATTCGCGATCTCATTACTGAACACATCAACGCATTACCAGAGATTCGTGCTTTAAATGACCGTGCCTATGCTCGTTACCGTCGTTACGGCTTCGCCCACGATAATGAAAACTTTAAGCTCGATTTTTCGGACGACGTTTTGATTTACACGGCCATTAAAGGAGCACGGGTTAGTGCAGGCAGTCGAAGTTTTATGGCTCGTTACCCACGGGTGACCATTTGGAGTGGTACCACCGAGGCGCCAGATGAGACTGCCCAAGGCGACTGGATGAAGCTGGTTGCAGCTGCCGGTCTGCAGTGGGACAAGGCAATTTTAAAGTATTTGGCTGAAGGTCGGCACGTCGTCGAACGTGACGGCAGTGAGTTTTTTGGCGGCGTACGGTTAACGATGTTACGGCCAAGACCGCCGAAAGTTGATGATGTTCAGTGAGGACTGACTGTGGACATGTCAGCCCAAAGTGGGACTGTCGACTAATCTCGCTTGCAATGTGTAAGATTGTGCTTTTTGCACACGAGCAGCGTTAACGATACCAGCCTTCGTCGAGTTGCTGACGAAAAGCCAGCGTAGAGTGATCAGCCATGTTTATGACTTCAAGTACAACGTTTGAATGGTGGAACAAGTCTTCTCCGGTCGCGCGGAAGGCCCTTGTGGCTGCATCGCTGGGTTGGATGCTCGATTCGTTCGACGTCATGCTCTATGCGTTGGTGTTGGCGGTACTCATGGCGGACTTGGGCATGGACAAGGCTACCGGTGGTTCGTTGGCATCATTGACACTCGTCGCATCAGCCATCGGTGGTGTTCTGTTCGGCGTCATCGCTGACCGTTTTGGGCGTGTCCGTGCTCTCGTGATGAGTATTTTAATTTACTCAGTGTTTACCGCCGCCTGCGGGTTCGCGCAGACAGTTCGTCAACTAGCTGTCTTCAGAGTATTTTTGGGTATTGGCATGGGTGGCGAATGGGCGAGTGGGGCGGCTCTGGTGTCAGAAACTTGGCCGTCAGAACACCGGGGAAAAGCACTCGGCTTAATGCAGAGTTCTTGGGCGATTGGCTATGCGGTCGCTGCGGCGGTAACCGCCATCGTGTTACCCATTTGGGGTTGGCGTGCCGTGTTTTTTGTTGGGATTTTGCCAGCGTTGTTCACGTTATGGATTCGGCGTGATGTCGCCGAGCCTGAAATTTGGCGTGCGAGGGTAGAGTCTGGGAAACCGCGAGGCAGCTTAAGTCATATTTTTCGAGGTTCGCTGCTGCCCTTAACAATTGCCCTGACACTGATGAATGCCTGCATCATGTTTGCGTGGTGGGGTTTCAATCTTTGGATTCCAGCTTACCTGTCACTCCCGATCAACCAGGGCGGCATTGGGCTGAGTGCCTACGCGATGTCTGGATTCGTCATTGCGATGCAGGTGGGCATGTGGTGTGGTTACGTGACTTTTGGCTTTGCGAGTGACATTTTCGGCCGGAAGCGCACCTATGTCATCTATGTGCTCACCGCTGCGCTACTGATTTTGGCGTATACCTCTACTCGGTCTCCATCCGCACTTTTGGTACTGGGGCCACTTGTCGCATTTTTTGGAACCGGTTCGTTCAGTGGCTTCGGTGCAGTGACCGCAGAAATCTACCAAACAGATATCAGGGCAACCGCTCAAGGCTTTACCTATAATATTGGACGACTTGCGAGTGCCCTTGCACCATTCGTTGTCGGATCGCTTGCCGATACGCATGGATTTGAGGTGGCACTCTCGATTTCCTCAATAGCATTTGTTCTGGCTGGGGTGTCATGGATCTGGATTCCGGAGACGAAGGGAAGGAAATTATGCTGAACGGTCGACCAATGAGATCTAGGTTGTTGACCGGGTCCCGAATGTCTACAAGTTTAGTCATTGCCTTGCTTGTCCCGTTGGTGGTGACATCGTTTGGTAGTGCCCAAACGGAAGGTGGCCAGCCCCGTGGATTCGAAAGCAAGGATCTGCACCTGTTGCAGTCGGTTGGCGATGTGCAGTTAGCTCCAGCAGGGCATGCAGTGGCATACAGCGTACGGAAAAGCGATCGACCGGGACGTCCATATTCCGAAGTATGGGTTATGGATATATCCACTGGTCGGCGAGTGCGTCTGGCTGGTCCAGAGGGGTATGCATCGAATCCTCGGTGGTCGCCAGATGGGCGTGAGATTGCATACTTTGGTAGGACGGAGGGGCAGAGAGGCCTCGTTGTATCACGCGCCGACGGTTCCAATGCCACATTTCTCGCGCCAGTCTTGGGTACGAATCACCCATTACCGTCAGCTGGTGAACAAATCGCATGGTCGCCTGACGGCAACAAAATCGCTTATATTTCGTCCATGCCAGGACCCGAGTCTGACGAAATGAATGGTGATCCCAGAGTAGTCAGGCGCTATCTCTATAAGCCCACTGCGGCTGAAGGCGCAACCCGATTTAATGACAACCGGCGTGTTCACATTTTTGTGTTCGACCGTCTAACGAATCGCAACTTTCAGTTAACGCAGGGGAACCATTACGAACATTCGATTCATTGGTCGCCTGTTCGAGACGAGATCCTCTTCATCTCGAATCGCGAAGCCGACCCGGATCGCGTTTTTAATTACGACATCTTTGTCGTGCAAGTTGACACCGCCGAAGTGCAGCGTCTCACCGATACACCGAATGCCGAATATCAACCAAGGTGGTCACCGGATGGAAAGAGTATTGCGTATTTAGCAACACGACGGTTACTCACTTCCTCGGAGACGACGATGGAGGATACTCATGTTTGGCTAATGAATGCTGATGGCGCCAATCGCCGCGAGTTGGGTGGTAATGTTGATAACCGACAACGTGCGGTGGAATGGACTCCAGATGGCCAGTCGCTGTGTTTTACCGTTCAGGCACGAGGAAACGCACATTTGTTCTGTCTGCCGGCTGCGGGCGGGTCGCCAAATATGTTAGTGATAGACCGCGGCAGAGTCGGTGCATGGTCGAGATCTCGTGACGGCAAGGCAGCCTTTGCATTTACCTCGACGGTCGCGCCAGCCGAGTTATTCGTAAAGCAGGATAATCAGTCTCGGATGTTGACGTCTCTAAATACTGAGTTGATCAGTCAGCGTACCGTTGCCGAAGTCGAGTCGTTCTCATTTGCTAGTTTCGATGGGCGAAGAATTGAAGCATTTCTTACTAAACCAGTCATCCTAGACACGATTAACCGACACCCACTCATCGTGCAGATTCACGGCGGGCCGCATGGACAACAGGGCGCGGCCTTTAACGCGACAGCTCAGGTGTATGCGAGTCGTGGTTGGGCGACGTTAATGGTTAATTACCGAGGATCAACCGGGTACGGTCAGGAACTGACTGATGCAATCTTTAAGGACCAAAATGGAGGAGAAGCGAAAGATGTTTTGGCGGGTCTCGATGCCGCGCTTGAACGCTATAGATGGATCGATTCTGAGCGTCTTGGTATCGAGGGGGGTAGTTATGGTGGGCAACTCACAAACTGGATTATCACCCAGACCGACCGCTTTCAAGCTGCCATTCCTCGATCGAGCATTTCAAATCTAGTCAGTTTCAACTACATGGCCTACTATCATGATTATTTAGCGGTCGAATTTGGTGCATATCCTCACCAGGATGGTGTTATGGATCTGCTGTGGGAGCGGTCCCCAATCCGATACGTTGCCAACGTGCGAACACCAACGATGCTAGTTCATGGTGAAAATGACAATGATGTGCCGATCGCTGAAGCAGAGCAATTCTTTATTGCCCTCAAAGATGTTGGCGTAGAAACGGTTATGGTGCGCTACCCCCGCGAGGGCCATGGCATCCGGGAAACGGCGCATCGGGTCGATTTCCTCGATCGTAGTATGAATTGGTACGAACACTATTTCGCCCGATCCACGACCACCACGAGCTCACGCTGATAGTAATGCCGAGAGTGTAGTGAATTTTGGCGAATTTTGGCGAATTTTGCCAAGTTTTGCCTTTTCTTTCAGTATGGTCACAGCCTAAGTCTCTGCGTCCTTGCTTGTCAAATCACTGGGGAGTAGACTTGCTGGCATTACGCAAGGAAATTTAGAGTGATTCCGGCGACGGCGGGTCAGTGACGTCTGGAAGGGGGCGATCGTGACAATGCAATCACGGATTCTGTCAGTGTCCATTTCGGCGATTATTTTCGCGATGACATTGACAGCGACGGGCTGTGGTGGTTCTTCAGAGAATACTTCTTTAGGTGGTCCCATTGAGATAGAAGTCTCTCAACTTTTCATTACCGTTACCAATAAAAGCGGCATGGCGATCACTGATATCAAGTTGGAAGTGATTCCTGTGGGTGCGCAGACTAGATTTGGGGCATCGCATTATCGTCTTGAAAATGCTAACAAGAAGGATTTTTCGCTAGGAGAGCTTCGAGGCAGTGATGGGACGCCGTTTAATTTACGGGTGCATAAGCCTGACCGCGTGCGAGTGACTGCGACGGATATTGATTCAACGGCTTACGATATTGAGATACCGTGGAGTTAGGCTGACTGACGTTTTTAAGCTTAACTAGGTATTTCCAGGCTGTCTTGCAACGTACAGGTAACTTCGATTTTCATCTTACATCACGGGTATCTCGGGTCATATTCGTCACTGACGCCATGATCAGGATAGAGTAGGCTTGCAGAGCGTACCCGTGAACATCGACTCCATCCTCAACCTAGTTGCCCTTTTATTCACGCTGGCTGCCGCGTTTGGCTATGTGAACCACCGGTGGTTGAAGCTACCGCATTCCATTGGCTTAGTCGTCGTGGCGTTGTCCGCCTCACTCGTTGTACTCGCGATCGATGCAGTGTTTCCCGCTCTTGAGTTTCGGTCTGTGGTGCGCGAAATGCTGTCCAGAATCAATTTTTACGATGTCCTAATGAAGGGCATGTTGAGCTTTCTATTATTTGCTGGGGCGCTTCATGTTGACCTAGATGATTTGTACAAGGTTAAAGCGCCCATTTCGATGTTGGCCACAGTTGGCATCCTTATTTCTACTGCTCTTGTAGGCGGCATGATGTTTCTTGGTTGGCGTGCGCTCGGGATAAATGTGCCCTTCCTGTATTGCTTAATATTCGGAGCTCTGATTTCACCCACTGACCCGATTGCGGTGCTAAGTATTTTGAAATCTGTTGCCGTACCTAAAAATCTTAAAACCAAAATTACTGGCGAGAGTCTCTTCAATGACGGTGTTGGCGTGGTTGTGTTTACGATCCTGGTAGGATTCGCCTTGGGACAGGCTGAGATTACTGCGTTAAACGTCGCCAAGTTATTCATTATGGAGGCGCTCGGCGGGGTATTACTCGGTTTACTGATTGGCTATGTCGCTTATCGTGCGATGAAAACAATTGACGAGTACAATCTTGAAATCCTTATAACACTCTCACTCGTCATGGTGACCCATGGAATCGCTGTTCAACTTCATGTGTCAGGACCGATTGCTGTGGTGGTTGCTGGTTTATTTATTGGCAACCATGGTGCACGGTTTGCGATGAGTGAAAAGACGAGGACCCACATCAAGATGTTTTGGTCTTTGCTGGACGAAATTCTCAACTCAGTGCTGTTTCTGATTATCGGCTTTGAAGTAATCGCACTGATGTTTAGCTATCAGGTCCTCCTAGCGCTAATTCTTGCTATTCCTGTCGTCCTACTCGCAAGATTTTGTAGCGTAGCGGTGCCGATTAGTCTATTAAGTCTGCGTAGGACATTCACGCCTGGATCAATTCAAATCTTAACTTGGGGTGGATTACGTGGTGGGATTTCGGTGGCACTTGCGCTGTCGTTGCCACCATCAGACCTAAAAGAACTTATTCTGGCGACGACCTACGGTGTTGTCGTGTTCTCGATTATTGTTCAGGGCCTCACACTTGAAAAAGTGGTTAAAAAAACCATGCTAAGGCAAACAGCAGAATAACGACAAAGGCGACGAAGATGGTTGCTGGACCGGCTCTGCCTCAAACATTTCAAAAACCCTGAAGATTACGATTTCCGTGCCGAGGCTTGCTAGGTTGCAGAGAAAAGTCGGTGTCGTCCGATTATCAAAATAGGTAGAAAGCTGAACACTGTTCCAACAAGACTCAGGACTGAGAAGTTCCAAGTTGCTAAGAGAACGCCTGAGCTAAGGCCAGCTCCAGCAGCTGTTGTCCAGACTAACGAATCTGCAAGACCTTGTAATCGAATTCGATCAGAGTCCTGAACACTATCTGTTAGCAGTGCGCTCCCGGCTACGAAACCAAAATTCCAGCCAAGGCCAAGGATAAACAACGCTACGGTTAAGCGGGTCGTTTCCAAGCCTTCGGCGTTTGCGGCTAGGTATGTTGAGATGATTAGTAGCGCAACGCCAGACAAAATAATTGGAATGCGTCCTAGTCGATCGGCCAAGTAACCGGTTAGTGGGGAAAGCGCGTACATGCCAAAGGCATGCGCCGCTATAACGAGTCCAATGGCACCGAAGTTATTACTTGCGGTTCGGATGTAGACAGGCGTCATCGTCATGAGCAAGACCATGACACCTTGTGAAATCGCAAGTGCGACGAGCGCAATTTGGACGTTAGGTAACGCAAGTATCTCAATCACCGATTTCCGGGTGCTTGGTGCATCAGATGCATCGAGAGTAGCTGTGTGGGCTGGAAGGCGTGGCATCATGGCACGCAGAACCAACGCTGCACTAGCTGCTCCGGCGATAGTTACAAAGAATGGACCTGCTGAGTCCACAATTCCGATTCTTGCAGCTAGGTTGCGCATGGGTTCGAGTAAGGCCGGTCCAAGTACAGATCCGATTGTGCCAGCCCAAATAATCCAGCTGATTGCTGAGGCTCGTTTGGTTGGGGAGTAAAGGTCAGCAGCTGCGTACCGTGTCAAACGGTTCGCGCTGTGCCCAACACCGATTGCAAACATTCCAAGCGTGAACAGCCAGAACGCCCCAACAGATGTAGCAAGTGCTGCTATCGCCGCCGCTGCCATCACAACGCCATATCCCAAAAGAAGTCCGGCTCGACGTCCATGTAGGACCATAAAATTTGACAGGTTGGTTGCACCGAAGGCCATCCCAATGACACCCATAGCGAAAGGCAAGCCACTCCACTTCGGAGACCCCAGCATGTCTTCTGCAACCAGCGGCGCGATAATGATGGCTGCAATGTATCCACTCGACGACAGTCCGGCACTTACGAACAATCCGATCATCATCGATCGTCGAGCAGAAGGTGCAATAGTGAGCGTCATTGGAAACACTGATACAGATTCTTGTCTGTCTTAATGCGGGTCTCAGTTAACGGATGACATCGCGGCTATAGCTTTTTTTGACGATGATGGCATAAACACAGTTTTATGAATGCTCGATGGCGAGCGGCACGGAGCGATAGCAAACCTCGCAGTGCAGCCCCTAGTGCACAGTGTACGGTTCAGTGAGTGCAAACGCGGCTATTTCAACATCGAAATGGTCGCCATCAGTTGTGGTCATCTTGTAAGTTCCGCACATAGACCCGAAAGGTGTCGTGAGTGGGCAGCCAGATGTATATTCGAATGATTCTCCAGGTGCGAGCACTGGTTGTTTCCCCACCACGCCTAGTCCACGGACTTCCTCTACTTGCTGATCGGCGTCCGTTATTATCCAGTGTCGGCTCAGCAACTGGACTGTGCTTTCACTCTCGTTAGAAATCTGGATTGTATAGAGAAAGAACCAACGCTTACTCTGCGGTTGGGAATGCTCTGCTGAGTATTGGGCTGTTACGTGAATACGGATACCTTGTGTGAGAGCTTCTGAAGTTTGCATGGCTTCTGTTGTCATCCTTCGGTGATCGAACAGACGTTGGTCTGTGACGTTAGTTTATCATTGCTATTTACCCAGCTTACTTCGGTGTTTGACCGTCGATCCACTTGATATTGCATCCGATACTTGGTTTCTGGTTAGCGGCTACGGGTTGATCGTTTAGTAATGCGTCAATAGCCTTGCGGAGGTCGCTGCCTGTTACCGGAATAGCATTCTTAGGTCGACTATCGTCGAACTGGCCTCGATATCGGAGGTGCCTGCTGCGATCAAATACAAAAAAATCTGGTGTGCAGGCGGCCTGATACGCTTTTGCGACACATTGGTCAGCATCAATCAGGTAGTCGAATGTGTAGCCGTACTGCTTTGTGTCGGCGATCATATTCGCTGGACTGTCTTTGGGATATTCTCTGGAGTCATTGGAATTAATACCGACCACCGCAACTCCGCGTTCCTGATATTCGGACGCGAATGCGGCGAGCGCTGTCTTGAGATGGATAACAAACGGGCAGTGGTTACACATGAAGATTACCAACAATGCTTGAGCGCCAGTGAAGTTTTCAAGTGAGACGGCATGTCCGTGTGGATCGGGCAGGGTAAAGTTCGGAGCCGGCGTGCCGAGGGCGAGCATCGTGGAAGGGGTCAGAGTCATGCCTTCAAGGATACAAAATCTTGGTGGCTCTGGTCACGTAGTTGACAGGAGGGCTGCTAAGATGAAGCCCTTAGGCGAACACCACGCGAAAGCATTAGTGACTAAATATAAAGCGACGAGAAAGGAGACATTTCGTGGCAGATCGCACTGTTATTAAGATGGTCCCCGCGCAGGAAGCCTTGGAGGGTGCTGGTGTCAAGATCAGGCGCACGATTGGCACGCCAAATCTAAATCAGCACGATCCCTTCTTGCTACTGGATGAATTTAAGTCTGCTGACAGAAATGACTACGGCGCAGGGTTTCCAGAGCATCCCCACAGAGGTTTCGAAACGGTGACCTACATGCTTGCTGGCGAAATGCAGCACATGGATCACCTAGGACATACGGGCAATATCAGTGCAGGAAGTGTTCAGTGGATGACTGCGGGCAGGGGAATCGTGCATGCTGAAATGCCGAAACAGGAAGATGGCCTCATGTGGGGGTTTCAACTTTGGATTAACCTGCCCGCAGCATTCAAGATGTGTGAGCCTCGCTATCAAGATATTCCAGCTTCCGCTGTGCCCGTGCGGATTCTAGATGGAGGGGTGACTGTTCGAGTAATTGCAGGTCAGTCGAGCGACGTCATTGGTCCAGTGCAAGACATCATAACTGAGCCGATTTATCTCGATGTAGCGATACCTCTAGGATGCAGTTTTCAGCAGAAGATTCCCGAAGGATACAACGCATGTTGTTATGTATTTGAAGGTGAGGCAATAATTGGCGCGAATACCACTAGCATAGATTCTGCGGTTGGAATTGGACGCTTGGTCGTGCTCAGTGACGGCGACTCCGTTTCGATACAGGCGGCAGCATGCGCGACCCGACTCTTGTTATTGGCAGCTAAGCCAATTGGCGAGCCAGTTGCGCGCTACGGCCCTTTCGTGATGAACACACAAGCCGAACTCGTTCAGGCAGCTGAGGATTTCAAGCGGGGCGAATTTACGCAGTAAGGCCCGCTCACCTAACAGGGTAAGATAGGACGAAGGAATCAAGTGATGGCAATACGATGTCGATTTGTGGCTTTCTTAATCATTACGGGTTGTGTGCTGAGCGTACCAGCCACGACCCGTTCGGATCAGGCTACCACCGCCTACAATGAAGCGGATTTTCTTGGCCGTGTACGTCGATTGACGTTCGAAGGAGCACGTGCTGGCGAAGGATATTTTTCAGCTAGTGGTAATCAGCTAGTCTTTCAAAGTGAACGAGAGCCTGGTAATCCGTTCTATCAGATTTATTTGTTGGATCTAGAAACAGGTGACTCACAACGCATCTCGCCAGGGCACGGCAAAACAACCTGTGGGTTTTTCCAACCTGGTGCATCAAAGATTCTGTTTTCATCAACCCATCATGATTCCCGGTCTGAACAGTTGCAGGCTGAGGAAATCTCGTTTCGCGAGTCTGGCCAAGAGCGGCGTTATGCGTGGGATTACGATCCTGAGATGTCGGTATACACATTCGATCAGGAAACCACTGAATTGTCTCGACTGACTCAGGCGTTTGGTTATGACGCCGAAGGTAGTTATTCGCCTGATGGGAACTGGATTACCTTTACCTCGATGCGTGATGCTTACAATCGTGAATTATCGGAAGACGAACGTAAGCAGTTGGAACTCGATCCGTCATATTTTGCGGAGATCTACATCATGAAATCAGACGGATCACACCAACAGCGCTTAACTGAGGTGAACGGCTATGACGGTGGTCCATTTTTTTCCCCCGACGGAACGAAGATCGTTTGGCGCCGATTTGACGAACAAGGGTTGTTGGCTGACGTCTGGACAATGAATCTTGATGGTACTGACCAACGTCAAATTACCGATTTTGGATCCATGAGTTGGGCGCCCTATTTTCATCCGTCTGGCGAGTACATCTTTTTTGCATCGAACAAACTTGGGTTCACGAATTTCGAAGTCTTTATTGTGGATAGCGCTGGTGAAAAAGAACCCGTTCGTATCACCTATACGGATGGGTTTGATGGATTACCTGTGCCGTCACCTGATGGGACGATCTTGTCTTGGACGTCTGATGGTCGCACGGGTGGTGAAGGCTCGCAGATCTTTCTGGCCGACTGGAATCATGAGCAGGCGACCGCAGCACTCAAAAATGCGCCCCCTAAATCCGTTTCCGGCAATCTTGACGATCAGTGACTATCTAGATCGGTGTGATTGCTACTTATGATGTCTCAAAAAGTGAACTCGCTCCTGGGCGGTTGTTTGATGTGTATCCTCCTGAGTTCAGTGCTTGGTGCGCAAGGCGCCAACCAGCGCACGCAACCCTATGTTGAAGCGTTAGCTGCTGACGCGCTTGAGGGTAGGCTCACTGGCACTCCTGGAGCTCACCATGCGGCCGACTACATCATTGAACAGTTACGTTCGATTGGTGCCGAATCATTACCGGGACAGCAAGACTATCGACTGCCATTTGAATTCACAGCCGGTGTCAGTGATGGCGGATCTAGTCTGGTGATAACAAACGGTGCGCCGTGGCAGACTGCGGAGGTTGTGCAGGGGCTTTCTTTTTCAGACTCAGCTGTTGTGCAAGGAGAGGTTGTGTTTGCCGGCTATGGCCTAGTCGTACCCGAGGCTCAGGAGTTTAGCTACGATAGCTATGCAACGCTCAATGTCGAGGGCAAGATTGTTCTCATCTTACGCTACTTTCCTGAAGACGTGGAGCAAGCATACCGAGGGATCCTTGCGCGTTATTCCGGCCTTCGGTATAAGGCAATGGCAGCTCGTCAACGGGGCGCGACAGCGGTTGTCGTAGTCACCGGACCCCGTTCTCCGAACGCTGGTCAGACGGTACCCATGACCTTTGATACAGCCATCGCGGGATCTGGGATCGTTGCGGCCAGCGTGAATGGCGCTGTTGCTGATGCCATTTTTGAGCACGTCCCGAATCAGACGCTTGATTCTATTCAGGCGGAGCTTGATACGGGAAATCCACACATCGCAGGTTTTGCGATTGATGGTCTTGAGTTAACACTTGATGTCACTGTGACTCGTGAGACGCTGACGGGTAATAACGTGGTTGGCTACTTGCCACCGTCTTCGTCTCGGGTAGCTCCCGAGGCGAAACCGTACGTAATGTATGGGGCTCATTACGATCATCTCGGTTATGGGATGCAAGGCAATTCTCTCGCACGACAGAATGAGCACGGTGCAATTCATAACGGTGCTGATGACAACGCATCGGGTGTGGCCGCAGTGCTTGCCGCTGGTGCATGGCTTGTTGAGCAAGAGCTAGGTCGCGGTATCATCCTAGCCTTTTGGTCAGGTGAGGAGCTTGGACTACTTGGGTCCAGTGAATTCGTCAAAAATGCACCCGTACCCATAGAGCAAATTTCGGCTTATCTTAATTTCGACATGGTTGGTCGTGCGCGCAACAATCGTTTATCGTTGCAGGCCGTGGGTACTAGTCGAGCTTGGCGTGGCTTAATCGAACAGTCAAATGTTCCGGTCGGCTTTAATGTTGCCTTGCAGGATGATCCATATTTGCCCACTGACGTGATGAGTCTGAATGCAGCGAGTGTCCCGAGCCTTAATTTTTTCACGGGGAACCATGAAGATTATCATCGGCCAACTGACGACGCTGAAACTATCAACTATGACGACCTTGACCGGGTCGCTCGTCTTGGTGCCTTGATTGGGCGCAATGTAGCCCTTCGTGTGGCTCCGTTGGAATTTGTTCAGGTTGAACAAGTGGCGCAACAGGGCCAACGCGCCAGCGTACGTGTTTTCACGGGGACGATCCCGGATTACACGTCGGATATTGAGGGCCTCCTTCTTGGCGGTGTCATTGAAGGTGGGCCAGCGGCGCTCGCTAGTTTGCAACAGGGTGATGTCATCGTTGAATTCGCCGGGCAATCGATCACAAACATCTATGATTACACTTACGCGCTTGATGCGGTAAAGGTTGGCGAGGAGCTAACTGTTGTGTTTATTCGTGATGGCGAGCGCCTTCAAGTGACCCTGACTCCCACGGCTCGGTAATAGTGGTCACCGATGCCGAGGCTTGTCGCGTTGTAACCATTTCAGTGCACAGTTCGCGAACTTGATAATGAAGGGGCGAGTGGCAAGGAGGAAACTACATGCTGCAGCTGCTAGTGACGTTCGTCGGTACATTTGTTGCTGGTATCGGGTTGGTGACGGTCGTTCGCCCAGAAAGCGTGAAAACCATTGCCAGGTCGATGCTGCAAGGTCGTCGACTGTATCTCGTGATGGGGCTTCAAGTTGTGGCGGCGTGGTTGTTTTACGCCATAGCGACTCAAAGCCGGTCGCCGACAGCGATGACAGGGTTCGCCTTTCTCGTTATGGCGAGTACTGTGATTATGTTAATGCTGGGCTCGAAGCGGATTCACGCTTGGGTAGAATGGATGCTTAGTCTTCCTGTTAGCGTGCTAATGGTTATTGGGTTAATACGGATAATGGTTGGGAGTTGGTTAATCTACGTGGTTAACTGAATGAAGTCATTAGCGTCTTCGGGTTGAGCAGTGCACCCTTGAGCACTGGAAATGAGCTTTTTACTAATAGGTGCTTGTCTATGCATGACGTACTAAAAGAACTTGGAATTGCAGAACAGAACGTAGGGGGGTTCGGCGGTGACTGGATTGGAAGCGGTCCTGAGTTATCAGTCGTGAGTCCAATCGATGGGTCAGCTCTCGCGTCAGTTCGACAAGTCACCGTCGATGAATACGACCAAATCGTTGCGCGAGCGGAAGCTGCGTTTGTTGTGTGGCGCAAGATTCCTGCTCCAAGGCGTGGCGAAGTGATCCGACAACTCGGCGATCGGCTGCGACAGGCGAAGGCGGCGCTTGGAGCGTTGGTGACTCTTGAGATGGGCAAGATCGCGACTGAGGGTGAAGGTGAAGTGCAGGAGATGATTGACATCTGTGATTTTGCCTGTGGGTTATCGCGACAGCTTTATGGTTCAACGATGACCTCCGAGCGAGAAGATCATCGCATGTACGAGCAGTGGCATCCACTTGGCCTCGTTGGCGTCATAAGCGCCTTTAATTTTCCAGTTGCGGTGTGGAGTTGGAATGCTTCTCTCGCCGCTGTATGTGGTAATAGTACGATTTGGAAACCGTCGCCTAAGACACCACTGACAGCGATCGCCGTGACCCGAATAGCCGAGTCGGTGTGTCGTGCCAATGATGTGGATCCCGCGATTTTTTCTTTAACGATTGGTGATAATTCAACTATAGGAGAACGACTGCTGCAGGATCGCCGAATTGGTTTAGTGTCAGCAACTGGCAGTTGCAAGGTAGGGCATCGGGTCGCTACGGTCGTCGGCAGTCGCATGGGAAGGACGCTCCTGGAGCTTGGAGGTAACAATGCCATCATTGTTACCCCTAATGCCAACCTAGACATTGCCTTGCCAGGCATCCTGTTTGGTGCAGTTGGTACCGCCGGGCAACGATGCACGAGTACGCGGCGAGTGATCTGTCATCGTTCGGTGAAAGATGAACTAATCGAACGTCTCGACCGTGCGTATAGCAGTGTGCGCATCGGCGATCCCCGTAAGGCTGACACCTTAATGGGCCCTCTTGGTAGCCGTCAGAGCGTGGAAGCGTTGCAGCGCGCTGTTGAGCAAGTGAAAGAAGAAGGTGGTGAGATTGTGCGTGGCGGTGAGCCCCTTGACGGTCCAGATTATCCAGGTGGACATTATGTGACACCGTGCATAGCAACCGCGAAAAATGAATATCAGATTGTGCAGAATGAAACCTTTGCGCCGATCGTGTACATTCTCGAGTACGGTCAAGCCGAGCGAGCGTCTGGTTACGTTGTCGAAGAGGTGGAAGAAGCGATAGCGATCCATAATGCGGTTCCCCAAGGATTATCGTCGGCAATTTTCACCGATCATTTGCGGGAAGCCGAGCACTTCCTCTCAAACCGCGGTAGTGATTGTGGTATCGCTAATGTGAACATTGGCACCAGTGGTGCCGAAATCGGCGGCGCGTTTGGTGGAGAAAAGGAAACGGGTGGTGGTCGTGAAGCAGGATCGGATGCGTGGCGTGCTTACATGCGACGCCAGACGAATACAATCAACTGGGGTTCAGAATTACCCTTGGCTCAAGGCGTGAAGTTTGGTGACTGACGGTACATAGAACATGCATCTGCAGTGACTGTGCTTTTCTTAAAGCTGGACCAAGCTTTCAGGGAGTTTTTAGAATCCACTGAGCACGGTTTGCAGGAGGACGTTTGCGCCATTTACGCAGTCATTCCAGCCTGTTGATTCTTTTGGAGAGTGACTTACGCCACCAATCGAGGGGACAAAAATCATCCCGGCTTGACAGACCCGCGACATGACCTGTGCGTCGTGTCCTGCGCCGGATGGCATTGAGTGATACCGCAGCCCCAGTCGCTCAGTCGAGCTTGTGAGGGCGTGTTGCACGGTCTCGCTCATTTGCACAGCTTCAATGCTGTCTACTTTTTCTATCTCAAGTCTGAGTTCGCATTCCTGAGCAATCACCTCGGCCTGTGCGAGCAGTGTCGTTTCCAGCGTCGCCTTGTCATGCGCCTGCGCACAGCGAAATTCCAGTCCTATGCGTGCGCGCTCGGCGACAACGTTCATTGCACCGGGTTCTAGCGCCAGCATTCCAGTGTTGACCACGCAATCTTGGAAATCACGCATCACGATACGTCTTCCGGCAAGGATGAAGGCGGCTGCTCCCTGTGCCGCATCCTGTCTGTCCTGCATTGACACTGTACCAGCGTGATCCGCGCGACCCACGAAAGTGATCCTGTACCGTTCAATTCCTACGATGCCGGTGACGATGCCAATCTGGCAATCTGTGCTCTGTAACCGTGGTCCTTGTTCGATGTGTAATTCTAGGTAGCCAGTAAGGGTTTTTGGATCACGTCGCGCGGCAAGAATGGATTCAGGTGTCATGCCCGCTCGCAATAGTCCAGCTGTAAAATCCGCTAGAGCACCGATGGAGTGGCTTAATTGCGTTGTGCTGAGTGTACCGCTTAGTGCTTGACTGCCTAAACAACCGAGATAAGTCCCTTCTTCGTCTGTAAAGTCTATCGCTTCTAAATGGGTCGATAGTTGAAGATTGTTCTCCTTAATAACGTGGAGAACTTCCAGGGCAGCCAGCACGCCAAGCGATCCATCAAAACGGCCTCCATGTGGCACCGTATCAAGATGGGAGCCAACCAGGAGCGTCGGAGCCTTCTCTTCACCACAGGCCAGCACGGCGGAGTGATTGCCCGCACCGTCGATGTGGGTTTCTAGACCGCTCGCTTGTGCTTCATCAAGAAACCATTGCCGAGCACGGAGGTGGTCAGTGCTCAAGGCTAGTCGATGTACGCCGCTTTTATTAACAACTCCGATTGTCGACAGTTCGAGAAAGCGCCGATGAAACCGGTCTTGGTTTACTCGCAGTGATGACCATGCTTTATTCATGGGTACCATGAGTCTAGATATTTACTTAAGCCTACTCGATTATAATTCCCGGTACGCTAAGCTGTGATTCTTGGACGTGCACGTGGTAGACCCTTGGCGGTGATGGAACCCATAAAAGAGGGCTTTGATGCAGATTCGGAGAATCGCGTTATTTCAGGTCGACTTACCCCTACACGAGGGCAGTTACAATTGGTCGGGTGGCAAGTCGGTCCAAGTATTTGATAGTACGATTGTCCGAATTGAGACGGACACAGGCTTGGCGGGATACGGGGAGGTTTGCCCACTAGGGTCTGTCTATCTTCCAGCGTATGCCAATGGTGTCCGTGCGGGGATTACCGAGATTGCTCAAGATTTAATCGGCCAGGATCCAACGCAGCTTAACAAGTTGAATCGAAAAATGGATGAACTCCTCAAGGGACATCCATACGTTAAATCGGCGATCGATATTGCTTGCTGGGACATTCTTGGCCAAGCTGTAGAACAGCCGGTTTGTCATTTGCTTGGCGGTCGTTTCGGGGAGGATTTTGCTCTCTATCGAGCGATTTCCAGGGATACACCGAACGCCATGGCCGAGAGCGTCAGTCAGTACCGCGCAGAAGGCTACCGGAAATTTCAATTGAAGGTTGGCAGCGACGCCGAAACGGATATCGAACGAATTCGCTGCACCCGCAAGGAACTCCAAAAGGACGATGTGCTCATCGCTGACGCCAACACCGGCTGGTTGATGAAAGATGCGATACGAGTCGCTCGAGCAGTTCAGGATGTCGATGTGTTTATTGAGCAACCATGTGCCACCTACGAAGAGTGTTTGTCTGTTCGACGGAATATTGATCATCCATTCGTGCTTGATGAGTGCATGGATAGCGTTCAGATGCTCGTGCGTGGACACAGCGATTTAGCAATGGATGCGGTCAACCTCAAAATCAGCAAGTTTGGTGGCTTAACTAAAACCCGGCTGGTGCGAGATTTATGCGTCTCGCTTGGGTTGGCGATGACCATTGAGGATAGCTGGGGCAGCGACATCACGACGGCTGCAATCGCACACCTAGCGCACAGCACACCACCGGAATTTTTGTTCACTGCGACAGACTTTAACAGTTATGTGACAGTACGTACGGCTGATGGTGCACCCCAGCGTCATGAGGGTCGGATGGCTGCGAGTACGGAGCCTGGGTTGGGGATTCACCCTCGCACGGAGATACTGGGTGAACCCGTAGCGACTTGGGAAGCAGGAAGTCATGCCTAAACGTCTTGGTTTACTGATTGTCACCATTTTGATCGGATTTGTCTTGGTTGGGAAGGCAGTGCAGCAATCTCGTGTGGACCTGCAGGAACGCTTTCGGCGAATGTCGGATGAATACGAAGCCGAGGGACTGGCCGAGAAATATACCGGTGTCACGACGAATGGTGAGCCCGCAGAAGGTCTGTTCGGGATTCATTCAACAGGTGTTTCGACTGAACCAATTCAGCGTGCCGCTAAGGCTTTCTTGGGGTCACTCACCTCTGAGCAAGTCGCTAAAACGGTTTTCCCCGTGGATGATCCCGAGTGGCGCAAGTGGATGAATCAGCATTTCTACATCCGGCAGGGTATGGGATTTGATGAAATGCAGGAAGTCCAACGAAACGCAGCGTTCGGGTTATTACGTGAGTCGTTAAGCGCGCGTGGTCTTAAGCTGACCCGTGACATTATGAAGCTCAACCACACGCTCGGTGAACTTAATGGTGACAACTTCGTTGAGTATGGCGAGTGGCTATATTGGATCACCATTATGGGCGAACCCTCATCAACCGAACCTTGGGGTTGGCAGCTTGACGGCCATCACGCCATCATCAATTATTTCGTCTTAGGTGATCAGGTTGTGATGACACCGTTCTTCGTCGGTTCGGAACCAGTGATTGCGGAAACTGGAAAATATATGGGCACCTCGATCATGCAGGTAGAGCAGAACCGAGGGTTGGCGATGCTTCGTGCGCTTTCCGAGGTGCAACAGGAACAGGCTGTCATTCAGGTGTCGAAGACTGGGAACGACAACTTAGGAGAGGCATTCAAAGATAATATCGTGCTGGACTATGCCGGTGTTTCGGTGTCCTCTTGGTCAGACACACAAAAGGATCAGCTGCTTGAGCTAATCGAGCTTTATATTGGTAACTTGCGTGACGGCCATGCCCGTGTTCGGATGGAAGAAGTCACGGCACATCTGAACGATACCTTTTTCGCTTGGATTGGGGGCACTGACGACGAAGCCGTTTTCTACTATCGAATTCATAGTCCAGTGATTCTAATTGAGTTTGACCACCAGCAACCGGCGGGTCTTCGCCATTTATTTTCAAGTGATTTACCGATCAGAGAGCACGTGCATGCTGTTATCCGTACCCCCAATGGAAACGATTATGGCAAGGATCTTCTTCGTCAACATTACAAGGCGCATCCACATACGCCTTAGTACTATTTAGTGTCATGCCTTGGTAGTGATGGAAGAAGAGATTGATTGCTGGTATTTAGAGAACGAAACCGAAACCTTAACGTAGGCGGTATGTAACGATGAAAATTGCGCTTGGATCTGACCACGCAGGATTTCACTATAAGGCGATGCTCGTACGTTATCTGCTCGATCTTGGGCATGAAGTCGTGGACTTCGGTACCGATTCCGAGAAATCTGTTGACTATCCTGATTACATCAGGCCCGCGGCCGAGGCTGTAGCGAGAGGGGAATGTGAACGAGGTATAGTGCTGGGAGGTTCAGGTAACGGAGAAGCCATCGTGGCGAATCGAGTGAAAGGGATTCGATGCGCACTGTGCTGGAATACGGAGTCAGCGCAGCTCGCTCGTTCCCATAACAACGCGAATATGATCTCGCTCGGTGCACGTATGGTGAGCGAGGACGACGTCCGCGTAATTGTCAACAGGTGGTTGACGACGCCATTCGACGGAGGTCGCCACGCGAATCGGGTTAATAAGATCGATGAATGAACGGTTTAATGCCTACGAGGTACGTCGTCTCAAGTGAAAGGGCATCATGGTTGAAATTCAATTATCGACACGTGCGATTGCACAGCTTTCTGATGACTTTCGATTTCCGAACGACGCTGATGCGAAAGCACAACTGCATAAGGGTAAATGGACAGCAGAAAATTCCGTGATGTTGTTGCTGATTAGAGAGGCGGAGCTATCGCTTCCAGAGTGGCAACAAGCCGCTTGGATTCCTGATCCTGACCATTATCACGCCCTCGTGGTCGCGGATGCGCTTGGAGCGACGATTATCCATGCTGATCCACTCCCTGAATACAAACCCTTTGATAAGGACGGAAATATAATTCCTCCCCCCATCTATTAATTCTTTTTGTTATTCCGATAGCGCTTAACTTGGGTTGCCTTACTGTTGTACCGCCGTTCCCATAATCTCAAAATGCGAGTTTCCCAATAGCACGCTCGAACCAATGAAAGCCCGGGATGGTAACGGTCCCTCGAAGTACGTCATATAGATTGAGTTAAAGGTATCGTAAAGTGCGAGATCGGTGCAGAAGACTTGCACCCAAACTAAATCGTCCATTGTTAGACCACCAGCTTCAACATTGCTCTGAAACGTGTCTAAGAGATTGTGGATTTCCGCTTCAATATCTGCACCGATGTCACCAGTATTCTGAGGCTGGCTAGTATTACCGGCGACGTACAGGGTATCTCCGATTCGGACCCCCCGACTATATGCCCGATCCGGATTATCTGTGCCGGTACCGCCTGGATCAATAACATTGCGCCCAGATTGAGTGTTGACTACACCGATGAGCAGGAAAGATGCTACGGCGCCCAATGCGAATGCCAAGACTTTAGATTGAGAAACAGCTTGCATGTGTACCTCCTCATGTCGACATACATTACGGTTTTGCGTGGTAGAGAACTGATCATACACTGCCCGATAGTCGTTTATTGAAGCTTGTTGAGGAGGAGATATGCGGATCCAAGGAAATGCTCTAAGCAGAATGATCACCGCCTCATTTTTTGTGGTGGCAGCAACAGTTTTCGTCTGGGCTGACGAGCCGCCGTTTGAGCCAGTTGCGACGTTTTCGATACTTGGTTTTGATCCAATAACAGGTGAAGTGGGCGGTGCTGTTCAGTCCCGTGTCTTTTCGGTAGGCAACGGTGTGCTGTGGGCAGAAGCAGATGTTGGCGTCATCGCGACGCAGGCGGTTGTGGATGTTAGCTACGGTCCACAGGGGCTTGCACTACTTAAGAATGGTTTCACACCTTCGGCGGTCGTCAAGACACTTTGGGAAGATGATACCGATCCTCGGCCGATGCGCTGGACGAAACAGGGGCGTCAGTTTGCGGTGATGAACGCTACTGGTGTCTACGAAGCTTTCACCGGTCCTAAAGCAAGTGCTTGGGCCGGACATCAGAGTGGCACGTATTGTACGGCGCAAGGCAATATTCTTGCGGGTAAAGAAGTCCTCGCGAATATGGTGGAGGCGTTCGAGCGTACGGATGGCCATTTGTCTTTGCGCCTCATGGCCGCACTAGATGCCGGACAGGCAGCTGGCGGCGATACGCGTGGCATGCAATCAGCCGCGATGATTATTGTGAAGAAAAATGGTGGTGTTTGGTTGAATAACGATGTTGTCATTCGCCTGCAAGTGGATGACGCACCTGACCCTCTTGTCGAATTGCGTCGACTTGTTGATATTGCTGAGCAGCAGCGAGAACGCATCCAGGAGCGTAGCCGGTGAAATCCCGCAAAAACAGGTCATCTGAGCTTCATTTTTTATAAATGCCCACTCAGCAAAAATCTTGTCGTCTTCGCTGCGACATCTGATATTGTCAAACCTTTTACGCGCCTTGTTATTGTCGAATCGTGCTGTTCGTGTAAACCAGAAAATTCTGCAGGAGACGGTTGTATGCCAAAGTTTGCTGCCAATCTAACCATGATGTTCACCGAAGTTGATTTCACTGAGAGATTTTCTCTAGCTGCGGACGCAGGATTCAAGGCGGTTGAATTCCTCTTTCCTTATCCGTATGCCGCGGAACGCCTCAAGTCGCTTCTTGATGACAACGGACTAGAACTCGTCTTACATAATTTTCCTGCTGGAGATTGGCAGGCTGGAGATCGAGGTATCGCGTGTCTACCGGATCGGATTCAAGAGTTTCAAGATGGTGTGGGACAGGCGATCGATTACGCGAAGACGCTTGGCTGTCGGCGACTCAACAGCCTTGCTGGTATCGCGCCCAAAGGGACAGATCAAGGGCAGCTTCGACAGGTGTTTGTCGAGAATATCGGATTTGCGGCGACTTCTTGTGCGAAGGAAGGCATTGCTCTACTCATTGAACCGATTAACACGCAGGACATACCCGATTTTTTCTTGAGGAATACGCAGCAAGCACTTGAGATTCTAAAAGACGTTGGAGCAGACAACGTCAAACTTCAATACGATATTTATCACATGCAGATCATGGAGGGCAATTTAGCGCGAACCATAGAAGAACACATCGACATTATCGATCATATACAGTTGGCTGATAACCCGGGACGTCATGAGCCTGGCACTGGTGAAATACACTACCCATTCCTGTTTCAACATATCGATAAATTGAAATATCCCGGTTGGATTGGATGCGAGTACAAGCCTGCTGGAGATACTAGAGCTGGGCTAGGCTGGCTGAACACTTTGACATAACTGACACTACGAGAAAGGTATTAAGCAATGCAGATTGGTTTTATTGGACTTGGCATCATGGGCGGCCCCATGGCTGGACACCTGCAGGCCGGAGGTCATTCACTGCATACCGTTAAACATCGCTCCCCGTTGCCTCAGGCGAATCTTGATGCCGGAGCCGTTGAGCACTCCAGCGCGACCGAAGTAACGCGGTCCTCGGATATCGTTATCGCGATAGTGCCTGATACGCCCGATGTGGATCAGGTGTTGTTCGGAGAGCAAGGTGTCGCTGCTGGGTTAAGTCCTGGCAAGATTGTTGTAGATATGAGTTCGATCTCTCCGATTGAGACAAAAAGCTTTGCTGCACGTATCAACCAAATGGGTTGCGAGTATCTAGATGCGCCCGTTTCCGGTGGACAGGTAGGCGCAAAAGCTGGGACACTCACCATTATGGTGGGAGGGTCACAAGAAACCTTTGACACAGTTAAGCCGCTCTTTGACCTGATGGGAAAAAACATTACTTTGGTCGGTGAGAATGGCGCCGGCCAGACGACGAAGGTCGCTAATCAGATTATCGTTGCACTGACTATCGAGGCAGTGGGTGAGGCCCTGGTTTTCGCCTCGAAGGCCGGTGTTGATCCAAGCCGAGTGCGGGACGCGTTAATGGGTGGGTTTGCAAACTCCAAGATTTTAGAGATCCATGGGGATCGGATGATCAAGCGGACATTCGATCCAGGTTTTCGCATCGAGTTACATCAAAAAGACCTCAATATCGCATTGAGTGGTGCCAGCGCACTTGGCTTGAGCCTGCCCAATACAGTCACGGCGCAAGAACTATTCAACGATTGTGCAGCAAACGGGTGGAAGGAGCTGGATCACTCGGCGATGGTTAAGGCGTTAGAAAAGCGTGCAGGTCACGCTGTAGCGGCGGACTAAAACTTCTTGCAAATTGTATTTCTTAAACGGAGGGAACACGATGAGCGTTACGACCTTATCAATAATGTCACTGCTACCTATTATTGTGGTAGCCGTGTTTCTCGTCTTGCTTCGATGGCCGGCAAGTCGTGCCATGCCTTTGTCATTCGGCGTCGCGATCCTTCTTGCCTTGGGAGTGTGGCAGGTGCCGGCAGTGCAAGTTGTTGCGGCCTCGATCAATGGCTTAATTGTGGCATTCACGCTGCTGTATATAATTTTCGGTGCGATTTTATTGTTGAACACGCTGCAGGAAAGTGGAGCTCTCAAGGTTATTCGTAAAGGATTCACGGACATCACTCCCGATCGCCGAGTGCAGGTAATTATCATCGCATGGCTCTTCGGTTCGTTTATTGAAGGCTCAGCGGGCTTCGGCACGCCCGCCGCGGTGGCAGTTCCATTATTGGTTGGCCTTGGTTTTCCTGGCCTGGCAGCGGTAATGGCCGGCATGATTATTCAAAGTACGCCGGTCAGTTTCGGTGCGGCGGGCACTCCGATTCTTGTGGGTGTCAACAACGGTCTATCCGGGTCTCCAGCGATTGTGGAGTATGCGGCTCAACTTGGATATATGGACTGGAATGCGTTTCTCGCATTTATTGGTGTGAAAGTTGCAATCTTGCACGCAGCAGCAGGGACGTTCGTGCCACTTATTCTTGTCGCGGCAATGACCCGATTTTTCGGGAAGAACCGATCAGTGAAAGAAGGTCTTCAAGTCTGGAAATTTGCCCTATTCGCCTCCTTGGCGATGACAATTCCGTATCTGGCAGCGGCCTATTTCTTGGGACCAGAATTTCCAACTTTGCTTGGAAGCCTCACGGGTTTGGTGATCGTTGTCACTTTTGCAAGAAACGGTTTTCTTGTTCCAAAACCCGACCAGGCTTGGGATTTTGAATCGAAAGAGGCTTGGCCTGCTGAATGGACTGGTTCGATCCAGCCGAAGGACATTTCACATCACAGTGGGTCAATGAGTTTAATTAAAGCTTGGATGCCGTACGTGCTGGTTGCTGCGTTTTTACTCATCTCGCGCTTACGGTTTCTTCCAGTCGGCAGTTGGCTCCAAGAATGGACCATTACATGGCCCAATATGTTCGGCACGAATATCACAGCGAGTGTGCAGCCGCTGTTTTTACCAGGCACTATCTTTATCGTGGTTTCTCTCATTACTTGGGGACTCCACCGTATTCCAATTGAGTCATACAAAACTTCATGGGGAGCATCACTTAAGGTGACTATGGCTGCTTCGGTTGCGTTGGTCTTTACGGTGCCCATGGTCCAAGTATTTATTAATAGTGGCGGTGGTGCTGCTGGTTACGAAAGAATGCCGATCGCACTAGCGGGTGGCGTTTTTGCACTAGTAGGGTCGGCGTGGCCAATTTTTGCTCCATTTATTGGTGGTATTGGTGCTGCTGTTGCCGGTAGCAACACAGTCAGCAATATGATGTTTTCGCTGTTCCAGTTTGACATGGGTCAACGGATCGCTGTGGATCCAACTTGGATGGTGGCGTTGCAGGCCGTTGGTGGTGCTGCAGGAAATATGATTTGCGTGCACAACGTGGTGGCAGCGTCGGCTGTAGTAGGGTTGTTAGGCCGTGAAGGGGCAGTAATACGCCTGACGGCCGTGCCATTTTTCTATTACGCGTTATTACCGGGAGCCCTTGGGTACCTCATCGTCCGGTACGCAGAGACCGGTATCATGAATATGGGTTCGGTGCTGGTTGTTCTCATTCTGGCCACGTTCGTCTACATGATCGCACGTCATGGTGGTCAAGAACATTGAGTTGTAGGAGGCTGAAATGGCAGTGTCAAGAAGACGATTTCTAGGAACAGTTGCGGGCGGGTCGCTAGCGTTAACGCCTCAAGGCCGTGTAGTGGAAGCGATGCAATCATCGCGTGACGTTTTTGCGCATGGCGTAGCGAGCGGCGACCCGTTGGAAGACCGGGTGATATTGTGGACCCGTGTCTCGGGAGGTCGTGGTGATGTTGAGGTGCACTGGTGGGTTGCGAACGACCCAGAGATGCGGACGGTTATTGGGCGCGGGTCAGTTGTGACAAATTCTGCCCGCGACTTTACGGTGAAGGTCGAGGCGTCCAGTCTACGTCCTGGAACGACCTACTACTACCAGTTTTCAGGACTCGATGTTCCGTCGCCGATTGGGCGCACCAAAACCCTTCCGGTGGGTGACATCGATAGTGTCCGCTTGGCGGTTGTGTCGTGTTCAAACCTGCCACATGGGTATTTCAACGTGTACCGATGCTTGGCCCAACGTCCTGACCTCGACGCGGTGCTACATTTAGGTGACTATCTTTATGAGTACAAGAATGGCCAAGATGGAGACGGTACAGCACTTAATCGTGTGCCCATGCCTGATAAAGAAGTGGTGACCCTACAGGATTACCGGATTCGTCACGCTCAGTACAAAGCTGATTTGGACTCACAGGCCATGCTTCGCCAGCATCCGTTAATTGCTGTTTGGGACGATCACGAAAGCGCCAATGATTCTTGGATGGACGGGGCAGAGAACCATGATCCTGATCAAGGAGAGGGCGATTGGCTCAAACGCCGAACAGCGTCGGTGAAGGCGTACTATGAATGGATGCCAATTCGCGAAAATCGGTCTGCGCAACAACTCCAGATTTATCGTAGTTTTCGGTTCGGGGATCTCGTCGATCTCATTATGCTTGATACAAGACTCACCGGACGTGACGAGCAGGTAGACCGAGACAACAACTTGGCAGTGCAGGACTCCGATCGCTCATTACTTGGTGACACGCAGGAAGCTTGGTTGTTCGGGGAGCTCGAAGAATCGATGAAAAATGGCACGCAATGGCGCGTACTGGGCCAACAAGTTTTCTTTGGAGCGCAGGCGCCGCGTGACGAGATCCGAAACTCTGATAAATGGGACGGATATCAAGGGAATCGGAATCGCATCTTTGATTTCATTGAGAAGCATACGCTCGAGAATCTTGTCGTGCTTACTGGAGACATCCACAGTTCGTGGGCACTCGACGTCCCGCGTGATCCGTGGGGCGCGTACGATCCGATGACCGGACTTGGTTCTCTAGCGGTTGAGTTCGTCACCCCAGCGGTATCCTCGCCCAGCCAATTTACCACTAGGCCCGAGGAGGCTGATGCGGCCCATCAAGCAAGAATGGTTGCGAGTCCCCACCTTAAATTTGTGGATCAGGTGCACCGTGGTTATTTCATCTTGGATATTACTCCTGACCGAGCGCAGGCAGATTGGTATTTTGTCTCTACGGTCGCAACACGCTCCACCGCGCAGCGATTTATTCGAGGATTTTATACAAGTGCCGGCTCGAATCATTTAACAGAAGCGACACGTCCCATGGCGTCAAGGCTAGATGTGCCTCTCCTTGCGCCGTAGTCATGCATGATTGGATGCGTGACTTTCAACCGACAGCCTTACGTTTTTAGTGCTTAGGTGCCGTAGCAATTTTTAGCTATGCATCGATCGGCCGTTTAATTTCATCGGAGATAACCAATATGAATCGCTGTATGACCAAGTTAAGCTGCTGGTCAAGTTGTTTTAAGAGAATTGATGAGGAGTAAATGAGGTCCAACAAGAAATGGCAGATCAAAGGCTTACTATTTGAGAATTGTAGTTGCCAATTGATTTGTCCAGCACATATTTCATTCAAGAATTTCTGTAATCATGATCGATGTCGGGGCCATTGGGCGTTCCACATTGATGAAGGGCGCGTCGCGGACGTCATACTAGACAGTCTCAATATAGTGGTTGTGTTCGATAGTCCTGTTCAGATGCACTCTGGAAACTGGACGCAAGTATTTTTCATTGACGAACGTGCTACTGAGCCGCAACGTGATGCTCTAGAAATAATCTTTTCTGGGAAAGCTGGTGGTCCGTGGGAAATCCTGGCGAAGTTCGTGTCCAACCAATTAACAACCAGGGTTGTTCCAATGCAGTTTGAAGATACCGGCAAGACAAAACGGTTGCTGATTCCAGATGTGTTCGAAACCACTGTAAGTGCTATTCGAGGCAGTGACGGTGACAAACACGCTGTGCTATCGAACTTACATAATGTAATTCACGGGCCGGAGCATGTGTTAGCACATGGCAAGACGCGTTGCACTGATTCTGATTTCAATTTTGTGCTGCAGAAAACCCATGGCCTCTATTCGAACTTTTCTTGGACAGGATGAGATCGGCTTGAGATTGAAGGCTGATTACCGAGTTTGATAATGCATTACGTGATGGAAGTCGATGCCTACCAATGGGGCCCCCAGCAGTTTGTGGCAGTGGCAGCAATGTGGACTGTCATGATGACTGGCATGATGTTGCCGAGTGTCCTTCCATGGATCACGGCACTGTCCCGTCTGCCTGGCATGGCTGGCTCAAGTCGTCCGGCTGGTATGGCCACGGGAGAATTCTTGCTCGGCTATTTTTTGATCTGGGCCCTCTACAGTGTTGGTGCCGCCCGAGTGCAGTGGCTGTTGCATGATTGGGCCTTGATCTCTTCAAACGGGGTTCTGGTCACACCAACTTTGGCGGGAGGTGTACTGGTCTTGGCGGGTTTGTTTCAGTGGACATCGCTCAAGCAGAGGTGTCTTGACCATTGTCGATCTCCAGTTAGTTTCTTTTTGACTTCGTGGCACGCGGGTCGCTGGAGTTTACTGCGTATGGGTTTTAGTCATGGGTTGTTTTGTCTCGGCTGTTGCTGGGCGTTAATGGCTTTATCATTTGTCGTGGGAGTCATGAACCTCGTGTGGATGGCGCTGCTAACATTGTTTGTGTTCATCGATCACACGATACTTCGTGGTCAATGGGTGGGGCGGTCCATTGGTATTGGAATGGTTGCGTGGGGTGCTTGGATAATCCGTGGGGCACTATAGGTAAGCATCTAGAATAATGGAAAGTGCAATTGTTTGATGCCAAATTCTCGTGTAGTGATTGTCGGTGGAGGGGTGATCGGTGTCTGCTGTGCCTATCACTTGGTGAAGCAGGGCATCGAAGTGGTTGTCCTTGAGCGCGGAGAAATAGGAGAAGGTGCGTCGTATGGGAGCGCTGGTGTCATTGCTCCTGGTCATCCTCCGATGAATAAACCTGATCGAGTCAAGCAAGCCCTTAAGAGGATGTTCGACTCGAAGACGCCGCTGTACATTAAACCGCGGTTCGATCCAAGGTTGGCGTTGTGGCTGTTGCGATTTAGTGCTAATTGCACCGCCGGGCGTCTTAGAGAAGGCATGCGCATCATTGGCCCATTCGGACACGCGACTCTGCCACTTTTTGAGACCCTAGTACAAGAAGAAGAGCTTGATTTTGGTTATCAAAGGAACGGTTACTATGAAATTTGCCGAACAGAAGTTGGCGTTGAACACGCACACAACGACGTGTCGTTGATGCGTACCCACGGTTATCCTGCGGAGGCACTGTGGGAAAACGACTTATGTAATAGTTTCAGGTCACTTCAAGACGGAACACTTGGAGGGGCTTATTATCCTCAGGCTGCGATGTGTAATCCACACCGTTTCGTCATGGAGATGGCATCATGTGTCAAACGGTACGGCGGTACGTTCAGTCTCGGCCAAGCGGCAACGGCCATAGAGAATCGCGCCAACGATGTGACAGGCGTTCGTACCACTGCAGGGGATCTTATTGAAGCCGATGCGGTCGTGCTTGCGACGGGTGCTTACAGTCTAGAACTCTCGCGTCAGCTTGGTTGCCGGCTTCCAATCCAACCTGGGAAAGGCTATCACCGAGATTTGGAAATTAGTGAGGGTAGCGCGCCTATGCTTGAAGCTCCCTGCGTGCTCGGTGAGGCCTCGGTTTTTTGCACGCCGATGGGTGGTGTCTTACGCTTGGCTGGCACCATGGAGTTTTCCGGCCTTAATCACACCATGCGGCGACCGCGTCTTGAGCAGTTAACCGCTTCTGCAAGCGAATATCTTCAAGCGATAGGCACCGATCAGATACGATCAGAATGGTGTGGATTGCGACCGGTTTCATCTGATGGTCTGCCTATTCTTGGACAAATTCCTGCGCGCGGTCGTGTGTTTGTTGCAACAGGCCACGCGATGTCAGGGCTCACACATGGACCAGTCACGGGGAAACTGATTGCTGAGCTTGTCATTGGGGCCACGCCGAGCCTCGATATACGTGCGCTTGACCCAACTCGATTCATGGTTTGAGTCATGACTCATCTTCCCATCGTCGCTGTCATTGGGTCTGGGGTGGACGAACATCTCAAGTTCACCGAACTAGTTGGTTGTTGGCTGGCGACTCAACAAGTGCATCTCCTGACAGGCGGTGGCGGTGGCGTGATGGCAGCAGTAAGCCGCGCGTTTGCAGGTACACCAGGACGGCAGGGTCTTGTCATTGGAATCCTGCCAGGTGAGAGCGGAACGGGTAAGACACCATCTGGATATCCTAATCAGTGGGTAGAGATTCCGATCGCTACACATCTTCCATATTCGGGTGAACGGGGCACAGATGTGTTATCGAGAAATCACATCAATGTGCTCACTGCTGACATTATCATCGTCTTACCCGGTCGCGCAGGCACTTCCAGCGAAGCTCACTTGGCCGTCAGTTATAATAAGCCAATTGCAGCGTTTGTCGCGAGCATTGAAGATGTTCCCAAGCTTCCATCCACGGTACGCATCTGTCATACCATCGACGAGCTCAAAGAGTTCGTCAGCGAAGCGCTGAAGACTTAAACACAACTCTGTCTTAGCGTGGATTAGCCGAAAGTGGAATCTTGGTAATCATCGATTTCCCACCACCAGACCGAGCAAGCTGGGCTAGGCATCAAGTAATCCATACCCATATCACCGATCGGTGCGCCGGGGGGTTCAGGAGGTGTGTCCAGCTGGTCGAATGATTCACCCGGCCTCTCCAAAAATCTGGTGATGTCTCTCGTTAGAAGCGAGTTATGGGCTTCATTCTCATAACTGTTGTTCACAACCTCACCAGCAAGACGCTCCACCAACTGCTCAAGATGAAGTGACGCCACGGCACGTACCTGCGGCATGGTTGCTGATCCTGCTAAACGAGTAATGCGATCAACGACCACACGTTCGATCGCGCGTCCGATTTCTGCTTCATAACTGTTTGCTGGAGTGATACCAAAACTAGCAGCGATCAGCACGTTTAGGACGTTGTTCAGTCCAGGCATAGATTGATCGATTGCGTGCTGTGTGATCAGTCTCGCCGCACGGTCAGCTCGAAGAAGCATTGCCACAGTGTGATCGGCGGCCACGACGGCCGGCGATATTGGATCAAACATCAAGCCCGTGTAGCGAGGGAACAGTTCTCGGTGGCGCCCGAAGCCCGCTGGCCGGGGAGGTAGCTTATCAATGATATTTTCTGGAATTGCCAACTCAGTCGGGTTGATCGTCTTCATAAGTGCATCAAGTGCTGCGTGCTGCTCATCGGCGGGTACAGCCTCGACTGGCTTTCGGCCATCGCCGCGCATTGCATAAATGTAGTGCATTCCACCAAGCGCTGATGCAGCCGCATCGATCTGAAAGCGGTGATGAAGATAGAGCGGTACAAACACTTCCTCCATGGTTGCTAGAGGCATGTCTCGTCGGATCGCTGCTTCACCAAAGTTGTCCAGTGCGGCACGGCGCACATCAAGCATGCGTTCTAGCTCAATAGCCGGATCCACGCCGTTCGCCCATTGATGAACTCTCGGATTAGCGTCCAGATCTTGATTGGTTAAATAGATGAGGTCACGCTCCCAGGCGCGATCCAGAATCTGTTTCAGTGCCGTCCCTTCGTCGGTGCTCTGTGAGAAATCTTGGTAACCGTAGTTAATCGCGACTTTGTCCCATTCCCCGATCCCGACGTCGTAGGCGTCAGATAGATCGATATCGCCGTCATCATTCAGCGTGATTAGCGGGTGTGGGTAATCAAGCACCGAGATTCGTCCTGCCCGACTGGCGTAGTAGTTATGACCAAGTCCGAGTGTGTGACCTACTTCGTGGGCTGAAAGTTGCCGGATACGTGCCAACGCCAACTCAGAAAGCTCCGACGGCATCTCATCACCGCTAATGTAGGGAGACAGCAGTCCTTCGGCAATTAGGAAATCCTGTCTCACGCGGAGAGAGCCTAAGGTAACGACGCCCTTGATGATCTCACCCGTGCGTGGGTCCGTGATGGAACCGCCGCTACTCCAGCCACGTGTCGATCGATGTACCCAGTTAATCACGTTATAGCGGATGTCGAAGTTATCAGCACCTTCGGGCAGTAATTCGACACGAAAAGCATCATGATAACCGGCAGCTTCAAATGCCTGATTCCACCAGCGTGCTCCTTCTAGCAGTGCTGATCGTACTGGTTCGGGTGTACCCCGGTCGAGATAGTAGACAATTGGCTCAACAGCTTCACTCACTGACGCAGTTGGATCACGTTTTTGCAGTCGGTGTCGCCGAATGAGTCGCTTTGTCATCGAGTCGCCGAGTGAAGTGGAATAGTCTTGCCACGATACGCTTCCAAATCCTGACCGAGGGTCGTAGGAACGTGGTTTGTATCCTGGATCTGGCAATTGCACTAGTGAGTGGTGTTGCCGGAGTGTCACCGCGTCAGCTGCTGGAGTGACATCAGCCACTCCGTGCCTTCGTTCATTTCGGCTTCCAAAAGTTCGAGGTTGCGGTTGAGTCGTGAAGGTGACGGTCACGTCAATTTCCGTGTTTTGTGGGAAGCCTTTTGTCCGTGGTAGGTATACGGCACTTCGAGATTGATCGACTCGGTACTGCCCGTCTTGCTGCAATCGAGGGATTACACCGTGCGTGTCGCGTAGGAGAAAATCAGTTGTGTTTACAAGCACTCGACCGTTCGTTTCTGCAGTAACCGTGAAGCCCCACAGAATTGACTTGGCAAAAGCATCCTCGACAGCGCGCTGCTCGTCAAGATTGTCACTGTCGGCGCGGAACTGATAGTTTGGCTGGACCATCAAGATTTTAGGGCCAACCCGCTCAAAAACGACGAGTCGAGACCGCGTTTGCCCTCGGTCGAGTCCAATGTCATTCGATCCAAGACCCGCTGAGAGTCCTGATAGATAGAGTTCCTCAGTGTCAAAACGAGAAATCTCTAGCCACAGCGTTCCGGTGCTATCGTCCCAATACATAGGGAAGTAGCCGTCTATTACGTCCATGCTGGCTGTTTTTTCTTCAATGGTCGGCAGGTCTTCTGCACCTGCTGGTATGGGTTTGATTACGAAAAACGTGAACACTGCGACCAAAAGGATGAGATCAAGAATTCTTCTAGACACGGACACCTCCAGAACAGTCTACGAATAAAGACTTACCTACCGACGAACCAGCTTCAGATGGTTGATTAATCATTGACGAGCAAACATATTGCCAGCTGACGTAGTGTACTTGCGGTAAACCTAACACACTCCTGCTCGGTTTTTATGTTGAAACCTAGGGATTATCACGAGTTATGATGAAGGCAATCATGTTGCGATGGATTTTGGTTTATTTGCTGTTTTTCATGCCTCTGCCATTGCTGGAGGCTCAGTCCGACACTAACCTGGCGGATGTGCGTGCTTATCTTCGAATTTCAGACCGATTAGGGACGGCTGGTCAGATTACCGATAGTCAAGTCCTTGCAGTTAAGCAAGCAGGCTACGATGTGGTGGTCAACCTTGGCCCTGCCCGTGAAGAGCGGACCCCACTTGAAGGCTATTTGGTCACGCAACAGGGGATGACGTATGTACACATTCCCGTTTCGTGGGAGGAACCGAGCCAGCGTGATCTTCAATTGTTTATGGATGTTATGAAGGCGAATGAAGATCGCAGTGTCTTCGTGCATTGCTTTGCTAACATGCGGGCATCGGCATTCGTTTACCTTTATCGCACACTAAGACTCGGAGAATTGGATGAGGTAGCCCGTGCAGATATGGCAAAAATTTGGGATCCAGCTTCTCAGACACAGTGGCAGATGTTTATTGAAGAAGCGCAACAGGCTGCTGAAAAGCAGTGACGGTGCTCACCATCCTCAGTCATGACTGACACCAATCCGGTTTCGTTAACTCGTAGCCTGCTGGCCTTCGACACAATTAATCCTCCCGGCGACGAGCGAACCTGTGCCCACTATGTGGGTGGCTTCCTCGAAGAGAGCGGTTTTCATGTTGATTACCATGAATTTGGAACACAACGCACCAGTCTAGTGGCACGCCTTGTAGGTAGTGGTGCAAAGTCTCCCATTTGCTTTACAGGGCACCTCGATACTGTGCCACTCGGCAAGATGAACTGGAGCATGGATCCATTTGCTGGCGAAATGGACGGTAATCGGTTTTATGGACGGGGAACGAGCGACATGAAGGCAGCGATTGCCGGCATACTGTTGATGGGACGTCGGATGTCTGAGCTCAAACGACGGGTAGCTGACATCGTACTGGTTTTGACAGCCGGAGAGGAAACTGGTTGTCAGGGATCGCGCTATTTGGCTGGCCTTGCTGGGGAGGTGTTGGGTGAAGCCGGTGCCATCGTGGTTGGTGAGCCCACGGCGAATCAACCACTAATCGGTCATAAGGGAGTTGCGCGGTACGAAATCATTACCGCTGGAATTACCGCGCATGCCTCCATGCCTGAACAAGGTGATAACGCGATTCACAAGGTGGCCGAAGTCGTGCAGCGACTTCAGTCCTTCAGTTTTGATGTCGATCCTCATGATATTCTCGGTGCTCCTACATTAAACATTGGTACGATAACTGGCGGGATCAACATCAACTCGGTTCCCGATCAAGCACGGTTAGGTATCGATATCCGAACAATTCCCGGTCAGGACGCTCATGACATAAAGGATCGACTGCAGAAGGCTGCAGGTGCGGAGGCCACCGTCACACTATTACAAAGTGAAGCCAGTCTAATAACTGATGTTGGTGACGAATGGGTGCAAGACGTGTACGAAGTCATGACTGAGCGCTTGGGTCGCCGTCCGAGTCCTGGTGGCGTTGCTTACTTTACTGATGGATCAAACTTGAAGGCTGCGTATGGGGATCCACCGACGATTATTCTGGGACCTGGTGAGTCGACGCAGGCTCATAAGACAGATGAGTATTGTCTCGTATCCAACCTTGAGATGTCACTTGAGGCGTATATTGAAATTGCTCGTCGGTGGTGCTGCGCGTAGGTATTTATTAAAAGTCTGATGCGCGTTGCAACGTATCCTAGTTAAGCTTTCCACTAACGTTTTCGTACCATTTTAGGTTCGCAGTCTCCGAACCGATACAGGTTAGATCGAGCAAACCGTCAAGGTTGAGGTCCGCAGTGGCGCATCCAGCGGCTGCGATTGTCCCCGCGTCGATAAGTTGTCGTGTCCAGTTGTTCAACTCTGATAAGCGGTAGAGTATTACTTGCTTGCCGCGTCTTGCGCCAGCCACGATTTCATCTAGACCGTCTCCATCAAAATCTCCGGTGACTATCGTGTGACCGTCAGTCAGGCTCTCGTCGATGACTTGCCGTTGCCATGTTGTATCAGTCTTGTTGTATACCACGACTTCATGTCCGTGCCACGGTTCGATGGAAGCTAGGTAGTGGCTGTTGTTACTTTGCCCAACGCTGACATCACTGGATCCACTTGCCGGCCAATTTGCTGAGTTGCCTGAGTGGATGCGTGTGCGTTTCCAAACGCCATCCGTGTATTGATGCAAATGGATACCCAGAAAGCTTGCACTCAGCAATACTTGAGCAGGAACTTCGTCCCATGCTGTTTGGTGAATACCATGGACAACGCCGTTATCATTAGAGAGCACCGAACGTTTCCAGTTATCAGTGTCATAGATATAGATTGGTGTGGTGCCGCGGTAATCGGGTGCTACGCTCTCTTGTCCAATCAGGGGCGCGTTAACAAGGTGCATGTTTCCATGACCGTCTAGGTCGATCCAACGAAGTCGATGTGACGTTGGAATGCGGTCAATACGACTTACCAACCATTGTTTATCTGGATTATCGCTCTTACTTAAAATTGATAGGTCGCCTTGACTCCGTGCCGCAACCATTGAAAATCCGCTGGCCAATGCGATCTCGGGAATTCCGTCACCATTCAGGTCGTGTGTTGCAAGATTGATCATGCCGGAGAGGTTGCTTGCGATGACATGACGCGCCCAGCTTGGATTTTCAAACCAGATCAACTCATTCAATCTTGGGGCAAGAGCAATCAGATCAGGACGACCATCTGAATTCATGTCAGTGGCGACGACCTGATAACCGCCACCTAAATCAGTCGCGATCGTGTGGTCAATGAACTGAAGGCCAGTGCTTTGTTGATTGCTGGCAGCAGGGACTGACAGTGTCCCAAGAATGACTATTATGTAGAACATTCGCCACACCGCACACCTCCTGAGACCTTGATGCCGTTCGTCAACTGCTGGGGTTCTGTGGTAAGCGTTGCCTAACCAGACATAAAGACGACGATGGCCCGGGCACCTCTACGAGATACCCGGGCCATCGAATGTTAAGGAACACTCAAAGCAATTGGCTTACTGACTTGGCCACACAGGGCCTTGGCTATTCAAGCCCTCAGCGCCAGCAGGGATCGGCCCGAGTCCCTTGTAGACAAATTTTTGAACGCGTCTACCTTGGTACGTCTCTGTCGTGTAGATGTTGCCATCCGAATCGACAGCGATGCTATGGACCGCGAAGAACATACCAGGTTGACGCCCACCATCTCCAAAGGCTGTCAGCACTTCCATCGTTTCGCGCTCGATAATGTAGACCTTCATGTTTTGCCCATCAGCGAGGTAGAGATAGGTTTGTTCGGGGTCAGGAGAGAAGTCGAGGTCCCATGTCGACCCTTGCGAAAGGGTTTCTGGGGCAATGAACACTTCCTTCACAAACGAACCATCTTTTTGGAATACCTGAATCCGATCGGCGGCTCGATCGCAAACGTACACGTACCCGTCATTAGAAATTTCAGAACAGTGGACCGGTCCTCGGAATTGTGAAGCTGGTTCACTATCCGGTGAGTAACGACCGAGATCTAATTCATCGTCTATCTCTTTGGTGCCATAGGCGCCCCAATAACGCTTGATCTCTCCGGAGTCCATGTCGACGACGGCAACACGTTTGTTGAAATAGCCATCGGCAAAGTACGCTTCGTTCGCCTCTGCGTCGATGCCGATTTTAGCAACGCGCCCAAAACTTTCCATATCGTGACTATCGGGGACGAGTTCTTCGCCCACTAGGCGGGCACCGTATTTTCCTACCGACATCAGGAAAGTGCCGTCTCTCGCAAACTTCAGGACGTGAGAGTCTGCCCGACCATTACCACCAATCCAGACATTGTCCATGTGGTCGATGGTAATCCCATGATTTGATTCGGGCCACACGTAATCTCCTGTTTCTGTGCCAGGGCCGCCCCAATGTCCAACGAGGTTACCCTCTTGATCGAATTCCAGAACGGGTGGGCCTGGTGCACAGCATTCACTTAGTGGCGGATCCTGTGCAAGCCCAATCTCGGTCCTTGCCGCGAACTGGTCTGGGGTATTGCGATGCACGATCCAGATGTGATCCTGGGAATCGACGTCGACGCCGATCGTTGCACCCATGAGCCAGTGATTCGGTAAATTCTTCGGCCACAACGGATCGACTTCAAACATTGGAGCCATTTTTCCGTCCGTTGCCTGCTCATCCGCGGCCTCGTCTACGGCGGGTTGCTCAGCGCCGCACGCGATTATGAGGGCCAACAACGACGACCCGATGAAAAGATTCCGTTTTCGCCTCATCCTGTTCTCCCTTACGAAAAAACGACCTTTAACCACCAATTCCGGAGTGGCCCTTAGTCGTCAACAGCGCCGACAAGTATACTGTCGTTTGGTCCAGATGCAGCGAAATTCTTTTAATAACGGAATCAAGTGGACAGCTGTCCTGCGTGGGTTCGGTTATAGGGCTGTATCAAGCTTAAAAACAAACAGTTACCGTGATTCGTCCATGTACCAACACTTGAGGGCTCGCACGCCACGTCTCATGCTGGTCCTGGTCTTAGGGATGACCCTCATAATGTCATCCCGGCCGGCCGGTCATGACATTCCATACGATGTGACAGTCCAGGCATTCGTTAAAGCAGAAGGACACCGTCTGCGTTTGCTAGTTCGAGTGCCGCTTGAGGCGATGCAGGATTTTAATTTTCCGCAAAACGAGCAAGGCAATCTTGATATTGCGGCGGCTGACTCCATGCTTCGCGATGCCATTATGCTGTGGGTCGGTGATGAGTTAACTGTCTACGAAGAAGACAGGTTGCTGACCGACCAGCGTCTCGTCAAGATTCAGGTGTCGCTTCCTGATGATCGGTCTTTTGCAACCTACGACGAAGCCTTAGCGCGGGTCATGGGTCCACGGTTGCCCACCGACGTGGGAGTTTTTTGGCGTGACGCGATGTTTGATGCGCTTTTTGAGTACACGATTGACTCCGACGAATCCGCATTCTCAACCGACTTAACTCTTGCACGGTTAGGGCTACGAACAATCACCGTTCTGAGACTTGTGTTGCCTGATGGGACGGTGCGGCCCTTTGAGTATTCCGGGAATCCTGGCCTAGTTCGCCTCGATCCTCGCTGGCATCAGGCGATGCTTCGCTTTGTGGTTCTCGGTTTTGAACATATTCTTGATGGAATCGACCACCTACTTTTTTTGGCATGTCTCGTCATTCCTATTAGGCGGTTTGGTCCTTTGGTGGCGATTGTCACTTCCTTCACCGTTGCGCATTCGGTGACTCTGATCGCATCTGCCTTTGATTTGGCACCCGATGCCATCTGGTTTCCACCGTTCGTCGAAACAATCATTGCGTTGTCCATCGTCTACATGGCAATTGAAAATATTGTCGGCATTACGTTTCAACGTCGATGGCTCATTACATTTGCTTTTGGACTCGTACACGGTTTTGGATTCTCGTTTGCCTTGCGTGAGACGCTGCAGTTTGCAGGGTCTCACCTTCTTATGTCACTGCTGTCTTTTAATCTCGGTGTCGAGCTTGGCCAATTGCTCGTTCTCTTAATACTTGTACCGACACTCAGCTTGTTATTTCGATTTGTAGTCGGGGATCGCATCGGCACAATTCTCTTGTCGGTCATTGTGATCCATACGGCTTGGCACTGGACTAGTGAACGTGCGCTCCAACTGTCTCAGTACCCATTTCGATTTCAGTTGCCAGAGGTTAATATGGCTCTGTTTGAAATCTTTGCACGGTGGACGATTCTTGGACTGATTATTCTCGGGTTGGTTTGGCTGATGCATCTGATTTTCCCGAGATCTAATTTGGGTCAGACAGAGCCTAACGTGCGGGCACCCGGAGCATCTATCGAAGATTAGTAGGTTTGCAAGATAATTAAGGTAACGCTTGTCATCTTTATCCGTGTCAATCTAACATCACGACATTATTTGCCGAGGGAGGCACGAATTCATGCGTCTATATTTGAAACTGGTTGTATCGCTGGTTATCTTGACAGCCGGCCCAGGAAGACTTGTCGCGCAGGACGTGTTTTCTCCGAATCTCTTCGAGGGGTTGGAGTACCGAATGATCGGACCGTCGCGTGGCGGACGTGTTACTGCGGTTGCTGGTCATCGGGATCAACCGTCGACCTTCTATATGGGCGCGAGTGGTGGAGGCGTCTGGAAGACTACAGATTATGGCCAGCGGTGGTACAACATTTCAGATGGCTTTTTCGCAACTGGTTCAATCGGTGCCATTAGTGTCGCGGAGTCTGATCCAAACATTATTTATGTTGCCACTGGTTCGGACGGTTTACGGAGTAACGTCATTATCGGGAAAGGTGTTTATAAGTCCATCGATGCGGGGACCAGTTGGCAGCATGTAGGTCTTACTGCCACTGGTAATTCAGGCGCGGTCCTGATTCACCCACGCAATCCTGACCTTGTCTATGTAGCAGCGATTGGTAATCCATTTATTGCGAATCCCGATCGAGGCGTGTACCGAACACGGAATGGCGGTCAGTCATGGGAGCAAGTGTTATTTATTTCTGAACAGACTGGAGCCGTCGACCTGGAATTTGTGCCAGATAACCCTAATGAGATCTACGCCACAATGTGGCTGGCGGAGCGGAAACCTTGGACCATTATTAGTGGTGGATACGAAGGTGGCGTCTACAAATCGTCTGATGGTGGTGATAACTGGTTGCCATTAACCAATGGACTACCAACCGGCTTGCGCGGTAAGGCTGACCTCGCGGTCTCAGCAGCCGACCCTGACCGCGTCTACGTCTTGATTGAAGCACCGTCAAGCGAAGGCGGTGTCTACCGTTCTGATGATCGGGGAGCACGTTGGGAGCAGGTAACAGATTTCCAGCCCATTATTAATAGGCCGTTCTACTACTGCAATCTCGAAGCGCATCCGACGAACCCAGACATCCTGTGGGGTATGGCTGAAGGGCAGTGGATGTCTGAGGATGCCGGTCAAACATGGAATCGCGTCACCGTACCGCACGGCGATAACCACGACATGTGGATCAATCCAGACAACCCAGACATCTTTATCCAGTCGAATGATGGCGGTGCTAATGTCACTCTTAACGGTGGCAGGACTTGGTCTACTCAGGATAATCAGCCGACGGCTGAACTATACCAGGTTGATATTAGTGAGGAATTTCCGTATCGGTTATTTGCAGGTCAACAAGATAACTCGACAATTTCAATGCCAAGTTTACCGCCACGGCGAATGCCTGGCGGGCACACGGCACTCTGGGAATCGGTTGGTGGTTGTGAGACCGGACCAGTTGTACCGAAGCCGGATGACCCTGACATTGTTTATGCGAACTGCAAGGGTCGATTTGGACTCTTTAATCGACGGACAGGACAGGAACAACAGTACTACGTTGGCTTCTGGAACATTTATGGACATAACCCGCGCGACTTAGCCTATCGGTTTCAACGGGTTGCCCCAATTCATGTATCTCCGCATGATCCGAATCGCGTGTATCACACTTCGCAGTTTGTGCACGTGACCGAGGATGGTGGGCAGACGTGGGAAACGATTTCACCGGACCTAACAGCGTTCACGCCAGAAACACAGGTAGTGTCTGGGTCGCCAATCACCATTGATGTTACCGGTGAAGAACATTTCAGCGTCATCTATGAAATTCAGGAATCGCCGCATGAAAAAGGTGTGATCTGGGTGGGCGCTAATGACGGACCGGTTCACGTGACACGCAACAATGGACAAACGTGGACCGACGTTACCCCTCCGAATCTTGGCGCCTATGGCCGCGTTCAAACTATTGAGGTGTCGCCTCATGACCCGGCTACGGTGTATGTTGCGATTTTACGCTACCAACTTGGTGATTTTTCGCCGTATGTGTATCGAACAAAGGATTACGGTGATAACTGGACGCGAATCACCACAGGCAATAATGGCATTCCAGCAGATCATCCTGTACGCGTTGTTCGAGAAGATCCGGATCGTGAAGGCTTACTCTATGCCGGTACAGAGTTTGGCATGTTCATATCGTTCGATGCAGGGACGCAGTGGCAGTCATTGCAACTTAACCTTCCGGCCACCCCAGTTTCCGACATGAAAATCGTGAGCCAAGACCTAGTGTTGTCGACGATGGGACGCGGTTTTTGGATTCTGTATAATCTGCTGCCATTGCACGAAGTGTCGGACGAGGTTGCCGCTTCCGAGGTGCATCTGTACGAAGTACGTAACCCGTATCGCCTCTATGCTGCACGAAGGTTCCGCGACCCTGGCCCGGATGAACCCCAATATCCTAATCCCGGCGCACGCGTTGATTACTATCTTGCGTCTGAACCCTCTGGTGAGATTCGTCTGGAAATAATTAATGTTGCCGGCGATGCGGTACGTGTGTTTTCAAGCGACAAAGCGAAAAGTGCAATTCAATTTTCTGATTCCATTCGAATGGGGAACTGGTCACTTGCCGGTGCTGGTACGCCACAGTTGCCAAAGACAGCGGGCATGCACCGCTTTACCTGGGATCTGCGACACGCAGGGCCATGGTCTCAATCTTTACAACAGTCGGGTGGGAATGGGCCAATGGTTGCACCTGGTTTATACCAGGCACGACTCTCAGTTGGAAGCTCGAGTCAGGTCGTATCGTTTGAAGTGTTGATGGACCCTCGGATTGAAGAAGAAGGCAAGGTCACCGTAGCGAATGTACAGGCACAGGTAAAACTGAGTCTCGACGTGAGGAACGCACTGAGTGACGCGCGTCTAGCTGTGGCGAAGTTGGACGAGGCTCACGCCAACTCGCCTGATGATGTTATGCAAGCGCTACTCAAGATCCGAGATCAGCTAGTAACCGCATCACGCCGATATTCTCGACCGATGTTAGTCGATCAGCTCAACTATCTGTACTCGGGCTTGACGCGAGCCGATCAACAGCCTGGCCAGGATGCTGTTGATCGTTATCAGGAGTTGAATAGCATGCTTAGTGACTACATCGGGCGACTTGAACAGGTATTACGCAACCAGAGTGTGGCTGATGATTAATGCAGCACAAAACGACGGCTGCAATTTAAGGGCGATTCGCTCAAAACAAATGTCCAAGTCCGAGGGTCCGATACTTGTGCGATGGACGCCCACAATGCTGTCGTTTGCGATCATTGTTGTTGTGACGTGTAGTTTAGTGCTCCAGTCATCTGTTTTAGGGGGAGCCCAGAGAGCTTCTAGCAAGGGATATGAAGTCATTAATGTGTATCCACACGATCCAGAAGCCTTCACACAGGGCCTGTATTTCGACAATGGCTTTCTCGTGGAGGGTACTGGACGTTACGGTCGTTCATCAATCCGGAAAATAGAGCTTGAGACAAGTCGCATCGTCGAACAGGTCGACCTTCCCTCATGGTTATTTGGTGAAGGGATTACAGAGTTTGGCGGATTACTGTACCAGCTCACTTGGGTTGCTCATACGGGCTTTATTTACGACGCTGACACCTTCGAACGCCGCGGTCAATTTAGTTACAACACTGAGGGATGGGGGTTAACCCACGACGATCGCCATCTGGTGATGAGTGATGGATCGGCATGGCTCTATTTTCTTGATCCTCAGTCATTCACTGAAGCGCGTCGCGTTCTCGTCCATGACAGTTTAGGGCCTATTGATCAACTCAATGAACTGGAATTTATCAACGGAGAGATTTGGGCGAACGTGTGGCATCAAGACGAGATTCTGCAGATCGATCCAATGTCTGGTTCGGTTACAGGTCGTATTAATTTATCAGGGTTATTAACTCAAGATTCCCCAATAGATCCTGAGGGTGTTTTGAATGGAATTGCCTATGATGCTGAGGGCGACCGCCTGTTTGTGACGGGAAAATTGTGGCCATCCGTGTTCGAAATTCGTGTGACTGATCCGTGAATGTCGGAATTCTTCACGATGGGCACCGCATAAATTCGAGACATGTCATTAACCGAAAAACTAGACGCCATAAACGAATTCGACCGGCAACCAGTAAGTGCGGATCGTATCCAAGGTTCAAGCACGTTTGTTGCGCTTTACGCTGGGGAACATATAGCGGGCACTGAGTTTGTCATTGGACCACTGTTTGTGGCACACGGTGTGACCGCTGCCGATTTATTCGGAGGCTTAATTGTCGGCAACCTACTGGCCGTGTTGAGCTGGGCGTTCTTGGTTGCCCCGATCGCTGTCCGAACTCGGTTAAACCTCTACTGGCATCTCCGCAAGATCACTGGCCCACAGCTCCTATTTGTCTACAACATTGTAAACGCACTGATGTTCTGTTTTTTAGCTGGTGCAATGATCTCAGTAGCAGCAACGGCTGTTGGTCTTCCCTTTGATATGACGATGCCCAGCTTAAATGATCGTTATCCAAATAGTTTATCGTGGGTGTTCGTTGTGGGCTTAGTCGGAGCAGTCGTTACAGGATTTGCGGTTCTTGGGTTTGACCGGATCACTGGCTTTTCGAAGGTTGCGTGGCCGTGGATGTTAGCGGTGTTTGTGGCGTCTGCGGTTGCCGTTTTGCAACAACTGGACGTCAGCTCATTCGGAGAGTTTTGGCTCGTGGCAAACGAACGGATTTGGACTGGTGTGCCGCTAGAGGGTCAATCAAAATTCACGTTTTGGCATGTGATGTTTTTTGCCTGGTTCTGCAACATGGCGATGCATATCGGTATGGCTGACTTGACCATTCTCCGGTATGCGCGGCACTGGACTTACGGGTTCTTGAGTGCCTTCGGAATGTACTTAGGTCACTTTGTTGCCTGGATCGCATCCGGAATATTATGCGCGGCTGCTCTGGGCGAGATCGCGCCGGGACCCATCGCCTATATGGGCATTGGTGTTACGGGTGCCGTTGCGGTGGTTGTCGCGGGATGGACGACAGCCAATCCGACGCTCTATCGTGCAGGCTTGGCACTCCAAACAGCAACACCGAATTGGAAGCGTTGGAAAGTAACACTCGCAGCAGGTGCGGTCACGACGACCGTAGCGATTTTCCCCGCACTCATGATGCAGTTACTCGACTTTGTGGCTCTTTATGGATTAATTCTCATGCCAATGGGGGTCGTCATTTTTGCTGATTTTTGGTTGCTGCCAAGGATGGGGTTACAGTCGCACTACGCCGAGCTCTGCGGACTTCGATTTAGTTGGCCTGCTGCCTTGACTTGGACGGGAACGCTGGTAGTTTGTGCCTTCTTGCCCATGGAAATCTTTTTTCTTGGTTTGCCAGGATGGTTTATTGCTGTGGGTCTTTACGTGCTGTTCTGCTATATCCAACAGCAGAGGAAGCCAGGCAGAATCGTGCAGGAGGTGATGTGATCTGGGTCGCACGGGTGGTTGCATGTGCGAGTCTTGGGCTCGTGCTGGTGCCAGCATTTTTTGTTTTTGCCGGTTTAATCGCATGGGAAACACATGCAACTTTGGCGCTTTTTGGAACAGTTCTATGGTTTAGTGCAGCTCGTTGGACCATGTGACACATTGTCAATCGACGATGCCGTGGATGGTTTCGTCCTTCACCGAAGGTTTTTTAGCGAGCAACACGCGAAATAAAGTGAGTTTAATGAGCGATTCTCCAAAGACGGCGTCAGATTATTTCGGTGCGATGGGTTTTGAGTACGACTCCCTGATTCATCGTTCCGTGCCTTGCTATGATGCAATGATCGAAAAATTAATCATTTATCTACCGAGGCATCCGCAAACCGCCCTTGAACTGGGTTGCGGTTCAGGCGGGTTATCGTTACCACTCGTCCGGCATGTGCCTGATTGCGAGTTCACATTCGTCGACGCATCTGAGGAGATGGTTGAGTTAACCCGCGCGCGTGTGCAAGAGGACTTTCCAGAAACGGCGCGTCGTGCGACGTTCGTGACAGCACGGTTTGAAGAGTACAGCATGGGGCGTGACCAGTTCGATGTCGTCACGTCTTCGATTAGCCTGCATCACGTGGAAGATAAGGCAGCGTTGTTTCATCGTGTGCGTGAATCGCTTAAATCGGGAGGTACGTTTCGATTTGTTGATCAACTCAGTGGTGGGACCGAGGCGAACCATGCACGGATGTGGCAGGGTATGCTTGACTTCGAGCGAGCGCCTGGTAACTGTACGGATGCGGAGATTGAGGGTCTCTTAGACCACGCGAAAGCACACGACCACTACACGCCGCTGGCCACTCACTTCCACTTATTGCAGGAAGCGGGATTTGTGGGGATTGATTGTGTGTGGAGAGACTTAATGTGGTCGGTTATTACAGCTGACGTTACATAACTAATGCATAAATTCAATTTAAGACGGCCTCGCTTTTTTCCACTATTAACGTTGGCTGTATTACTGACTACTGCCTGGCAGGTAGAGGCTCAACCGGCTAACGTGTTGCTGACACGAGCGGAACAGTCAGGTTATACCGAGACGACCCGACATGAGGAAGCTTCAGTGTTTTTGCAAAGTATTGCAGAATCCTCACCATACATTACGATTCATCGCTTCGGTTACTCAAATGAAGGCCGCCCGCTCTTGTTAGCAGTTGTTGGTGAGTTGCATGAAATGAGCCCTGCGGCGATTCGACAAAGTAACCTCACGCGAGTTTACATTCAGGGCAACATTCACGGTGGCGAAGTCGAAGGGAAAGAAGCAACACTCATGTTGCTTCGTGAGTTGGCGAACGGCGAGCATCGTGAGTGGCTTGAAACGATGATCTTACTGATTGCCCCGATTTATAACGCAGATGGTAATGAGCGGATTGCATTGACCCATCGTAGTCGACAGCACGGTCCAATTGGTGGCGTAGGCCAACGACCAAATGCGCAAGGGTATGACCTGAATCGAGATCATATGAAGCTTGAATCTCCAGAGGCACGGTCATTTGTCAAGATGCTTAAGGATTATGATCCGCACGTTTTAATGGATCTCCATGCAACCAATGGCACTTATCATGGCTATCACCTAACGTATGCACCACCCTTGCATCCAAATACCGCTATTCCAATCGTGGACTTACTTCGCAAGCGGTTGCTACCAACTGTAACGCGAACTATTAAGGATACTTATGGGTGGGATTTTTATTATTACGGCAACACACCCAGGCCTGGGTCTGGACGTGCACTTGGTTGGTACACGTTCGACCACCGTCCACGTTTTGGGAATAACTATGGCGGCCTTCGTAATCGCGTCTCAATTCTGAGCGAAGCCTATTCATACCTCCCATTTAAGGATCGCGTAACAGCAACAAAACGTTTTGTTGAAGAAATTCTTAACTATGTTGAGACGCACGGAGAAGCGATTCGTGCGGTTGTTGAGGCTGCCAATGGCGAATTGATTGTTGGACAGCAACTTGCTGTACGAGCTGGATTCAAACAATCGGTGGAGCCGGTCGACATTCTACTTGGCGAGGTGATGTCAGAGCGGCATCCCTATACTGGACAACAAATGCTTCGACGTCTCGACATCCAGACAGCCACATCGATGTATGAGTATGGAACGTTCGCCGCGTCGGCATTTGAACGGGTTCCCCGCGCCTACTATGTTCCCTCCAATCTCGAAAATGTTATTGAACGACTGGAAGCGCATGGAATTCTCACAGAGTTGCTCGACGCAGAGTCTACACGGGAGGTTGAACAATTTCAGATTGGATCAACTTCCAGCGCTGACCGAGAATTTCAAGGGCATCGCGAACGAACCCTAACTGGTTCATACGAGCTAACACAGGCTGTGTTGGCAGCTGGCACGAGAGTCGTCCCACTTGATCAGCCGCTTGGTCGATTGGTTTTTATGTTGCTCGAGCCTATGTCTGACGACGGTTTCGTCAATTGGAATCTGCTTGACGACGTGCTTGTAGGTGCCGCTGTGTATCCGATCGTGCGAACTGTAGAGTAGAGTCTGGGAAACTTAATATTGCGAGCTACCATGCAATGTCCCAGTGGATTGGCTGCGTTTCGTCTGGTTTTGAGAAAACATAGAGTCCAAAGGGAGGGATCAATGCGTCTTGGATATCATTGGCGACTTCGTCGCTACTCGTTCGCTATTTTCTTTACGGGTCTAACCGTCTTATGCAACCCGATGCTAGTCGGGGCTGAAATTCTTCAGGTGCCGAATCCTCCACTTAAGATTTTTATCTCGGTTGATATGGAAGGCATCAGCGGAATCGGCACACCGAAGATGACTAACGGATCGGGGAAGGACTATGCGCTCGGGCGGGAATTAATGACAGAGGATGTTAACGCTATCGTTAGTGCCATTTTTGAGGTTGGCCCTGCAGAAGTGGTAATCAATGACTCGCATGGAGATATGCAAAACCTCTTGCACACGCGTCTTGATGAGCGTGTCAAGTACATCCAAGGCCACATTAAACCTCTAGGTATGGTGCAAGGCTTGGATGAGTCGTTCGATGCCGCAATATTTGTTGGCTATCATGCTCGTGTAGGGACGAAAGATGGCTTTTTGGCGCATACCGGCTCCGGTTCGGTTCGAGGTTTGTGGCTGAATGATGTGGAGGTCGGAGAGGGTGGAATGAATGCTCATTATGCGGGTGCGCATGGGGTGCCGGTCGTTATGGCAAGTGGTGACCTGACGTTCACTCGCCAATTTCGCGAACTTATGAACACAAGAACAGTTGTGACGAAGGAGGCGGTCGGTTCTTTGGTAGCCCTGTTACACCATCCAGTAGAAGTGCATGAGCGTCTTCGCGCAACAACGCGTGAGGCACTAGAAGCTATAACGAATGCGCAACCACTTGAAGTAACGGAACCAGTAACCGTGCGTATTCGATTTGCTACAACTACACGGGCAGACATCCTGGAGTCGATACCTGGCGTGAGTCGGGTAGATGGGATGACGGTCGCGTATGAAGCGCGAACGATGACCGAAGCTTACAAGTTGATCCGTCTCATGTACAAATTCGTGAGTTGGTAGACGAAGGGAATGAACGATGTATCCAAATCAGACTATCTTTAGACTTTGGTGCAGCATTTGATTAAGTGTCAATCATCTCTCACAAGGGAAAGTACCGTGCGACGAAACAGTTGTGACCGGGTTGAGCAATATTGCACCGCTGTGATAATGACGTTGATTGCGGGTATCTCACTAGGTGCGGTCGATGATCCTATAGATGCCATTGTTAAACTGGAGTATGCCCAAGCCGAAGCGGTTGTCGCGTTAGACTTCGAGGCGCTAGATCGTCTTTACGCTGACGACTTCCGTTTTACTCATGGTACCGGGGTCGTACATGGGAAAATCGACTGGCTTGAATCGCTGCGCACCGGCGAGTCAATTTATGTGTCGCGTGAACACGAGGCACTTGAAGTGGAAATACACGGTGATTTGGCCGTCTCCTACGGACAACTTCATATTCACAGTTATTTCCAGGGAGAGGAGCGTTGGTTTATGGCCCGCTATGTTCGGGTCTACGTCCGACGTGATGAGAATTGGCAATTAGTGTCGCATCGAACGGTGGAACAGCGTGATCTGCGCTGATGTGTCACAACAGTGTGGGAAAGCCGATTGAGAACTTGTATCTGCGCGTCCAACCTGCCATATTGAAGGTGTACTGAAGCATATACAGAACTCGATATTATTAAGTAGGAGGGACATCATTTCTTCAAAAATATTTGTTGGGAATCTCAACTACGATACGTCACAGACGGATCTTGAAACGTTATTTACTGAGGCTGGAACAATCAGTGAGGTGTTCTTGCCAATCGACCGAGCTACTGGAAAGCCCAGAGGTTTTGCATTCATTGAGTTCAAGGACTCTTCTGCGGTTTCGGTAGCCATTGAAAAGATGGATAATGCCGATCTTAAGGGTCGGACAATTCGTGTAAGCGAAGCTCGAGACCGCGCTCCACGCCCTTCATTTAGTCCCGATGATGGTCCATTCGGAGGCTTTGGTGCTCATCAAGGCAAGTCAGCAAAACCGAAGGGCAGTCGTCGCAACATACGTGGCAGGAAACGGGGATTTTAGTTTTTTAAAATGCCCTGAGTACAATTAGATAGGGTGAGTATTTCGTTGGCCTTGATCAACATTTCAGGTCTTGGCGAAGCGGGAGACAGCCTTAGACCAATCTGACGCAGTTCTATCGATGGATGTGCTGCACCACAATGCCGTTTACCTTGCACCTCAGGTTTTTTCTCTGCAGTTCTTGGATATCGCACGAGTCTGACCACATTTTGCACCCGTTAGTATCGGTTCAAGGCAGGCAATGTGATTATGGACACGTCCTTACAACAGTGGAATTCTGAACGATACGCACGCACTGGTCGATTCGTGTCAGACCTTGGAGTGGATGCACTGGCCCTACTCGCTCCTCAACCGGAGGAATATGTCCTTGATCTCGGTTGTGGTGATGGTGCACTTACCGAGAAGTTGACACAGGCGGGATGTCGTGTCTTGGCTGCTGACAGCAGCATTGACCAAATTCGAGCTGCGCAAGCACGTGGATTAGATACTCGGGTGATTGATGCTACACAGCTCGATTTCGATAACGAATTCGATGCAGTCTTTAGTAATGCCGCATTGCATTGGGTGAAGGGCTCTGATGCTGCAATCAAGGGAATTTTTCGAGCACTTAAGCCCGGCGGACGATTTGTAGCTGAATTCGGGGGCGACGGAAACATCGCCGAAGTCCGTGCAGGAATTGCGGCAGTTTTTGAACAGCGTAATATTGATGCCGCAAAACTAATGCCGTGGTTCTTTCCGACCAAAGAAGAGTATCGACAGTGTCTTGAACAACATGGTTTTCACGTTGAAGTGGCAGAGCTATTCGACCGACCGACGCCGATTACCGGCCACCTCAGTGACTGGCTAGAAATCTTCGCTCATCCATTTCTTATAGCAGTTGATGCTGCAGTTCGAGCTGATACCGTTCAAGAGATTTGTCAGGTGCTCGGTGGTTCACTTCAAGATTCTGAGGGCACTTGGGTGGTTGATTATGTGCGACTACGGGTCCGAGCATCTAAACCAGCTTAAGGGACCGTCGATCTTCTTGAAAGACAGATGAGACGACTCAAACTCGCGACTGGGCTAATACTTATTGTGGGGGCGCTGATGATTTCTGGCATGCTCTGGGTAGCACGCCGCGAGGCCGCTCGATTGGTCACACACCTCTCCGATGAGCGCCCTCCCATTGAGCGCACTCCAGCGGATGTCGGGATGGATTATCGTGATGTCCAAGTTACTACTTCGGACGGCTTGCGATTGGCTGGCTGGTGGACACCGTCTAAGAACGGTGCAGCGGTGATCGTGCAGCACGGCTATAAGACGAACCGCTCGACGCAATTACTTGATATTGCGGCAACGTTGGCGCGTGGTGGTTATGGCGTGTTGCTGTCATCACTGCGAGCTCACGATTTGAATGATGGTCGAGTGATTTCGTTCGGTCTGGAAGAGATGAAGGACCTGTCCGCTTGGCTTGCATTCATTCAGACACTTGAGGGAGTGGAACCCTCACGGATTGGGATCTTCGGGAATTCCTTGGGAGGCTCGCTGGCGATTCAACTCGCCGCACAAGCACAGTCCATTAAAGCGATCGTAACGCACAGCGCGGTGGCGTCCGTTCGCAGTACGGTGGAAACAAGCATTACCTACTTTACCGGGTTGCCTCCATTTCCGTTCACTTCGATGATTCTTTTCTGGGTGGAACAGGACTGGGCCATGCAGCCGGACCTACTGGACTTTACCGCGTGGATCGCTGCGTTGGACTCGCAACCGATTTTGCTGATGCAGGGTGGCGCCGATGTCGTGGTTGCCCCTGAGAGCGGCCAACTGCTCTATGATGCCGCTCGCGAACCCAAGGAACTATGGTTTGAACCCGACTTGGGTCATGTGGATTTTCAGCGAGAGCGTTCTCAGGAATTTTCAGACCGAGTCGTTGGGTTTTTTGACCGTCATTTACTCGATCCAGAAAGTTAGCGGCCGTATACGCAACAACCCTTCTGCGGACTATTTGATGTAACGAGGCCTTGAGGAAGTTTGGGCGAGGTTCCAACTCACCTGATGGACAAGTCTAGCGATGGCTTCCATTTTCACGTAGTTGATCTTTTCTGGTCGATCGTTGGTCGTGTGATAGTCCGGGTGTAGGCCGGTATGGAAGAATAGTGCCGGGACACGGTTCTGCAGGAATGGCCACTGGTCACTTCGCCGAAGCAAGTTTGAGAGGTTGTTGTCGTATCGCATTTTTAACTCAAGGCCGTACATTTGGTTCGATGCTTCCACTTCACTGAGTAAATCTGGACTGTAGGTGTAGCCGAGGATGTTAAGCGCGTTGTTGTTAGACTCGGCAGTTTGGATCTCAAGGCCACGAAATCGTCCTCCACCACCCACGGGGACTTCTTCGTTGCGACCAATCATGTCCATATTGAGTACCGCAACCGTATCGCTCAAAGGCACAAGAGGATTTTCGGTATACGCCCACGCACCAAGTAGCCCACGTTCTTCGGAATTCCAGGCTGCGAACAAGATCGATCGGCTGGGACGGAGACCGGTTGCCGCTGCGAGTGCATAAGCCTCGGCGATTTCGAGCAGTGCGACCGTGCCGGAACCATCGTCGTCTGCACCGTTAAAGATCCGCACCCCATCCGCGCCGTTGTGATCGTAGTGGGCGCACACGATCACGAATTCATGTGCCAAATCTGGGTCAGAACCTTTGATCATGGCGACGACGTTGCGATCTGGGATCGTATGGCGGTTGACGGCGGTCCCAAGAGCAAGTTGCTGTCCCGTGACTGTCCGCAGTGTTACACCACCGCTCGCTTCAGCGGATTGTGACAATTCGTTGAGGTTTGCCCCGTCAACACGCAGCAAATCGTTGGCGATAGCTGGTGAGACCTGCACCACCGGAATTTTCACCTTTTCCATCCAGGTTTCCAGCATGTACCGGGGCACACGTGGGGAGGCGGTTGGCCAGGTACGAGCAGCAATGGCTTCAAAATTGGTCGACCCGGGATGGTTGTGTACGTCGGCAACAAAAAGCACCGCCAGCGCCCCGCGCGCTTGTGCCGTTACGACTTTGCGCAGCCTGCGTGCAAATTCTGAGGTCACCACGCCGTCGAACGGGCTCTCTGGATTCCGTTCGCCGGGTTCGTGATCGAGAATCATCACGAGTTTGCCTTCGACTGACCCAGTGCGGTAGTCATCGTGTGCCAAGCTTGGCGCATCAATGCCGAAGCCAGCAAATACCAGTTCGCCGCGCGTTCGTCCGTTCGCGCTTAAGGTGAGCGGGTAGTAGTCTTGCCCAAGGCGCAGGCTGCGTTCTGTGGCCGGTTGCTCCATACTTGAGATGACGAACTGATTGTCATCACCCAAGGTCGTTGTGATGAGGTTGAAGGGTTGATAAAAGGACCCGTTCGGTCCTGCCGCTTGCAATCCCATTCGTGCGAACCGGGACTTAATGAATTCAGCGGCCAGCCGATTTTCTGGCGTATTGGTAAGTCGACCCTGCATGGCATCAGACGCGAGGAAGTACAGATCTGCTTTCAGGTCTGACTGCTGAATGGAATTATTTGCAGGTGCAGATGTTTGCGCGAATACCTGACCTGACAGGACAGTCAGCCATATTGCAATCCAGCGTGCCATGGTGCCTCCTATGATGTAAGTGAGCAGTATAACTCTTTCATTAGGGCTTGTAGCGGCGCTCAGTTATTGGCGTCATCGAGAGACCACCGGTGTGCAGAAAGAGCACGCGCGTCCCAGACTTAATTCGTCCATCGTCGACCATAGTCAGTAAGCCATGAAAGGCTTTGGCCGTGTAGATGGGATCGAGTAAGTACCCTTCTTCGCGTGCCAACAGTCGAATTGCCTGGTCACCGCCTGCACTTGGAATGCTGTACCCTTCCTCGGCGAATCCAAATCTCACATCGTACGGCGGTACATTTTCCGCCGTAAGATCTATGCCCAGTGCGGCAGAGGCCTTTACGAACTGTTCTGCTGGAGAACGGCGTTTAAAGATGTTTTCGATCGAGTGACGATCTGCCGTGGCGATCGCGTTGACATGGCAGTCAAAACCACCCAACGCCAAACCTAATAAAAGTCCGGTTGTCGTTGAGCCTGTGCCAATTGCGAGTACCACGTCGTCAAAATCAAACCGTTCATTACACTGATGGGCTATCTCGGAGACGGCAAGCATGTAGGCGGGCTCGGCTTGTGGCATAGTGCCGCCGCCAGGAATCCAGTAGCCACCAGTTTTCTCGACCACTTCATGGCACCGAACCTTGTATCGTGCCAGCGCCGCAGGTTCTGGCTTCGAAAAATCAAGAGGCGTGTAATGTACCGTGGTTCCGAGATATTCCAGCAGCAGTAAATTGCCGAATGGTTGGCTTGGAGATTCACCGCCGATAACGCAGTGGACTTTCAACCCAAGACGCCGGCCCGCCATCGCGGTCATCATCGTGTGGTTTGAGGTGAGCGGACCGGTGGTCACGACGGTATCATGTCCGTGCTTGATGGCATCTGCCAGGATGAACTCCATCTTCCGTGTCTTATTCCCACCAAGGGCAAGACCAGTGCACTCGTCGCGCTTCATCCATAAATCAATGCCGAGGTGACGGCTGAGTCGTTCAAGCGGCACAAGAGGTGTCGGGAAGATCCCGAGCGATACCCGAGGGAGGCCAGCCACAAATGTGTCTAACACTTCAAGGTTTCGAGTCATTGCATCAATAGTACAGACATGCGGGTTATGCTGACGGCCCAAATGATAATTTACTTCGCAAACTGACCAGCAAGACGCTAAGGACAACGAGCGCCAAACCAACGGTCGCACGCATTCCGAGAGATTCCCCAAGTAAGGTCGCGCCGAGGAACACCGAGATGACGGCTTCTCCTCCGACGCTCATGCTCACCAAGGTGACGTCCATACGTTTCAGTAGCCAGAACACACCAAGATAACAGCCAATCGTCACGACAATGCCTAAATAAACCACGCTCCAGATTGCCCGTGGGGTGACGTGTACTTGTATTTGGGGTTCCAAAAGAGCCATAAGCAGAATAAGGAATAATGCAGCAGACGAAATTTGCAGGGTGGTTAACCAGAGAGTGGACGTTTCTCGACCATGACGACGAACGATCACAGCGGCAAATGCTCCTGAGGCTGCTGCAGTCATCACGGCCAGGACCGGCCAGATTGATGGTGGGTTAGTGCCGCGATCTGGTCCCACCAGCACGGCGACTCCACAGAAAGCCAGCATGGCCCCTCCCATTGTGATCCACGACATCGGTTCGTCGTGCAGGAGTAGGTGCGCAATCACCACCGTAAAGGCAGGAAATGTCGCAAACAGTGTGGCCGTCAGGCCAGCGGAGATAGATTGCTCTGCCCAGAAGATAAGTGCGTATGGTAATCCTAGTTGCAGGACACCGATGAGCATCCAAAAACGTATTTCGTGACTTTGAGGACGGTCGGCACGTGCTAAGAAATGGGCGACCAAAAAAATCACTAGAGCGGCGAGAGTAGTACGGGCTGCTGCGAAAGCAAGAGGAGACAAATCGCGCAAACCGATGCGGATGACCACCCACGTCGTGCCCCACAAGATCGTAGTGCCGAGCCAGACTAGGTACGTAAGTAAACGCGCTGTGGATATCACGGAAGTTGTGATGCTAGCACGAGACAAACTTTTCTTGAGATTAAGATTCTATGTTTGGCTCAAAACTGCAGTTTTAGTTCCACGCAATGACCCAGTGTCTATGTAAATTCTTTTTTCTTTAAGTAAATCTTTTCCGCACGGATTCAGTTAACATAAGGAACTTTCTAACTCAGCCTACATTTTGTTGGCAGGATACTTCTTGGGGACAATATTTTTGTGTTTAGTAATTTTCTAGTCAGGAAAACAGGGATTAGTTTTTGGACTACCGTCATTGTAGTGGCGGCGTGGCCAACATTCGGTCAAGAGGTGTCTGGCGAGAGCTCTGCGGTGCCAGGTGCCAAGGCTATGTTCGTTTCTGACTCGCCGATGATCGACGGTCAGGTAGCCGGCGATCCAGCTTGGAGCAACATAGATCCGGTGACAGGGTTTCGCCAGACCACCCCCGACGAAGGAGCACTGGCTTCCGAGCGTACCGAAGTCCGCATCGCGTATTCTGAAGACACGCTCTTTTTTGGTGTAATCCTTTATGACAGTGATCCGTCAACCATCATAGTTTCAGATAGTCGTCGCGATTCACCACTCAGTGAAACCGACAGTTTTCAGATTATTCTAGACACGTATCTTGATCAGCAGAATGGTTTTGTGTTCGGCACGAATCCGTCAGGACTTGAGTACGACGGACAAGTGACGAATGAAGGTGAAGGCAGTGGGAGGTTTGGTGGTAGTTCTGGTGGTGGTGGCGGTCGGCAACAACGTGGTTCGGGTCAGGGCTTCAATATCAACTGGGATGGGTCTTGGGAAGTTCGGACGCAGGTAACCGATGTGGGTTGGAGCGCGGAATTCGCGATTCCATTTCGAACGCTGCGTTATCCTCGTGATGAGTCACAAACGTGGGGGCTAAATTTTCAGC
>Ga0310124_10000081_pt1 | contig 60639 bp, 56 predicted proteins | sample CB11b_AW_Bot5_MG_FD_203507 | JGI IMG/M metagenome (GOLD analysis project Ga0310124, IMG submission 203507) | Marine microbial communities from Western Arctic Ocean, Canada - CB11b_AW_Bot5 | ecosystem: Environmental > Aquatic > Marine > Oceanic | place: Canada: Western Arctic Ocean | collected... | reverse complement strand
AGAACTCAATCTGTACGAGTGCCCACACAGATGATTGCTTTATATTGTTAAAGAACGTTGCGACGTTGTCGCTAGGGATGCGTATAATACATCCTTTATTTTTCGAGTCAATACTTTGTTTTAAACTTTCTTGCGATGATTTAAAACTGAAGTTTTACTTAACTCTCTGATTAACTCTTGCCTCGCTATGCGTTGGCGCCTGCCGTCTCAGTGGGGTCGCATTATAGGGAGAACAGATTTTTACGCAAGTACTTTTTTAAAGAAAAACTAAAAAAACACACTGTTCGGTTAGTATGTGAGCGAAAGCACTTAAAACTGGTAGTTTTATAATCAATATAGGCTTTGCTGGCACTGAATCAAGCGCTACTGTTACACTAAATACTCATAATTTTTAATTTAAAGGTGCATATATGGCAATACGTTCTTATAAAGGAATTACTCCTTCATTTAATAAATCTGTTTATATAGACGAGTCGTCAGTATTAGTCGGTGATATCACTTTAGGTGATAATAGCAGTGTGTGGCCTTTAGTTGCTGCTCGCGGTGATGTTAACCATATTCGTATTGGTCAGCGTACTAATATTCAAGATGGCAGTGTATTACATTTATCGCGTGCAACTAAAAGCAACCCGGATGGTTACCCTCTTATAATAGGCGACGATGTAACGGTTGGTCACAAAGTAATGCTACATGGGTGCGTACTTGGTAACCGTATACTCGTGGGTATGGGTGCGATTGTCATGGATAACGTAGTTGTAGAAGACGATGTTATTATTGGTGGGGGCTCGTTGGTACCACCCAATAAGCGCTTGGAATCAGGCTATTTGTATGTAGGAAGTCCAGCAAAGCAAGCCCGTCCATTGACTGAGCAGGAGCTCGCTTTTTTAAAAATATCGGCAGATAACTATGTCCAATTAAAAGATGAATATTTAGCTGAAGCTAACTAAGTCCACTTCTATTTGACCTGCCGAGTTATAACTTTCTTCTTCTATTAGTTGCTCGGCACGTTCTTCGTATTCAAAACGATATTTTTCAAAATACTCTGTAGCGTGACTTTCATCAGTTAGTTTAAGCGTGCTTACGGCAATAATACATTCCACTAGCATGCCATTCACCTGAGCAAAAAATACCAACTTGTGATCAGGCTCCCTAAATTCGAGTCTATCTATAAATTGTATAGCTTGGTTCATTTTAGTGAGCCTTGTTTAAGCGCTTTAACTACAGGGAGGATTTCTGGCATTTTGTTATGCCAAACATAATAAGCTTGTGCAGCTTGGCCTACTAACATACCACTGCCATCTAAAAGCTTAGTGCTGTTATTATGCCCTGCTACCCAGTTCATAAAAATAGTGTTTGTCAGTGAATAAAACATATCGTATGCAACATCACAGCATGTTAAATGCTTTTTATCTAGAGCTGGCAATTCGTTATTCATGCTGCTAGATGTTGAGTTTACAATTAGTGAGTAATCGCTTACTGGTAAATCACCGAACCCATAGCCTGAAACTTTTCCGTATTCAGCAAATAGCTGAGCTAAGTCTTTTGCCTTTTGAGCGGTACGATTAACAACAATAATTTCTGCGGGTTTTTGTTCAAGCAATGGTAATATTACTCCCCTTGCCGCACCACCAGCACCAATTATTAAAATACGCTTATTTGTAATCACAACTTTATTAGCAAGCAGGTCATTTACAAAACCAACACCGTCGGTGTTCTCTCCTAATAATGTACCATCGTCTCTTTTTTTGAGTGTATTAACCGCTCCTACTATTTTTGCAAGCGGCGTTAACTCATCGGCCATGGCAAACGCTTGTTCTTTAAATGGCATGGTAACGTTTGCACCTTTTCCCCCTTGCTCAAAAAAAGTCGATACTGTTTTTTCAAAGCTGTCGATAGGTGCTAATATTGCGCCATAGTCGATTTGCTCACCTAGTGAGATAGCAAATTGTTTATGTATCGCGGGGGATTTTGAATGTTTAATTGGATTTCCAAAAACCGCATATTTGTCCATTTTAACTCAACCTCTTTGCAGCTAAGTGCTGCCTATAAACGATGATAAATAATATGATTAAACGACTTTTTTCTAAATCTAAGCCTGAAAAAGTAGATCAAACACCTACGCCTGAAAAAACACCTTACGAAATAATTGGCGGAGAAAAAGGGGCACGCGCTATTTCTGAACGATTCTACGACATTATGGCCTCAGATGAATACGCTAAACCGTTATATGATATGCATCCTCAACCATTAGATAGGATTCGCCAAGTCTTTTTCGAGTTTTTATCAGGTTGGTTAGGTGGCCCCGCCCTCTTTGAGCAAAAGCATGGACAGCCCATGCTACGTAAACGCCATATGCCATTTTTAATTGATCAAAACTTACGGGATCAATGGATGTATTGTATGAACAAAACCCTTGATATAGAAATAGATAACCCGCTACTTCGAGAAGGGCTTAAAAACTCATTCGCTCAACTAGCAAGCCACATGATTAACCAACATTAATCATAAACAATAAAAAAGACGCTTTCGCGTCTTTTTTATTGTTTATATCTGCCACTCTCGGGCTATCAACTCATCTGGTTTACTCGAAAGCCAAGCTTGTGGTCGTAAGTAATACTGATATAGGTTTGCTTCAAGGCTGTTTTCAGCTGGTGTGAAGTTATACTCCCAGCGAGCCAGTGGTGGCATAGACATTAAAATAGACTCTGTTCGCCCACCACTTTGTAGGCCAAACAAGGTGCCTCTGTCCCAAACCAGATTAAACTCAACGTAACGGCCGCGACGGTAGAGTTGAAAATCACGCTGTTGCTCGGTAAATTTATCATTTTTACGGCGTTCAATAATTGGGATATAGGCGTCTAAAAAGCCATTCCCGACTGATTGCATAAACGAAAAACTTTGCTCAAAACCTAATTCATTTAAATCATCAAAAAATAAACCACCTACTCCTCGTGTTTCATCTCGGTGTTTTAAATAAAAATACTCGTCGCACCATGTTTTATATTTTGGATAAACGTCACTACCAAACGGCGCACAGATATCGTGTGCCACTTGGTGCCAATGCTGGACATCTTCAAATACCGGGTAAAAAGGGGTTAAATCAAATCCGCCGCCAAACCACCAAATAGGCTCTTCGCCCTCTTTTTCGGCTATAAAAAATCGTACGTTGGCATGACTTGTTGGCACATGCGGATTTTTTGGGTGAATAACAAGTGATACCCCACATGCATGAAAGCTTCGTCCTGCAAGCTCTGGCCTATGGGCGGTTGCAGAGCCTGGCATTGAGGCTCCAAATACATGAGAGTAATTAACCCCACCTTGCTCTATGATAGTGCCATTGGTGGTAACGCGAGTACGCCCGCCACCGCCTTCAGCTCTTTGCCAGCTATCTTCAACAAATTTAGCGCTTCCATCAGCAGCTTCTAGCCCCTGGCAAATCGTATCCTGTAAAGCCATAAAGTAGGTTTTTACTTGTTCTAATAATTCGCTTTGCATATTACCCTCTAAATACTTTACCGGTCATGGCATCTTTTATTGTGCTGGGTTGTGTATTGCCACCTAATGGCTCGTCAACATAAAAACCAACTTGATCAGCAAATTGCTCTTTTGCCTGCTCAATACTTATTACTGTTTCTTGGCCTGTTAAATTTGCACTCGTTGATACCAGTGGCTTTCCAAATTCTTGGCATAAGCGTTTAACTGTTGGGTGACTTGTTACTCTTACTGCAATTGTATCAAACTGCCCTGTTAGCCATTTTGGTGTACCTTTTGCTGCTGGCATAACCCAAGTTATGGCAGCCGGCCAACTAGAGAATATATCTGCACGTTTGTCCATGGGTATTTTGGCGTCGTCAACATACTTTAGTAATTGCCCATAGTTGTCTGCAATTAAAATAAGGCCTTTTTCAACGGGACGCTGTTTAATTGCCAGTAACTTCTCAACAGCGTGCAGATTATCTGGATCACAACCCAAACCAAACACTGCCTCTGTTGGATAAACAATGACATCGCCTTGATTTAAGCAAGAGAGTGCCGAAGGCATATTTGAAAGTTCTGACAAAGTAGTCTCCAAAAATAATTAAATGTTATTGAGGTTTAGCAAGCTTATGCATGCAACTTTTTTGTGGGCATTGTAGTAGTGTACCATTTGCCATTTGTCTTTCTATGACGATGGGCCAGTTACATTTAGGGCAAGGTTGCTCTACAGGTTTATTATTGAGTGTGTATTTACAACTTGGGTAGCTGTCGCATGAGTAAAACACTTTACCGAACTTGTTACTCCGCGCAACTAAGTGACCTTTTTTACATTTAGGACATGAAGGTAGTGTAACCTCTTGTTCCTTTTGCTCGTTGTCGTTTGCAATGTAGTGGCAGTCAGGGTACCCCGTACACCCAATAAACATACCGTAACGTCCGTTTTTAACCACTAGCGGTTTGCTGCACTGAGGGCACGCTGAATCTTCAAGTATTTTTATTTCGTTACTTTCGTGGTGCACTAATGGCCTAATAAAATCACATTGAGGGTAGCTTGCACACCCCAAAAAAGGGCCTGACTTGCTATTGCGCATCACTAACTCTGAGCCACACTGTGGGCATACTTCGTATTCTTTTTCTAAGGCGTGCTTATTCGCCGAGAAAAGCGAATGATCGATTTTACTCATGGTGTTCCTAAGAGATAAGTGAATTTTCGCCTAATATACCCAAACCACTTAAAGATACAAGCTATGGTGAACGCTTAGCTTTAAGTAATTTACGTAATGAGAATAAAATAATAAGGCATTAATGCAACAATTCAGTGGGCTCATCAAAAATTAAGTCTTCCATTTGCCCATAGGCCTCTTCGGAGCCAGGTACATTAAACAGCACCATAAGCACTAACCACTTTAAATCGTCTAGGTTAATGCTTGGTTTATCAAGCGCGGCGAGTTTATCCATGACCATTTCACGAGTAATACTGTTTATAACGCCAATCTGCTCAACAAACATTAAAAAACCACGACACTCAACATTAAGCATAGCGCATTCGCTTTGAGTAAAAATACGAATAGCATGCCCTGGGTTGGCAATTAAATATGGGGATTCATCGCTATGTTGTAAATCGGCTAATTGCTCTAGCCAATTGAGCGCTTTAAAAATTTCTGGTTTATTAAATCCGGCTCGCATTAACTCATCAGTTAACTCATTTTGCTCAGCAAAAATATCAGCTTCGCTATGAATATAATTTTCAAATAGATACATAAGTATATCGAACATGCTACCTTCCTGCGCTTAGCCTAATATAACCATCTAAAATACGTTCAATCTGATCGTCTAACTCTAAATCAAGCAATCTTGCCAATACCTTATCTATTGGCCACTGAACTCGGCGTACAATATCGTCAACGGTTGTTACCTCAAACCCAATGCTATTTAAAACTTCGCAATCACTACTTTGCTGCAGCGTCTCTTCTTTACTATATAGACCGCTTTGATAAGAAAAGCTCACTTCATCTAAAATATCAGTCACATTTTCAACAAGTTTAGCCCCTTGCTTAATTAAAAAATGGCTGGCTTGTGCAAGCGGGTTTTTAATAGAGCCCGGCACTGCAAACACCTCTTTATTTTGTTCAAGCGCATAACGCACCGTAATTAATGAGCCGCTTTTAATTTCAGCTTCAACAATTAAAACACCTAAAGATAAGCCCGAAATAATTCTATTTCGACGAGGAAAGTTATGCGCGTTAGCGGCAGTACCGGGTAAAAATTCACTGATTAATAAACCACTATTGAGCACTTGTTCGGTTAACAGTTTATGACGTTTAGGATAATAAATATCAACGCCCGTGCCTAATACTGCAATGGTTTTACCAGATCCAGCTAGTGCACCTTTGTGCGCAGCACCATCTATTCCTCTGGCCATGCCCGATGTAACGGTAATACCTGCATTCGTTAATTCGTATGCAAACTCTGAGGCTATTTCAAGCCCTGTTGGGGTGGCGTTACGACTCCCAACAATAGCTATTTGAGAGCTAGAAAGTAAAGACACATCGCCCTTACAAAAAAGCAATAAGGGTGCGCTAGCTATCTGCTTTAATGAATCTGGGTAACGTGCATCAAAAAAACAAATTACCTCTATAGAATGCTGTGTAATGCATTCTTCATAATGCTGTACTTGCTGCCAGTCTGTTCTGAGTAAATTACTGGCCTGGTTAGCAGTTAAGCCTAACTCGAGTAATTTAGCGTGGGGTAAGTCAAACAATGACTCAAGTGGGTGGTGTTTAGATAGGGCCAATAAGGTTTTTGTGCCTAATCCCTTACACATATAAAAGGCAAGCCAGTGAGCTAACTTGCCTGATGACTGATCCATGCTCTCTCCTAGAGCACCGACTCGCTACTTCTTAATGAATAACTGCAATATCTCCAACGCGAATTGGGTGCTGGTTTTTTGTTATTAATGCATAACTTACTTTGTCATACACTCTGAATACAATTAACTCGCCTACTTTTTCTTTGGGCATTTTCCATGTTGTATTATCTTCGTCAGCTTTATCACTAAATAACTGACTTGCATCAGATAACAGTTTTTCAAATTTACTTGAATCTTCTGGATAACGAGGACCTCGAGGGCCATCAATAACCGTAGGTGATTCACGCTCTAAATCTAAAACATGGCCTGGTTCAATATTTTGCTCGCGGCCTAAGTTTAGCACTACAACATCCATTGTGCTGAACTCTCTTACTTGACGAGGTGATGCTATGACTTGCCCTTCAACAGGCTCTTTTGGGCGGTGAATATCAAAATACGCAGGCAATAGCTGTCCTTCCATTGCTGGCATTAAAAAGTCACCTTGTTTAATTTCTCGTTTTACTGATTCGACTCGTAATGACGACGGCACACCGTTACTTTCATCGCCACTTCTAAACGCTCGCGCCATACCAACGTAAGATGCACGCGTTGCTAATACTTCGCCTGTGTTTAAATCAACATAGGGTTCACCCTCGTTGTAAATCGCATAGGCGCCATGTACTTTAAGATCACCTTTAACATATAAAATATGGCCCAAAGTTTGTGTTTTTGTGTTTTCGTTAGCACCTAACACATACGGCATATTTTTTATATCGTCGCTGTTAATAGCTTGCTCGTAACTTAAGTAAGGTTTAATCATTTGCAAAGGTAAAGTGGTAATTGCATTTAACCCTTTTGGCGTAATACGTCCTTGAGGAGACAGCTTTCGATACGCTTTATTAATAACTAAACGTGGATTTCCGTCTGCATCGTATATAAGTGCCAATGCATCACCCGGATAAATTAGGTGAGGGTTATCAATTTGCGGGTTCATTTGCCATAGTTCTGGCCACAACCATGGCTCATCTAAATAAATGCCAGATATATCCCACAACGTATCACCTTTTTTTACAACATACTGTTTTGGTGCATCTTTTTTTATTTTTAGCACGTCAGCAATCGCCCCAAAAGAGGTGCTTAGTGCCAGTATGATTGCAACTAACGGAAATTTCATTGAGCTTCCTTGTATTGTTTTTTCATTATTATTGCTCAAAACCTGTTAAAGGTGAACGTGAATGGCTAAAATAAGAGCATACAATACCCTAAATTAAGCACAAGTGAAAAAGGTAACTAATGGCTAGGTTAGAAGTTTTAAGATTTCCAGATGAGCGTTTACGTACAATAGCAAAAGATGTTGCAGACGTTGACGACCAAGTTCGCCAAATTGTAAAAGACATGCTCGAAACCATGTACGACGAAAATGGCATTGGTTTAGCCGCAACGCAAGTAAATATCCACCAGCGTATTGTGGTTATTGATGTATCTGAAGAGCGTGACGAACCGCTGGTATTAATTAACCCGCAAATAATTAAAAAAGATGGGTCAACAATTAGCGAAGAAGGCTGTTTATCAGTGCCTAACTCGTACGCAAAAGTAGACCGAGCTGAAACAGTCACAGTGGCTGCACTAAACGAAAACGGTGAAGAATTTGTGTTAGACGCAGATGAGCTATTAGCTATTTGTATTCAACACGAACTAGACCACCTACAAGGCAAGCTATTTATTGATTACTTATCTCCATTAAAGCGCCAACGTATCCGTAAAAAGCTTGAAAAAGAAGCCAAGTTTGCAGCACAGTAATCAGTACCTTAGGAAAACTCAGTGATCCAACCATTACGCATAATATTTGCCGGTACGCCGGATTTTGCCGCACGCCATTTACAAGCGCTAATAAATAGCGAACATGAAATTGTGGGCGTATATAGCCAACCAGATCGCCCCGCAGGTCGCGGTAAAAAATTAAAAGCGAGCGAAGTTAAAGCCCTGGCGATTGAAAATGACTTACCGGTTTTTCAGCCTCAGTCATTAAAAAATGATGAAGCACTTGCAGAGCTCACCGCATTAAACGCCGACATAATGATTGTTGTGGCTTACGGCTTAATTTTACCTAAAGCTATTTTAGATACGCCACGCTTAGGCTGCTTAAACGTGCATGGCTCTATATTGCCTCGCTGGCGTGGTGCTGCACCTATTCAACGCGCAATTTGGGCGGGTGACGAGGAAACAGGCGTAACCATAATGCAAATGGATGAAGGCTTAGATACCGGCGACATGCTGCATATTAGCCGCTGCCCTATTAGTGATACAGAAACCAGTGCCAGTTTATATAACAAACTAGCAGCGTTAGGTCCAAGTGCATTAATCGACACCGTTAATAAGCTAGCTAATGGCGATATTACCCCTGAACCTCAAAATGATGAACTAGCTAACTACGCTAAAAAGCTCTCTAAAGAAGAAGCAAATATAGATTGGTCTATGAGCGCCGTGCAAATAGAACGTAATATTCGCTCTTTTAATCCTTGGCCAGTGTGTTTTACCCAAATGGGTGAACAAACCGTAAAAATTTACCAAGCGAAGGTAGTTGATCAATCAGGCAAGCCGGGCGAAGTTTTAACAAGTGATAAAAACGGTGTTGTTGTTGCCTGTGGTGAGCATGCTTTAAGTATTACTCAGTTGCAACCGCAAGGTAAAAAACCAATGGCAATTAGCGACTTTTTAAATGGTCGCAGTGACTGGGTTAGCCCTGGCACACTATTAGGCGAAAATAATGAATAAAGTGCAAAACGTACGAGCGCTGGCCGCTGAGACTTTATATAACGTGGTTGATAAAGGCGCTTCGCTTAATCAAGAATTACCGTTTGCAAGCCAAGGTTTACCCCCAAAAGACAAAGCACTGTTACAGCAAATTTGTTATGGCGTATTACGCTACTTACCTAGCCTTGAAAACTACTGCCAACATTTAGTAGAAAGTCCACTAAAAGGTAAACGCAGAATTTTTCAATTTTTACTCTATGTGGGTATTTATCAGCTGCAACACATGCGCGTTCCACCGCATGCAGCGATTAGCGAGACCGTAAATGCATTAGGCCAAATGCGCGCACTTGGCTTAAAAGGGTTAATAAATGCTATTTTACGTAGCTTTCAACGCCAACAAGCGGAGCTTGAAGAAAAAGCAAAGCTGATTCCAGTGTGTTTATACAACCACCCTAATTGGTTTATTAAACAAGTAAAAGAAGCCTACCCTGAAAACTGGGAAGCCATACTTGAAGAAAACCAGCAGCAAGCGCCAATGTGGTTACGTGTAAACCAATCACAATTTAGCACGCAAGAATACAGTGATATGCTAACGGCAAATGATATAGAGCATACATTAAACCCAGACTTTGTAGATGGGATTAAACTTGCCAAGCCGCGTGATGTTTTTTCACTTCCTGAGTTTGATACCGGTGCCTGTTCAGTGCAAGATGCAGCAGCGCAATTAGCCGCTCGCTTCCTAGAGCCAAAAAATGACGACGTTATATTAGACGCCTGTGCAGCCCCAGGTGGCAAAACATGCCATATTTTAGAGCTTGCCGACGCCGACGTACTTGCACTTGATAGCGATGCCACTCGCCTTGAACGCGTAAAGCAAAACTTGACCCGTATTGGTTTAGGTGCTGACCTACAATGTGGCGATGCATCGCAACCGCACACATGGTGGGACGATGAACAATTTGATCGTATTTTATTAGATGTGCCTTGTTCAGCAACCGGCGTTATTCGTCGCCACCCAGACATAAAATGGTTGCGTCGTGCATCCGACATTGAAGACTTAGCCGCACTACAAGGCGATATACTCAATAGCATTTGGCCTCTACTGAAGCCCGGTGGTACATTGGTATATGCCACATGTTCGGTTCTTCCAAAAGAAAACCAACAACAAGTTGCTAAATTTTTAGCTAATAACGATGATGTAGAACATATTCCACTTCATGATAAAGACACCCTCACTACACCGGGGTTACAACTACTTCCGGGCGAAAGTGATGGTTTTTATTACGCTAAAATGGTTAAAAAGCCGAGTTAATTAAGGCTTAATAACGCGTACAACAAGCCATTTTTAAATTTAAAAATGGCTTTTTATTACTACTTAATACACTGGTAAATAATGAAAATAATCATACTCGGTGCTGGACAGGTTGGCGCCACGCTAGCTGAAAACTTAGTAGGCGAACAAAACGAAATTACCGTAGTAGATATTGACGGTAACCGTATACGCGAGCTGCAAGATAAGTACGACCTTCAAGGTGTAATGGGCCACAGTGCTCACCCTGATGTATTGCGCCGCGCCGGCGCAGACGATGCCGATATGATTATTGCGGTAACCAGCTCAGATGAAGTAAACATGGTGGCATGCCAAGTGGCGTATAGTATTTTTAATACACCCACTAAAATTGCTCGAATTCGCTCTGAGCAGTATTTAAAATACCGTGAAAAGCTTTTTCAAAACGATGATTTACCAATCGATCATTACATTGCTCCAGAAGCGTTAGTCACTAAGTATATTCGCCGCTTAATTGACTACCCTGGCGCATTACAAGTCTTGCAATTTGCCGATGGTATGCTCTCGCTAGTTGCAGTAAAAGCCTATTACGGAGGTTTATTAGTAGGCTATGCTTTATCTGCATTAAAAGAGCATATACCTAATGTAGAAACTCGTGTTGCGGCTATTTATCGTCAAGGCAAAGCCATTAAGCCGCTGGGTACAACCGTTATTGAAGCCGACGATGAAGTATTTTTTATCGCGGCAACAAAACATATACGCGCCGTAATGAACGAACTACAAAAGCTTGAGCGTTCATACAAAAAAATCATGATAGCCGGTGGGGGCAACATCGGAGCCGGCCTTGCTCGCTCTCTTGAAAAAAATCACACCGTTAAACTGATAGAGCGCAGTAAAGAGCGTGCGGAACAGCTTTCAGAAATGCTCGATAATACGGTAGTATTTTGTGGCGACGCCTCCGATCAAGAACTCCTCTCTGAAGAACATATTGAACAAGTGGATGTATTTATTGCCGTTACCAACGACGATGAAGCAAACATTATGTCAGCCATGCTTGCAAAACGCATGGGCGCGCAAAAAACCATGGTGCTTATTCAACGTGGTGCGTATGTAGACTTAGTACAAGGTGGCGAAATAGACATTGCTATATCACCGCAACAGGCAACAATTTCTGCATTGTTAACCCACGTACGTCGCGGTGATATTGTTAACGTGTACTCGCTGCGTAAAGGAGCCGCAGAGGCTATTGAAGCAGTTGCCCATGGTGATGAAAGCACCTCTAAAGTAGTTGGCCGCGCAATTGCCGATATAAAATTACCTGCCGGAACAACCATTGGTGCCATTGTGCGTAACGACGATGTACTCATTGCCCACGACGACACCATTATTATGTCGGGCGATCACGTAATCATGTTTTTAATTGATAAAAAGCATATCAACGTGGTAGAAAAACTCTTCCAAGTAAGCGCTATATTTTTATAACGCGTCAGACACAAAAAAGCCGCTGAATATGGCGGCTTTAGTGGAGTATGATTGGGGTATATTGATATTACTGTACTTTGGCAAACTCGTCTTTAGAAAGCTCACCATTTCCATCTGTGTCTAAATCTTTAAAAATCTTTACTAGCTGTGAATTTACTTTTGCCTCTTCCATGCTAATTACACCATCGCTATTGCTGTCAAACGATGCAAAGTCTACGGCTGCATAAGCTGCTGAAGAAGATGCTAAAACTAAAACTGCAAGTGTTGTATTTAATGTTTTCATAATAATGTTCCTAGTAGAATGGGAAGTCCTTTTCTAAGATCCCTGTCTGTGAAAAATAGCTAAACCAATACCGGGTAACTTTAAAATTTTGCAAACTCGTCTTTAGAAAGTTCACCATTGCCATCTGTATCTAGTTCTGTAAACTCAGCCATTAAATCAGTGTCTATTGCCGCTTCGCTTGGGCTAATTGCACCACTGCCGTCGGTATCTAAACTGTCAAAATCTGAAGCTGCAAATGCTGCTGAAGAAGACGCTAATGCAATAAGTGCTAATGCTTTGTTTAAATGTTTCATGACTTAATCCTTCAAAATTTTATTTAAAAAATAACCTAATTAACTCGTAAGATAGCTTCACTTCCTTGTTATCCTTTTTCGAAGGCTCCCTTGCCTACTTAGGTTGTCTTTGGCAACTCAGGATGCTTGTTATTTAATTAAGCTTTTGAAAACTCTTCCTTTGATAACTCACCGTTTTGGTCAGTATCGAGCTCTGAAAACATGCTCATTAATTTTGCATCAACCGATGCCTCAGCTTGGCTAATTGCGCCATTGCCGTCTACATCGAGTGTATTAAAGTCAGAGCCTGCAAAAGCGGCTGACGAAGAAGCGAGTGCGATAAGTGCTAATGTTTTGTTTATGCGTTTCATAGTATGTATCCTTCAAATTGTATGTGAGTGATTGGTACTTACTGTTAATCACGTTTTTCGATTAGTACAACCAGACTATTACAACTTAAATGCCAAAATTTAATAAGTGTTACTTTTCAATAACTTAAACATTAAATACTGAAAAGCATGCAAATTTAAGCATTATTTTTGTAGCTATTTAGCAACGCAGGTTTAGTTAAAATTTGTAAGTTACTAAAAATCAGTTAGTTAGGTTTCATACAAAAAACCACAAAGCCAGATAACTTGAATAATTAAGAGAGTGTTAGGTATTGAGCAGGTAAGTTTTAAACTGAACGAGGTGTAAAAAGAAAATCAATCATAAAAAATTTGAAAGTTATGCCTTTGTTTTTATTGAGTAAAAATAATAACTTTAAAGACTGGTAACTTACTTTCGTTCATAAAGTAAAAAGTCGCTATTTTGTTGCAAAATAGCGACATTAAAGCTAATCGGCATCGAGTTCTATCATTGCGGGGTCAATAAAGTGCTCTTTCATAAAAGCTTTCATTTCTTCTTTACTGGCTAATAACTTAATCCCACAACGCACGCCTGTATTATGATCTTTTACACTGCACACTTCGCCTTCAAAGTCTTTACCATTACTCCCTAACACAACCGTGCATTGTGAGTCTTTAATGCTTTCTAGATCAGCGTCAGTTTTTATATCGAACATAGCACCGGTTAGTGAAATATCTTTAATAACACCATCAAGTACCTTGTCATCACTAAGTTTAAGTTTTGCAGGTAATAAGGTTGGAATACGTGTTTGCGAACGTAAACTAAATAGCTGAACTTGCTTAGGGTAGTTAATAAAAATCAGCCTAACGGGATGTGATGCAATAGATTTAATTTGCTGTCTAAAAGCAATTATTTGTCCATCGTCACCTTCTATTAATGCTCTTACAACCACAGTAACACCATCTCGTAAGTAGTCATTTGCGCCCGGTAAACGTTTAGCTGTTGGAAAATTTAAAATAATAAACTTTTCCTCAAGCAAGCCGACCATTTCTGTTTTCACGCGCTTACTGCTGGTAGGTGTTAATATTTCTAAGTCAACTAAACTGCCAACCGGTATATTATTTAATTTATCTGCATGTGTTGCTGGCATATCCATTCCATAAACATAGTAGTAAAACGTTGTGTTTTATCCGCGCCAAAACGTAGGCGTAAATAACACAAGCAAAGTAAAAATTTCTAGTCGGCCAAATACCATTGCAATCGTCAGCAACCATTTAGCGCCATCGGTAATTGCACCGTAATGCGAGGCAACATCACCCAAGCCTGGACCTAAGTTATTTAAACACGCCGCCGTAGCCGAAAACGCTGTAATATTATCCATTCCCGTTCCCATCAGCGCCAGCATAATAATAATAAACACCAGAGCATAAGCAGAGAAAAACCCCCACACGGCTTCTACAACCTTATCGGGCAATGCTTTACGGCCAAGCTTAATTGAATAAATAGCACGAGGATGTACCAAACGGTTAAGTTCACGCACGCCTTGCAGGTAGAGTAAAAACACGCGCACCACTTTCATACCGCCCCCGGTAGAGCCCGCACAGCCGCCTATAAAGCTCGAAAATATTAATAAAATAGGTAAAAACAGCGGCCACGTCGAAAAGTTATCAGTAGCAAAACCGGCCGTCGTACTCATTGATACCGCTTGAAATAATGCTTGGTCGAGCGTTTCATCACCATTAGCGTAAATCTCATTTGAGGACAAAACCGCAAAACAAATAACCACCAGCGCTAATTGAATACATAAAAACACTTTAAACTCAGGATCACGAATGTAGACCTGCACGTTCCGGCTTGCCACAGCAGCGTAGTGTAAAGAGAAGTTAATAGCTGCGATGATTAAAAAGAAGACACAAATAAAGTTAATAACCGGGCTATCAAAGTGACCCATAGAAGCATCGTAAGTCGAAAACCCGCCAATGGCGACGGTAGAAAACGCATGACAAATTGCATCAAACCAGTCCATACCTGCCGCCCAATACGCCAACATACAGGTAATGGTTAACGACACATAAATATACCAAAGGTGCTTTGCGGTATCGGCTATGCGAGGGGTCATTTTTGAATCTTTTACTGGGCCGGGGATTTCAGCACGGTACAACTGCATTCCACCAACACCTAGCATGGGCAGTATTGCAACAGCTAATACAATGATCCCCATACCGCCAAACCACTGTAATTGCTGGCGGTAAAACAGTACCGACTTAGGTAAATACTCAATCCCAGTCAAAACTGTAGCCCCCGTGGTTGTTAAACCCGAAAAGGCTTCAAACACAGCATCAGCAAGGGATAAATTAGGTTCTTGTAAAAAGATAAGAGGCAAGGATGCGAATGCCCCCAGTACCAACCAAAACAAAACCACAATTAAAAAGCCTTCGCGTGCTTTTAAATCCCCGTTTTCATGTCGGTTTGGGTAATACGCTATTAAGCCAATAATAATACTGAAAATAAACGCTAAAACAAAAGGGACACCGCCACCATCTTTATAAATTAAAGACACCACAGCAGGTGGCACCATGGTAATACTAAACAGCGCAACAAGTTGGCCAAGAATTTTTATGATGGTACGAAATTGCATTTAGCTAATCGCTTTTATTATTAGTAAATTCAGGCTCAACTGCATTAACCTGGTTAAATAGAATGAATATGCATTATATGCAACTTGTGTAGGTTATTACTCTTTAATAGTTAACTCAACTGCGCCGTGACTTAAATCAAAAATATCTTTAATTGCTTGCTGTGCTTGGCGGCTATCAATGGTGATCACCCAGTTAATATTAGCAGTAAATTGCTTTTCAATGTTGAGCACTTGGTAGTGTGTTTTAAGTAGCTGCTCAATTGCACCCTGCATACTGTATTCACTGCTGCCCAGTAGCTCAACGCTTGGCACTTTAAGTACGGTGTTTAATTTTGCTAATGCATTATTTAACGATCCGCCATATGCTCGCACTAAACCGCCAGTTCCAAGTTTAATCCCTCCAAAATAACGAGTTACCACGGCTGTAACTTCACCTAGCCCTGATCCCACAAGCACATTTAACATTGGTTTACCGGCCGTACCATTTGGCTCACCATCGTCTGAAAAACCATACACATGGCTGCCACCGGGGTTACCTGCCACATGGGCCCAACAATTATGCCGAGCATCGCTGTACTTATCTTCAATACTTTTAATAAACGCTTTAGCTGAGACTAAATCTGGGGTGTGTGCAATATGCACAATAAACGTGCTTTTTTTTATTTCTTCTTGATGAAACACACCCTCGGCTGGGTATTTATATTCTGACATATTTTACTTAACCAAAAAAATGGGGCCATCAGGCCCCTTTTATCGCAAACTGCTCACTTAATCTAAGTGTAAGTCACGCGTCATATTTTCTAAACTATCTTCGTGCACAATAATGTTATCTTCAATACGAATACCACCATAAGGTTTAAACGCTTCAACCTTATTCCAGTTAATGTATTGCTTGTTATCCGTTTGTGCTAAATCACCTAACAACGAATCAATAAAATATAAACCTGGTTCGATAGTAAATACCTGGTTTTTCTCTATCATACGGGTACAACGTAAAAATGGGTGCCCGTCTGGTGATGCTTGATGAGTACCTTTGTCGTCACTCATAAAACCACCTACATCATGCACTTGTAAACCAAGGTGATGCCCTAAACCATGTGGGAAGAAAGTAGACGTGATTTTACGCTCAACTATATCTGCAGCCGGTAAGTTAACTATATTAAAGTCGCTAAGAATTTGCGCTATACGGTTATGGCACTCAACGTGTAAATCACCGTATAACATGCCCGGTTTTAAACCTTTACCTAACTCAATCTGTATTGCGGTCATTGCTGTCACTAACTCAGCAAATTCACCCTGCTTTTTAAAGTCATAAGTGCGCGTTATATCTGCAGCATAACCGTTAAAGTTTGCGCCAGCATCAATTAAAAATGAGTTATGTGTTTGCGGTGCATTTGGCTCAAAATGGGTGTAATGCAAAATAGCGCAGTTTTCGTTAAGCGCCACTATATTACCGTATGGCATTTCATTTTCGCTTTGGCGTGTTGCCATTAGGTAAGCGTGCTGAATATCAAACTCACTGCCACCATTAAAAAAAGTGTCGCGCGCAGCTTTGTGGCCGTCAACGGCTATGCGGTTAGCATTACGTAAACATTCGAGTTCATATTGTGTTTTGTAAGCACGGTTAAAGTGTAAATAGTTAAGCACGGGCTCTGGGTTCATGATGCTAAAACCAAGTGCTTGAGCTACTTCTATGTATTCACCCATATACGCGTATTTTGCTTTATCATAAGGGAGCAGCTTTTCAACCTGATCGGGCTGTAACAATAACTCTATATCAAAATACTCAGCCCAAAAATCACGTGGCTCGTCGGGTACTTTATGCCAAAAATCAACAGGACGATAAAAAATAAGCTTAGGTTTATCGCTACCATTAACAACAATCCAGCAATGCGGGTTATCAATAACAGGTAACCAGGCTTTAAAGTGAGGATTAACTTTAAACGGGTAATACATGTCGTCTAAAAATTGGCGCTTTGCTTGGCCAGAGTGAATAACTAATCCTTCTAACCCTTCACTTTCGCAAATTGTACGAGTACGCTGCTGCAGTGTTGCAATATGTTCTGCGTATAAAACGGCTAATTTATCCATTGTTAATCCATCTGTTAAATTTAACGTGTGCTGAGTCTACCACTTATAGCTATTACGCTCAAAAAAGGGGATGGCTCACTGTAAGCACTATCCCCCTAATTTAAACTTATGTTTACTACCCGCCTATTTTCATTTCCAGTATAGGAGCCAATATATTACCCTCTCGGCCCATGCGAGTATGGTATACCTGCCTATAAGCAAATACATTTTTTACGTAATCGCGTGTTTCACGGTATGGAATAAGCTCTATCCATAACTCTGCAGGCATTGCATCATCAGGCACCCAGCGTTTTATACGATGGTAGCCTGCATTATAAGATGCCGTAGCTAATATTTCGTTACCGTGATTTTTCTTTTTCAAGTAACGTAAATAACTGGTACCTAGCCTAATATTTGTTTTAGGTTGATATAACCGACTATTAGACACGCTACCTTTATTTACATATTTAGCAGTACTTGGCAGCAATTGCATTAAACCTCGAGCATTAGCACTTGATCGCGCGTCAGGTGCAAATGAGCTTTCTCGCCTTGCTATAGCTATACTCCACGCCACATCTATTTTATTGCGCTTACTGTAGCGTTCAAATATGTCTTGAAAAGCAAACGGAAAACGCTGCTCAACGTTATCCCACGCTTTTATTTTAGCCAGTGTGAATATAGTGCTGTCGTGCCACCCCAAATCGGTAGATAAAACGGAGGCTGCAAGTTTTTCTTCTTCATTTGAAGTATTTGTTAAGTAATTCCACTCACGTCTCGCGGAAGTAACACGCTCTAGTTCGTATAATGCTTTTGAACGTTTAAAACCGGGAGCATTACTTACTTTATTGATTAGTTGCTCACTGACCACTTTAGGTTGATTATTTAAATCAACCGATAGCCCTAAACGCGCAGCAGCTAAAAAGCCGTAGTAATCTCGGTTAGTTGCAATACTTTGCCACATTTCTTTAGCTTTTTGCTCATCACCGCGTTCTGCGTAACTATATGCAAGCCAATACTGTTGACCCAAGCTAAGGTTTTCTTTACCAGTAAAAAACGCAGCAATGCCTGCCCAATCTTGGGTTTTTAGCATATTACCAAGCTGCCATTGCATTAATTTGTTGTCTTGGCGCTCTTTTGGCACTTTGTTTAACCAAAAACTGGCTTGTTTATGCCCGCTAGAAGCGAGTGATAAAGCAAAGGTGTAGTATAAATCTGCCTTTTCTTCATCGCTGTAGTTAAACATACGCTCTATTTTTTCCCATGCGCGAAGCGCAAGTTCTTTATCTCGCCATATCAATCGCTTAACACCATATAGTGCAATTTCACCTTCTTTAAGCGATTTATTTTTATAGCGGTATAACCCCGCCGCAGCACTCGGGTCTCGTCGTACTTTTAAATATAAGTCAGCAAGGTAACGCTCATTTTTTGGTAAAAGTGTTTTTAAATAAGGAAGTAAACTTTGTGTACCGCCTTGCGCGGCAAGCGTTATTCGCTGCCATACGGTATCGGCATTCATATAGCCTTTTTTACGCCAATACGAAAATAACGAGTCACACTCTTTAGGTTGTGACTTACCCACCGTCCATAAATCGGTCACCTGATTTAAAATGGCCTTTTCTGGGGCACCTAAGTCCAGCTGATACCCTAAATAAGTGCAAGTGTATTCAACATTACTCGTGTCGCGGTAATTACGAATATACGCTGCTTTTCTATTATTTTTTTCAAGATACTCCAGCCACACTTTACGAACAGGCCATTCAAGTGGCGTATGCTGATATATATTTAGATAGCTTTCTATCTCGGCCTGATATTTTATGCTCGGGTTTCGTTGCCAGTATGTTTTTTCTACATACGGTTTTAGCGGGTGATTTAGGTTATTGACTACATTTTTGAACTCACGGTAACTTGCGTTGCGTACTTTTTTTTCAGCATCTAAAAATGCGTCGTTATCGATGCTAGCCTCGGCAGAATAAAGAGGAAAAATAAAAGCAGCTGCCGCAAAACTAAATAATTGTTTTTTCATAATGTCCTTTAATAAAAAATTAAAGTAGTGAATAAAAGCTTTTTCACCACCTTAGCACCAAACCAGCTATATTTTAACCAGTCGTTTGTAACCGAGTTAAATTTTTCGTTGCATTTTCTATTCAAAGCAAGCACACTGATTGAAATGCAAACTCATCGTACCAGTCTTAGTTCGTCAACTAGGGAGAATAAAATGTTATATAAAAGCGATTCCTTTGAAGTTAGCTTCCTAAAGGAAAACATCGCCGAGTTTAAGTTTTGTGTTGCAGGTTCTGTAAACACATTATCTCAAAAAACTCTTTCAGATTGTGCAGCAGCATTAAAAGAATTAGCTGCTAATTCTGATATCAAAGGCATAATTTTTACCAGTGATAAAGACCACTTTATTATCGGCGCCGACATCTTCGAATTTTTACCAACATTTACTAAACCTGAAGAAGACTTAGTAGTGTGGATCAAAAACGCAACTGACGTTTTTGATGCAATTGAAGATCTTCCATTCCCAACCCTAAGCGTTGTAAACGGCTTAGCACTTGGCGGCGGATGTGAGTGGGCACTTGCTACCGATTATCGTGTTGCAAGCGAAAGCGCTAAAATGGGCCTACCAGAAGTTAAACTTGGCATAATGCCTGGTTTTGGTGGCACAGTGCGCTTACCACGTATCATTGGCGCAGATAACGCAATGATGTGGATCACTTCTGGTGCTGAAAACCGCGCAGCTGACGCCCTTAAAGTAGGTGCGTTTGATGCGGTAGTTAGTGCTGACAAACTTTTAGAGTCAAGTGTAGCAACACTTGAATTAGCGATTGCAGGCAAGTTAGATTGGCAAGCAAAACGCAACGCAAAACTACAGCCACTTAAATTAAACCGTGTTGAGCAAGGCATGAGCTTTGCTATGGCAGAAGGTATGGTAATGGGTAAAACCAAAGGCCACTATCCTGCTCCGGTTATGGCAGTACGTACTATTAAAGCAGCGGCAAACTGTACTCGCGATGAAGCAATGGCAATCGAAAATGCTAACTTTGCAAAACTTGCGCGTACTAACGAAGCTGCAGCACAAACGGGCATTTTCTTAAATGATCAATTCATCAAAGGTAAAGCACGTAAACTTGCTAAGCACAGCGATGTAGAAATTAAACAAGCTGCAGTATTGGGCGCGGGTATTATGGGCGGCGGTATTGCATATCAGTCAGCTTATAAAGGCACACCTATCATAATGAAAGACATCCAACAGGATGCGCTTGATTTAGGTATGGGTGAAGCGTCTAAATTATTAGGTGCAAAAGTTAAGCGTGGCCACATGCCAATGGAAAAAATGTTGGCAACACTCAGTAAAATTAAACCTACACTTAACGATTCAGACCTTCAAGACGCTAACATTATTGTTGAAGCCGTTGTAGAAAACCCTAAAGTTAAGCAAGCAGTATTAGCAGACCTTGAAAAGAACATGCCAGAAGGCACTGTACTTACATCAAACACGTCAACTATTTGTATTGATTTACTTGCTGAAGCACTTGATAAGCCAGAAAACTTCTGTGGTATGCACTTCTTTAACCCAGTGCCAAAAATGCCATTAGTAGAAATTATTCGTGGTGCAAAAACGTCAGACAAAACCATTAACGCAGTTGTTGATTATGCCCTTAAACTTGGCAAGTCTCCTATCGTTGTTAACGATTGCCCAGGCTTTTTTGTAAACCGTGTTTTATTCCCTTACTTTGCAGGCTTTAGCAAGCTAGTTGTTGAAGGCGCTAACTTTGCAAAAGTAGATAAAGTAATGGAAAACGTATTTGGTTGGCCTATGGGTCCGGCTTACCTACTAGATGTTGTAGGTATTGATACGGCTTATCATTGTACTGGCGTAATGGCTGACGGTTTCCCTGAGCGCATGGCGCGTGCAGAAAAAGACCCGGTGACTGTTTTTGCTAACGAAAAACGTTTTGGTCAAAAGAACAAAGCGGGCTTCTACAAGTACGAAACAGACCGTCGTGGTCGTCTTAAAAAATCAAGTGATGCAACAGCAGTTGAGCTACTAGCGCCAATTACTGATGCACCGAAAGAATTTGATAAACAAGAAATCATTGACCGTTGTATGATTCCAATGATCAACGAAGTTCTTCTTTGTTTACAAGAAGGCATTGTTGCTTCTCCACAAGAAGCTGATATGGCCCTTGTGTACGGTGTTGGTTTCCCTCCATTTAGAGGCGGTGCGTTCCGTTACTTAGATCAAACTGGTTTAGCTAACTTTGTTGCAGCAGCAGACAAATACGCTCACCTAGGTGCGATTTACCAAGTATCAGAGCAAACTCGCAAATGGGCTGAAGAAGGCCGTGTTTTCTATAAGGTGGAAGGTTAATATCATGAATAATCCAGTAATTGTAGATTGTATCCGCACACCAATGGGTCGCTCAAAAGGCGGCGTATTTAAAAACAAGCGTGCGGAAGACTTAAGCGCTCATTTAATGAAGGGCTTACTAGAACGCAACCCAGCGGTTGATCCTGCATCAATCGACGACATTTATTGGGGTTGTGTACAGCAAACATTAGAGCAAGGCTTTAACGTTGCACGTAACGCATCGCTACTTGCGGGTATTCCACACTCAGTACCAGCAACGACAGTTAACCGTTTATGTGGCTCGTCAATGCAAGCATTGCACGACGCTGCGCGCGCTATTATGACTGGCGCTGGCGATACTTACCTAATTGGTGGTGTTGAGCACATGGGTCACGTTCCTATGACTCACGGTAACGACTTTCACCCAGGCCTAGCAACGTCAATTGCGCAAGCTTCAGGCTCTATGGGTTTAACAGCAGAATACCTTGCAACTATTCACGGCATTAGCCGCCAGCAGCAAGATGAATTTGCATACCGTTCGCATCAACGTGCACATGCTGCAACAGTTGAAGGACGTTTCCGCCGCGAAATTTTAGCAATGGAAGGTCATGCAGCAGATGGCTCTTTAATTTTAGTTGAAGACGATGAAGTAATTCGTCCTGAAACAACGGTTGAAGGTTTATCTCAGCTTCGCCCAGTATTTAACCCAGCATCGGGTTCTGTTACAGCGGGTACATCTTCTGCACTTTCTGATGGCGCATCAGCGATGTTAGTAATGAGCGAAGAAAAAGCTAAAGAGTTAGGTTTACCAATTCGTGCGCGCATTAAAGCAATGGCAGTTGCCGGTTGCGATCCATCAATCATGGGTTACGGCCCAGTACCAGCAAGTAAAAAAGCACTTGCCCAAGCGGGTATCACAATTGATGATATTGATGTAGCTGAGCTTAACGAAGCCTTCGCAGCGCAATCACTACCAGTACTTAAAGACTTAGGTTTAGCTGATGTGGTTGACGAAAAAGTTAACTTGAATGGCGGCGCTATCGCTCTGGGCCACCCTCTGGGTTGTTCTGGTTCGCGTATCAGCACCTCGCTAATTCACTTAATGGAAGATAAAAATGCTAAATATGGTTTAGCGACTATGTGTATTGGTTTAGGCCAAGGCATAGCAACTGTATTTGAGCGTGTTCAAGACTAATACTCTTAACATGTAAACCATCTTGGTGAGTAAAAAGGCGCACTGACGAAAGTTAGTTCGCCTTTTTTATTTTTCAAATTTAAGGTACTTTACTAAAGCGATTTAGATTAGTGATGTTGTTGTGATCGGGTTTATAATTTAATGTTTATGTAAATAAACTTAAATGAAAACTGATCCAGATCTAAGTAATTTAGTTAAAGTATACTTAAAATTACGCTAAACTTTGGCGCAACAAAAAAGTCTGACTACTCATTAAAATCACATATTTGAATCACTATTAACAGGCATACGTACTATGAATTTTGATAATCCCGATCACCAATTAGATGCAATAGGTCTTCGCTGTCCAGAGCCTGTAATGATGGTACGTGCTGCTATTCGAAAAATGAACGACGGTGAAACACTGTTAATAACCGCCGATGACCCATCAACCACCCGTGATATTCCAAGCTTTTGTGTATTTATGGATCACACGCTGGTGGCTAAAGACGTGAATGAAGCACCGTATAGGTATGTGGTGAAGAAAGGGCTTTAAGTTATATTTAACTATTCTCAAGTTGTATTTTTAAACAATCCTTAGTCTTTTTAAATATTTCTGTATCTAAAATATGTTCTTTGTTTTCTTTATCAATATGAATTGCGCTGACGTCAATACCCATATCAGTATCACGGGGCATATTGTGAATCATTTTTATATGACGGCTTAGAAGATCTAAGTTACCTTTTATTTCATTATTTTTTATATGCGAGAAATAATAACTATATTCACTTAGTATCAGTAAGCGGTCTCTAGTTAAGTTAAATAAATAGGATATTTCTCGCTCCCATTTATTCATTTGAATACCATATTTTTTAGTATTGTCATCGTCAATGTTAAAATTTATTTTATAATTATAGTAATATTTTCTTGCATCAACTTGCAGTTGAACTAACTCTTCTAAAGCGTCTATATTCGCTAAAGCTTTATATAACTTTTCTCTAAAAAGCTTATTATCATAATCTTTTTTCCATTTTGGTATTGAGTAAAATACATAAAGGGCAGCACAACCGCCAGCTATACTCCCTAAACTTGCTAAGAAGTTTAAAAAATTATTCATAATATTACCTAAGCTATACTCATTAAGTAGCACCCAAATCAAAATAATTAAGAATATTAGCAATACTATAGATAAACCTGCTGTTTCAATTAGTAATAGCTTGCTATATCTATTCTCTGTTTTGTTATTACTATTATTCATTCAACGTCCTTGTCGCAAATCTATAAGCTCACTCGGGCGGCTAAAAACTGACGACTTATAGCTTACAGCTCTTATTTCTTCGTTATCGTCACTTTTGGCTCGTCGTAGTCACTGAAATCAATGCTGACTATATACGTGCCTTTTATCGCAGGTGTATAACTAAAGTAATTATAAATAGTATTGCAGTCTGCGTTTGCTGCTTGGCCTAGCGTTAAACTCTGACCTTGTGGATATGAGTCGCTATAACCACAGTTAAAGCCTTCACTAAAATCGGCATCGGCTATTTTAAATTCGTACACTTTACCTGGTGTGCTAAATTTTACCTGTGCTTGATACAGTGCTGGGCCCACTAAATTAAGCTGATATTGAGGCTCTGCATCCCATAAAGTAAAATCGCCTCGCAAGTACATGGTGCGGTCGAGTTCTTTTTGTGGCAATACATCGTTAATTGATATTTGGCTTGAACATGCGCTGAGTAACCCAACAATAGCGAGTGGTATTATTTTTTTTATTGAAATCATCAATTTTAATCCTATTCATTATACCTATTAAAAAAATGCCTATTTTGCTAATAGGTATTAAAACTAAAAAGCCAGCGTTATGCTGGCTTTTTAAATTGCTAATGGCTGTTATTTTTGTAAAACAGATATATCTGCAATATCCAAAAATAAACCACTTAACTGACTTAATAGCGCAAGGCGATTTTGCTTAACAGCTTCATCGTCGGCCATAACCATTACGTTGTCAAAAAAGTTATCAACACTTTCACGAATGCCTGCCAATTGGCTAAGCGCCTCTTGGTAGTTTCCATCAGCATAAAGTGGTGCCAGCTCAGTCGCAAATTTTGCCACTTGTGATGCCAATACTTTTTCAGCATCGTCGCTTAATAAGCTCTCATCAACGTTACCTTGGCTTGTGATATCGTTTTTAGCAAGAATGTTGCCTACACGCTTATTAGCTGCTGCAAGCGCTTCTGCGGCGTCTAAAGTGCGGAAGTGGCTTACCGCTTTAACACGGCGGTCAAAATCAACTGGTTTAGTTGGACGACGCGCAAGCACAGCTTGAATTACATCAACTTCAATGCCTTCATCTTGATACCATGCGCGGAAGCGCCCTAGCATAAACTCAAACACATCTGTTGATACATTTAGATTAGTTAGCTTATCGCCAAACAATGTTTGTGCTTTTGCTACTAGGTCTAAAATATCAAGCGGTAACTCTTTTTCGACCATGATACGCAATGCACCAATAGCAGCACGACGAAGTGCAAATGGGTCTTTATCACCTTTTGGTGCTTGGCCTATACCAAAAATACCCACCAGCGTATCAAACTTATCAGCAATGGCTACTGCACAACTAATTAGGTTTGTAGGTAAGTTATCACCTGCAAAGCGTGGCATGTATTGCTCGTTTTGCGCTATGGCTACATCTTCTGCTTCACCGTCAAAGCGAGCGTAATGCATTCCCATTACACCTTGTACGTCGGTAAATTCCATTACCATTTCGGTCATTAAGTCTGTTTTACTTAATAGGCCTGCACGTTTTGCAAGGTCTTTATCTGCGCCTAATTGCTCTGCAATGTAGCCGGCAAGTTCGCTAATACGTACAGACTTATCTTTAAGCGTACCTAACTGCTTTTGGAATAAAACGGTATCAAGGGACTCTAAACGGCTTTCTAATGTTTTCTTTTTGTCGGTTTCAAAAAAGAACTGCGCATCGGCTAAACGTGGGCGTACAACTTTTTCGTTACCTGAAATTACCACACTTGGATCTTTACTTTCGATGTTAGATACAAACAAAAACTTATTTAAAAGTTTGCCGTTTTGATCTAATAACGGGAAGTATTTTTGATCGTCCTTCATGGTGTAAATTAGTGCCTCGGCAGGTACATCTAAAAATGCTTCTTCAAATGTTGCCGTTAACGTTACTGGCCACTCTACCAGTGACGTTACTTCTTCAAGTAAGTCTTCATCCATTGCAACAACAGCGTTAACCGCGTTTGCAGCGTCTTCAATTTGTGCACGAATTTGCGCTTTACGTTGTTCGTAATCAGCAATAACGTAAGCAGATTTAAGTACATCAAAAATCTCATCAGCATGGCTGATACTAATTTTTTCTGGGTGATGAAAACGGTGACCTTGCAGTTGGTTACTTACTTGCTTACCCAGTATTTCACCTTCGAGTAACTCGCTACCAAATAAAATAGTGACGGTATGAACTGGGCGAATAAATTGTGTTTTATTTGCACCCCAGCGCATAGGCTTTGGAATTGGTAATTTACTTAACGCTTTAGCGATGGCATCTGTCATTAGCGTTTTTGTTTCTTGCCCTGCTACTTTAGCAATATGCAATAACCATGCGCCTTTATCGGTTTCAAGTGTTTGTGCTTCACTTACGTCAATACCACAACCACGTGCCCAACCCATCGCGGCTTTAGTTGGGTTACCTTCGCTGTCAAACGCTGCTTTTGTTGCAGGGCCGCGCTTTTCAACTTCTTTGTCTTGTTGTTTAGCTTCAAGTGCTTTTACTTGTAAACCTAAACGACGAGGCGATGCATACCAGCTTACGCCTTGGTGTGCTAATTCTAGCGATTCTAACTCTTGAGTTAAATTTGCAGCAAATGCTTCGGCAAGTTTACGCAACGACTTTGGTGGTAACTCTTCAGTGCCAATTTCTACTAATAAATTTTGTGCTGACATGCTTACTTATCCTTACACAGCGGGAAACCAAGCGCTTCGCGTGCATCGTAATAACTTTGTGCACACGCTTTTGATAATGCGCGAACACGTAAAATATAACGCTGACGTTCTGTTACCGATATAGCATGGCGCGCGTCTAATAGGTTAAATGCATGAGATGCTTTCATCACTTGCTCGTAGGCAGGAAGTGGTAAATTTGCTTCAATTAACTTTTGGCTCTCGGCTTCACACTTATCAAACTGTGCAAACAAATCTTCTACGTTTGCATGTTCAAAGTTGTAAGTAGACTGCTCTACTTCATTTTGATGAAATACATCGCCGTAGGTTACGCGTCCTAATGGACCGTCTGCCCATACTAGATCGTAAATACTATCTACGCCTTGAATATACATTGCTAAACGTTCAAGGCCATAAGTAATCTCGCCAGTTACTGGTGAGCACTCTAAGCCCCCTACTTGTTGGAAGTAGGTAAACTGCGTTACCTCCATACCATTTAACCAGATTTCCCAACCTAAGCCCCATGCGCCAAGCGTTGGAGATTCCCAGTTATCTTCTACAAAGCGTACTTCGTGAGTAAGGGTATCAATACCCATAGCCGCTAATGAACCTAAGTAAAGCTCTTGGATGTTATCTGGCGATGGCTTTAGCACTACCTGAAATTGGTAGTAATGTTGTAAGCGATTTGGATTTTCACCGTAGCGACCATCCGTAGGACGACGACACGGTTGAACGTATGCGCTCGACATTGGCTCTGGACCAATAGACTTTAAAAATGTTTGCGGGTGAAATGTCCCTGCGCCCACTTCCATATCAAGTGGTTGAATAATGACACAGCCTTGCTGCGCCCAATAATCCTGTAAAGCCAGGATCAAACCTTGGAAGGTTTTTACGTCGTATTTTTGCATATTTGGCTTTTTACTATCTAAGAAGTAGCGTGAAAATTACCCTTAGTATACCGTGTGTACACTCAGGTTTTAAGCAGTTTGTTTATTTGTAGAAAATAAAAAAGGAGCCATTAGGCTCCTTTTTATTATCTAAATATGTTTTTACACGTCTAGGTTAACTACGCGTAGTGCGTTCGTTTCAATAAATTCACGACGTGGCTCTACCTGATCACCCATAAGTGTTGCAAATAACTGATCCGCGCCAACAGCGTCTTCGATAGTTACTTGTAACATACGGCGTGCACCTGGATCCATGGTTGTTTCCCACAGTTGATTTGGGTTCATCTCACCCAATCCTTTATAGCGTTGAATATAGATCCCACGCTTAGATTCTGTGATCAACCATTCCAAAGCATCCACAAAGTTATCAACAGGTTTTGTTTTCTCGCCGCGTTGAATATAAGCGCCTTCTGTGATGATGTTTGCAATGTTAACACCCGTTACAGCAATGCGTTGGTAGTCACGTGACGTGATAAAGTCGTAGCTCAGTACATGAGACTTATCTACACCGTGTTGACGAATATTCACAACTGGGTAGTACAAGTTACGCTCTGCATCATACTGGGTTGCAGCGTTGAAAATAGTTGCATCTTCGTCACGGTCAACTAAATCGTCAACAAGCTCTTTTGTCCACGCAATTACTTTAGCTTCGTTTTCAAGGTCTTCTTTTGTTAACTCGCTTTGGTAGATTAAACGTTCCATTACCGTATTAGGGTATTTACGTTTTAAGCGCTCGATTACTTTAACTGTGTTTTGATAATCGTGAACTATTTCCTCTAACGCTTCACCTTCAAGTGCTGATGCATCTGTACTGGTGTATAGCGCTGCATTATTTAGTGCAAGCGATGTTAAGTAGTCAACAAGCGCAGGATCGTCTTTTATGTAGCGTTCTTGCTTACCTTTTTTCACTTTATAAAGTGGTGGTTGAGCAATATAAATATAACCGCGCTCTACAATTTCTGGCATTTGACGGTAAAAGAACGTAAGCAACAAGGTACGAATGTGAGAACCATCTACGTCCGCATCGGTCATTATAATGATACGGTGGTAACGTAGTTTTTCAGGGTTATATTCATCACGGCCAATACCACAGCCTAACGCAGTGATTAGCGTTGCTACTTCTTGTGAAGACAGCATTTTATCAAAACGTGCTTTTTCAACGTTTAGAATTTTACCTTTAAGCGGAAGAATCGCTTGATTCTTACGGTTACGACCCTGCTTGGCTGAACCGCCAGCAGAGTCCCCTTCCACTATGTAAAGTTCTGATTGCGCTGGATCTTTTTCCTGACAATCTGCTAATTTACCCGGTAAACCGGCAAGGTCCATAGCGCCTTTACGACGTGTCATTTCACGTGCTTTACGTGCAGCTTCACGCGCACGTGATGCATCAATAATTTTCCCGACAACAATTTTAGCATCTACTGGGTTTTCTAATAAAAACTCAGTGAATTTTTCAGCCATTGCTTGCTCTACCGCAGACTTAACTTCGCTAGATACTAACTTGTCTTTTGTTTGCGATGAAAATTTAGGATCTGGAACTTTAACACTGATAACTGCAGTCAAACCTTCACGCGCATCGTCACCGGTTGCGTTACTGGTTGTTTTTGCTTTCTTGTTAAAGCCTTCTTTTTCCATAAAGTTATTAAGTGTACGTGTTAGCGCAGATCTAAAACCAGCTAAGTGAGTACCACCATCACGCTGTGGAATGTTATTTGTGAAACAGTAAATGTTTTCTTGGTATGCATCATTCCATTGCATTGATACTTCAACGCTAATTCCGTCTTCAACACGCTCATGTGTAAAGTGGAATACACCTTTATGAATAGGTGTCTTATTGCGGTTAATGTATTCAACAAATGCCTGAATACCACCTTCGTATTTGAAGTGATCGCTTTTATTTTCTTCACGCTCATCATTTAAAATGATGCTAACACCAGAATTAAGGAACGACAATTCACGTAGGCGTTTTGCTAAAATATCGTAATGAAAATCTAAATTAGTGAATGTTTCTGCACTAGGCCAAAAGCGTAGTTCTGTCCCCGTAGTTTCAGAGTCACCAATGACAGCGAGTGGTGCATCTGGCACACCCATAGTGTAAAACTGCTCATGAAGTTTGCCTTCGCGACGCACGGTTAGTTTTAATTTTTCTGAAAGTGCGTTTACAACCGAAACACCTACACCATGCAAGCCACCTGATACTTTATAAGAGTTATCATCAAACTTACCACCAGCGTGAAGTACCGTCATGATTACTTCGGCAGCCGAAACGCCTTCTTCTTCATGGATAGACACTGGGATACCACGGCCGTTATCTCTAACCGAAACAGAGCCATCTAAGTGAATCGTTACAAAAATATCATCACAATGACCGGCTAAGGCTTCGTCTATTGAGTTATCAACGACCTCAAACACCATGTGGTGTAAGCCTGTGCCATCATCGGTGTCCCCTATATACATTCCAGGACGCTTTCTTACTGCGTCTAATCCTTTAAGTACTTTAATACTCGACGAGTCATAATTCTCAGACATGGTTAATCCCACTTATCTTGTTATTAGGTTGCCATGTTTCACGTGGAACATTTGTAGTTCTCGTTGCATGGGTTCCACCACAGCAGAAATACTCTCAGATAAAATTGAAGAGATAAATATTTGAGAACGACAGTGAGACAATAATTGCCCAACTTTCTCTTTTGTATCTTCGCCTAACTCTGAGGGTAAATCATCTATTAGCAATATAGATTGCTTATCGGTCTCTGACTCAATTAAGCTATTCTGCGTTACTTTTAACGCATACAATAATAACTTTAACTGCCCGCGTGAGAACGTATTCTCTACACTGTTGCCAGCGACACTAAAACTAAAGTCAGCCTTATGAGGGCCTTTACTTGTAAATCCTTGGCGAGAATCTCGCTCAAAGTTTTGTTCTAATGCATCGTTAAGAGATTCATTCTCTTTCCAGCCTGCATTAAACGTCATTTCTAAATCGCGTATAAGCGTTAATTCTGCACACATTTTACCAAAAAACTGCTGCTTAAACCTACTTATATACGCCATTCTCAATTTATTTATTTCTTCAGCCAGTCTAACAAATTCTTTGTCCCAAAACTTAATTTGGTCAAAATAATTCTTAGGCTTAGACTTTAACAGTGCATTGCGTTGTTTTAATACTTTATTAAAGGATTGCCACAGGTAAAAAAACTCATGTTCCACGTGGAACAATCCTAAATCTAAAAATTTTCTGCGCTCTTTTGGGCCACCAAAAAACAAAGAGTAGCTTTCAGGCGTAATTATTTGAACAGGCATAAGTTGTGCGAGTTCAGATATTTTCCGGCTCGCTTTGCCTTGAATCTTTAAATTTGTTTCACCTAACCGCGTTTTACTAATACCAATAGGAATTGATAAATCATGAACCGTTTTTCGGCCATGAATTACAAACTGGTCCTGTTGGTGTGCAATTATGCTTTTATGTTTTGGTGTTCGAAAAGACTTGCCGTGAGAAAGGTAATAAATAGCTTCTAAAAGACTGGTTTTCCCGCTGCCATTTTCACCATATATAATATTAACGCCATTAACAGGTTCTAGCGTCAGCGCCTCAATATTACGAAAATATTTGAGGCTCAAATGACTTAAGCTCATTATATGATTATGATCTTATAAACGCATAGGCATAACAACATACATAGCTTCATCATCACCAGCGCCTTCTATTAAAGCACTACTGTTTGAATCTGCTAACGTAAACTGTACATCTTCGGTTTTTAATGTATTTAGTACATCTAAAACATACGAAACATTAAAACCAATTTCTAATTCATCACCTTGGTAATTTACTTCAACAACCTCTTCAGCTTGTTCTTGCTCTGGATTGTTAGCAGTAATTTTTAATAAACCATTTGATAAATTTAAGCGTACACCACGAAACTTTTCATTCGACAAGATAGATACACGCTGAAACGCATTTCGCAACCATTCACGGTTCGCAATAATTGTTTTATCACCGCCACGTGGAAGTACACGTCGGTAATCAGGAAAACGGCCATCAACAAGTTTACTTGTAAATGTAAACTCAATATCAATAATACGAATGTGGTTAGCACCAAATTGAATAGTTACTAGCTCATCGTCGGCAACCATAAGGCGCATAATTTCTTGTACACCTTTGCGCGGTATAATTAATTGGCGCTGGGTATTTAATGATTGAGTAAGTTTTTTCTGTGCAATAGCCAAACGGTGCCCGTCGGTAGCCACCGTTTTAATATCACTGTTATCAACTTCAAACGACATACCATTTAAGTAATAACGTACATCTTGGTTTGCCATTGAAAAATGTGTGCTTTCAAGTAATTTACGAAGCTCTAAACGTGTTAGTTGAAATTCAACTTCACCGTCCCATTCTTCTAAATTGGGAAAATCAGCAGCGGATAATGTCGTTAATGAAAAACGACTTTTACCACTGGTTAATAACAGCTGGTGATCTTGTAAGCTTAAAGTAATGTCTGAACCTTCAGGTAAGCTTTTACAAATATCGAGTAATTTTTTAGCGGGTAAAGTAAGTTTTGTGTCGGCAATATCATCACCTACAAAAACACCAGACACTAATTCAATTTCAAGGTCGGTCCCTGTCATCGAAAGCTGTCCGTTTTCTACTACTAACAAAACGTTAGATAAAATTGGTAACGTATGCTTTCGCTCAATTGCGCCCGATACTTGTACCAATGGCTTTAAAAATTGTTGTCTTGATATTGTTATTTGCATAATAAAGTCAGCCCTAAGATGACAATGTTCTTATTAAATTTTGATAATCTTCTTTGATTTCGTGGCTTTCATCACGTAGTGATTTTATTTTACGGCACGCATGTAAAACAGTTGTATGGTCTCGACCGCCAAAAGCATCCCCAATCTCAGGTAAGCTGTGATTAGTAAGTTCCTTAGACAACGCCATAGCAACCTGACGAGGTCTTGCTATAGAGCGGCTTCGGCGTTTAGAAAGTAAATCTGACACACGAATTCGATAATACTCAGCCACTGTACGCTGTATATTATCAATTGTGACAAGCTTATCTTGCAGTGCCAATAAATCACGCAGTGCTTCTTTTACAAAGTCGATAGAGATAGGACGCCCTGTAAAGTTTGCATTTGCAATTACACGATTAAGTGCCCCTTCAAGCTCACGGACATTTGAACGTAATTTTTTTGCAATGAAGAAAGCCACTTCGTGTGGTAAATTAATTTTACTTTGCTGCGCTTTTTTCATCAAAATCGCTACGCGCGTTTCAAGTTCTGGCGGTTCAATAGCAATTGTTAATCCCCAACCAAAACGAGACTTAAGTCTGTCTTCAACCCCTTCAATTTCCTTAGGGTAACGATCGGAAGTTAAAATAATTTGTTGGTTGCCTTCAAGTAACGCATTAAAGGTATGAAAAAATTCTTCTTGAGAACGCTCTTTGTTTGCAAAGAATTGAATGTCATCAATCATTAATGCATCAACACTACGGTAATAACGTTTAAATTCTTCTATTGCGTTATTTTGTAGCGCTTTAACCATGTCTTGTACAAAACGTTCAGAATGCATATAAACAATTTTTGCATCAGGCTTATTAGCCATAATGCCATTGCCTACTGCATGGAGTAAGTGCGTTTTACCTAAACCTGTTCCACCGTATATAAATACAGGGTTAAATGCAGAGCCAGGATTATCGGCCACTTGAGTTGCAGCCGCTTTTGCTAGCTGGTTAGATTTACCCTCAACAAAACTATCAAAGGTATAGTTTTCTTTAATATTAGATTTATAACCCGATTTAGGTGCTGGCTCAACAACCGGTTTTTGCTCTCGCGGTTGTTGCTTTGCTGATGCTTGCGTATTAGGTGCAGATTGCGTTTCTATAACAGGTGCAACTTGTGTGTTTAACAGCGGCTTACTACCTACATCAAAACGCAGTTCAGGTGCTTCATCACCACAAATCTCTACAAGTAATTCGTTAATTCGATTAAGGTATTTTTCTCTTACCCAATCAAGCACAAAGCGATTAGGTGCATAAATAGTCAGAGTATCTTCGGTACTTTCTGCTTGAAGTGGTCTTACCCACATACTGAACTGCTGCGAAGGCAATTCATCTTGCAATACATATAAACAACTTTGCCAAACCGACAGATACACAGTTAAACTCCCAGAGATATAATTTTTATTCCCGCACATCAAAAATGGTTAAATACCATGCATTTATTGCGTTTAAATAGCCAAATAAGCGGCCCAAGACCAAGTATTATGAAGGCAGTTTATCCACAAGTAAAAGGCTGATTTTTATAAAATGATGTATAACGTTACAAAAAACCAATAACATACTGATTTAGTTATATTTTTAATTATTAACTTGATAATAGATCATAACAAAATAACACCAAGATCGCGAACCAATTCTACGATCCAATTTACTTTTCCCCGGCTTTTATTCACTTTTTATACAAGGGCTGTGGAAAACTTCTTATTTATGATGATCCTACTAGATCACGCTTTATGATCCCCAGCTGCCTGCTTAATAAACACAGTGCTTAACGCGTAATTATGATTGACTTTAAGTCGTTTCATCTATAATATCTCGCGCTCGCAATGGCACCTGTGCCAGGATCGCGACCTGCATAGGATGTTTTAACTTTAACCGATCGGATGAGATTGTTATGAAAAGAACTTTTCAACCTAGCGTTTTAAAACGCAAACGTGCACACGGCTTCCGTGCTCGCATGGCAACTGTAAATGGCCGTAAAGTATTAGCACGTCGCCGCGCTAAAGGCCGCAAAGTTCTTTCTGCTTAATTTATAAGTGGAAGACTTTAGCTTTGGCAGGGAGTTACGTCTGTTAACTCCCTCGCATTACTCTCGTATATTTAACGAACCCGCTCGGGCTGCAACTCCTTACTTCACTCTATTAGCTAAACCCAATGACCAAGGGAAACCTAGGTTAGGACTTACTGTTGCTAAAAAACGTGTAAAAAAGGCATGCCAACGAAACCGTATTAAACGTCTTGCTCGCGAAAGTTTTCGTTTAAATCAACACAACATTGATAACATTGATATTGTGCTTATGGTTAAAAATGGTATTGACGAACAGTCTAATGAAGAATTAACCAAGCAACTGACTAAGTTATGGCGAAAAATTAATGAACGCTGTAAACCAGGTGCGCCTAAGCCTCCACCCTTTAAGAAACGCCCAAACAAATCAGCTAAATCTAATAAACAAACCCAATAGCAATAGAATTACAGGGTTAATTAATGTATCTTTAGCTCACCTTTTAATCATGCATTTAAAATTTCCAATAGAGCCTTTAAATACATGATACCTATCTCACTAAATTTAACTAGGGGCATAAACATCATGAGGTTACTTAAACCACTTGTTGCTTTACCGACATTATGTTTAGTGTTATTGATCCGCGGTTATCAAAAGTGGATTAGCCCGCTATTAGGTCCGCATTGTCGTTTTAATCCAAGCTGCTCACATTACGCAATTCAAGCAATAAAATTGCATGGATTGATAAAAGGAAGTTGGTTAGCATTAAAACGCATATTAAAATGCCATCCTTTACATTCAGGTGGTGATGACCCAGTACCTGAAAAAATAACCCATATTAACCACCAACACGAGAAATAAGAGCTGTTATGGAATCGCAACGCACGTTTTTATTCATTGGCCTAATGCTAGTGTCGTTTTTATTGTTCCAAGAATGGAATAATGATTATAACCAGCCAAAAGTCGATCCAAGTGCCACAACACAAACACAACAAGCAAATTCAACTGAATCAGATGATTTTATACCTTCATCGTCAGAATCTGGCCTACCGGCTTCAACAACATTAGCTAAACGTTCTGTTATAGAAATTAAAACAGACGTGTTTAAAGTTAAAATCGACACCAAAGGTGGTGATATTGTTGAATCAGACTTACTTCAGTATGAAGAAGTGAAAGGCGAAGAAACACCTTTCATGCTGCTGGGTGAATTTGATGGTAATCAATACTTTTCACAAAGTGGTTTAATTGGTTTAAATGGCCCTGACGCATCTGCAAACGGTCGCCCTACTTACCACAGCGAACAAACATCTTATACCTTAACTGGTGATGAGTTACGTGTACCGCTGCAGTTTACTGACAGCAACGGTGTTAGCTTTACTAAAACGTATGTATTTAAAAAAGGGCAATATGACGTTGGCTTAGAATACACAGTAAACAATACAACCAGTGCGCCTATTCAAGTACAGCTTTACACGCAAGTTAAGCGCACAGTACAAGAAAAAGGCAGCTTAGTTGATCAAAACTATTTAGGTGCAGCTTACGGTACTGACGAAGAACCGTACGAAAAGTACAGCTTTTCTGACATGGCTGACAAAAACCTAAATGAAAGCACACAAGGTGGTTACATTGCATTTATTCAACATTACTTTGTAAGTGCGTGGGTACCAAAACAAGACCAAACCAACACCCTGTATAGCTTAATTACGAGCAGCAATGCCGCAATTATTGGTACAAAAGCACAACCAGTTAATGTACAAGCCGGTACTGAGCAAACTATTACTTCTATTTACTACATGGGCCCTAAAGAGTCTGATGTATTAGAAGCGCTTCACCCTGACTTAGACCTAACTGTAGACTACGGCTGGTTATGGTTTATTTCACAGCCACTATTTGAACTACTGAAGTTTTTATACTCTGGTGAAGGTTCATTCTTTGGCTTGTTTGATATAAATGTTGGCGGTTTAGGTAACTGGGGTTTAGCAATTATTGCTATCACTATTATTGTTAAATCATTGATGTACCCGCTAACTAAAGCGCAATACACGTCAATGGCTAAAATGCGTGCCCTTCAACCAAAAATGGCTGCATTAAAAGAAAAATATGGTGATGACCGTCAAAAATTCGGCCAGGCCACAATGGAAATGTACAAAAAAGAGAAAGTAAACCCAATGGGTGGCTGTTTCCCTATTTTGTTACAAATGCCAATATTCTTAGCGTTGTTTTATGTATTTTTAGAGTCAACAGAACTTCGCCATGCTGAGTTTATGCTTTGGTTAACTGATTTATCTGCACAAGACCCATACTACGTATTACCAATTTTATTTGGTGCAAGTATGTTTATAACTCAGAAGCTTCAACCAATGACGGTTACCGATCCAATGCAGCAAAAAATGATGACCTTTATGCCGGTTATCTTCTCTGTATTCTTCTTATGGTTCCCATCAGGCTTAGTACTTTATTGGTTAGTATCTAACCTTATTTCAATCGCGCAAATGCTTTATATTTATCGCGGTATGGAAAAGAAAGGAATAAAAGTAAGAGGCTAACTTAGCCCTACTTATCAAGAAGGCGACTTAGGTCGCCTTTTTTATTGCCCATTTTTTATCAGAGCATTCGCGAGTGGTAATTTCATAGGTTACAATAGCGCCATAACGTACACATTGTTGGTAAATTAAATAGCATGATCAATCAAGACACAATTGCAGCACAAGCAACCGCCCCCGGCCGTGGTGGTGTTGGTATTATTCGGGTTTCTGGCAGCCTTGCTAAAAACGTTGCCGAGCAAGTTATTGGTAAAATACCAAAAGTGAGATACGCCGATTACGTACCATTTAAAAACTTAAACGGTGATCAGCTTGACCAAGGTATTGCTATTTATTTTGCCGGACCGAACTCATTTACTGGCGAAGATGTACTTGAGTTGCAAGGCCATGGCGGCCCAGTTGTGCTTGATATGCTACTTAAAGAAATTAGTAAAATAGAGGGTGTACGTTTAGCAAAGCCAGGAGAATTCTCTGAGCGCGCATTTATGAACGACAAGCTTGATTTAACCCAAGCAGAAGCAATTAGTGACCTTATTAATGCCACCAGTGAACAAGCCGCTAAAAGCGCCTTACAATCGCTTCAAGGTGAGTTTTCCAAACACATAGAAACCCTGGTTGAAAAAGTAATCCACCTTCGTATGTACGTAGAAGCTGCAATCGACTTTCCAGATGAAGAAATAGACTTTTTGTCTGACGGCAAAGTAAGCGGTGATTTAGACGCAATTATAAATCAGCTAAACACCGTAACTAACCAAGCCAAACAAGGCAGTATTATGCGCGAAGGTATGCGTGTAGTTATTGCAGGTCGTCCTAATGCAGGTAAATCAAGCTTGCTTAATGCCCTAGCAGGCCGAGAAGCAGCAATCGTAACCGAAATAGCAGGTACCACCCGCGACGTGCTACGCGAACACATTCACATTGATGGCATGCCACTGCATATTATCGATACCGCAGGTCTTCGTGAAAGCCCAGACCGCGTAGAACAAATAGGTATTGAGCGCGCATGGGAAGAAATAAACCAAGCCGACCGCGTTTTATTTATGCTTGATGGCACCGATACCGTCGATACCGACCCACATAAAATTTGGCCAGAATTTATGGCAAAATTACCAAAAGGCATGGGGGTTACAGTGATCAGAAATAAAGCCGATTTGTCGGGTGATATTGTAGGCCTAGATGAACACCAACAATACCCAGTCATAAGCTTAAGTGCTAAAAATGCAGATGGCATTGAGCTTGTACGAGAGCATTTAAAAGCCTGTATCGGTTTTGACGGCGCAACAGAAGGTGGCTTTATGGCTCGTCGCCGCCATTTAGATGCTCTAGAGCGCGCAGCTTATCATTTAGATACAGGTAAAACGCAGCTTGAAATGCATATTGCGGGTGAAATTTTGGCCGAAGAGCTACGCCTAACGCAGCAATTTTTAAACGAAATAACGGGTGAGTTTACTTCAGACGACCTACTAGGAAAAATATTTAGCTCGTTCTGTATCGGTAAATAAAAGACCTAACAACTAAATAATTAAAAATTAAGGGCGTAAAAATGCCCTTTTTTTCTGCCTAAATTAAGCCTTCCTATATCAATATATGAGTATTTTTTAGATAAGCTAAGTGCTATTTTAGGCTCTCAATTACTCTAAATTAGTATCTTTAAATGCTTATTAATGGCCTACTTTACAAGATATAACCACCTAATTAGGGTGTTATATCCCCCACATACGAATAAGTTAAGCCAATATAATTAACCTTAAAACAAACTAAAATCACTGATTTAAATATTTTGTTAGCTAAATTGCAGCCATATTTGGCTATATATTAAAAAATAAGGCGATCACAAGTGTGTATTGATCGCGCTATCCACCAGCTAAAACATATAAAAACATGTACCAATATTACAAAAATTTTAAATTTAGTCAGATCAGTTATCCACAATTCCTACTTTTTAAACAAAACCCTAAAAATTTTTAACTGAAAAACACGTTATTAACTCTATTTTTAGTAAAAAACAGCCATAATGAAATTTAATTTGGTATTTATTTAGTAAGATCATATTTAATTGATCACTTTTTAAAATTGTTTTAGATCTTAATAATCAGTTATCAACACCCTTTATATCCACATTATGATCAACTTCATTTTTATATTAAATATTCATCACATTTGCACTTACAAATAATTAAAATCAATAACTTACAAAATTTCAGGCTAATAGGATATAGAGTTAAACAGAACTTCCCCCAATCTTATTAACAGCTTGATCAGAAGATTACATTTAAATATTTTATGTTACAGCCATATAAATCAATAACTTAAAATAATTTTAAACAATGATCTAAAAATCAACCTAAAAATAGTTATCCAAACTAACACTCTTCTCTTTACTGCTGTTTTTACTCGGCTATCATAGGCAGCAATTAAAACTAATGCGATCACAACTAATCATGAGTTCAGTAAATATTATTGTTGGCAGCCAAATGGGATCGGCCGAGTATGTTGCAGAGCAATTAAGCGATGAGCTTAATAACCAAGGTATTGAAACTCAACTACATGATCAGCCTGAGTTTAATGAAATAGATCAATACAATACGGTATGGCTAATATGTACATCTACTTATGGTGCAGGTGATTATCCAGATAACCTTTTAAGTTTTGTAGAACAAGTAGCTCAAACAACTGATTTAAAACATTTAAAGTTTTCGGTTATAGCACTAGGCGATACCAGCTACGACACATATAACTTAGCAGGGCGCAATATAGAAGCACTACTGCTCGATAAAGGCGCTATAAAAGTAGCAGAACGCTTAGAGTTAAATATATTAGACGAATCACTCCCTGAAGACACAGCACTAGCTTGGTTAGATGCTTGGGTGTCTCAAACAGGATTAAAATAAAGAGATCAAGTTAAATTCCATATAAAAGTTACCCACAATTTACTAATATTTTAATTAATAATGTGGATAAAGATTGAATAAACTGCATTTTAGAGCATGCTTATCCATGGGATAAGATCTAACTAATCACCCCCTGTGCATAAAGTAGCTTTTTGATCAGTGCTTATTTGTGGGATGATCCGATCATATTAACACCTTTAGATCTGATCTAATTTAATGTTTTTAAACAAGATCTAAAGCTTATCAACAGAAAACCCGATCAGTAGTAGTAATAGTATTAAAAGATCTCTTTAAAAGATCCTTTATATTATTAGAGATCACTTACTTAGATCTGAGCACAGTTTAATCATTTATCTTCTGCTCATTTCTAGGTAGAATACGCTCCCTTTTGAAGTTTACCGGTTTGATTTAAGTAGGATCCCATTAATGATTTTTCATGAAAATTTTGACGTTATCGTAGTAGGTGGTGGACATGCAGGCACTGAAGCCGCATTGGCAGCTGCCCGTATGGGGATGAATACCCTGCTACTGACTCACAATATGGATACCCTTGGTCAAATGTCTTGTAACCCAGCAATTGGTGGGATAGGCAAAGGTCACTTGGTAAAAGAAATAGACGCCCTTGGTGGTGCAATGGCACAAGCTATTGATAAAGGCGGGATCCAATTTCGTACTTTAAATTCTTCAAAAGGACCGGCTGTTCGTGCAACTCGAGCACAAGCCGATCGCGCTTTGTACAAAGCGGCTATTCAAACAACATTACAAAATCAAGAAAACTTAAAAATATTTCAGCAATCGTGTGACGATCTAATTGTTGAAAACGATCGTGTTACTGGCGTAGTAACTCAAATGGGGTTACGTTTTAGCGCACCCAGTGTAGTACTTACTGTAGGTACCTTTTTAGGTGGCCAAATACACATAGGTTTAGAAAATTACAAAGGTGGACGTGCAGGCGATCCGCCATCAATTGCTTTAGCACAGCGTCTTCGCGAACAACCATTTAGAGTAGATCGTCTAAAAACAGGCACTCCACCACGTATTGATGCCCGTACGGTTGATTTTAGCAAAATGCAAGAACAACCAGGTGATACGCCTACACCAGTGTTTTCATTTTTAGGTAAACAAAGTGATCACCCGCAACAAATACCGTGTTACATCACTTACACAAATGAAAAAACACACGATGTTATACGCAAAAATTTGCATCGTTCACCTATGTACTCGGGTGTTATAGAAGGGATTGGCCCGCGTTATTGCCCATCTATTGAAGATAAAATTGTCCGCTTTGCTGATAAAGACAAACACCAAATATTTGTAGAGCCAGAAGGTTTAACATCTTACGAGCTTTACCCTAATGGCATTTCAACAAGCCTACCATTTGATGTGCAATTGGAAATAGTGCAATCGATTACTGGTTTTGAAAATGCACATATTTGCCGACCTGGTTACGCAATTGAATACGATTACTTTGATCCACGTGATTTAAAACAATCATTAGAAACTAAATTTATTGAAGGTTTATTCTTTGCAGGCCAAATAAACGGAACTACAGGCTATGAAGAAGCCGGAGCGCAAGGCTTAATTGCTGGTATGAACGCAGCGCTTAAAGTGCAAGGTAAAGATTCGTGGACGCCACGTCGTGACGAAGCATACGTTGGTGTATTAATTGACGACTTAGCAACGCTTGGTACAAAAGAACCGTACCGTATGTTTACTAGCCGTGCCGAATACCGTTTACTATTGCGTGAAGATAATGCCGATATTCGTTTAACCGAAAAGGGCCGTGAGCTAGGTTTAGTTAATGACGAGCGTTGGCAAGCATTTAACGAAAAAATGGAAGTGATCGAGAAAGAAAAACAACGCATAAAGGACACGTGGATTCATAAAGATCATAATGTTGTTGATCAGGTAAACGCATTATTAAAAGCGCCATTAACGCGTGAGGCAAGTTTAGAAGAATTATTGCGTCGTCCAGAGATCCGTTATGATGATCTAATGGCTATTGAAGGCTTAGGATCTGAATTTACGAATAAGGCGGCTTTAGAGCAAGTTGAGATCCATACTAAATACGCAGGTTACATTGCGCGTCAGCAAGATGAGATCAACAAACAGCTTCGTCATGAAGAAACAATTTTACCAAAAGAGTTTGATTATAAAACCGTGTCTGGTTTATCAAATGAGGTGGTGGCAAAACTAGAAGAGTCTCGTCCAGACACTATTGGTCAAGCCTCGCGTATTTCTGGTATCACACCCGCGGCTATTTCGTTATTATTAGTGTATCTGAAGAAGCAAGGCTTATTACGCAAATCTGCGTAATGGTAAGGGCACCTAGTGTTACAACAACAATTAACTACATTGTTAGCGCAAACTGATATTGCGCTAACAGAAAAACAACAACAACAGCTTGTTCGTTACGTTGAGCTATTGGATAAGTGGAACAAGGCGTATAACTTAACCTCAGTACGTTTGCCTCAAGAAATGATGGTAAAACATATTATGGACAGCCTTGTTGTTGCACCTCATTTACCCGGTCATCATTATATTGATGTGGGTACAGGCCCAGGCCTTCCTGGCATTGTATTAGCCATTGCACTTCCTACTACCCAATTTGTTTTACTCGACAGTTTAGGTAAACGTGTACGCTTTTTAATGCACGTTAAGCATGAACTTGGGCTTGATAATGTTACCCCGGTGCAGTCAAGAGTTGAAGAATATCAACCAAGTGTTAAATTAGATGGCGTACTCAGTCGTGCATTTGCTTCATTACAAGATATGGTTGACTGGTGCTCGCACTTAATTGATCATTCGGGTCAATTTATTGCGCTTAAAGGCGTTTACCCTAGCGAAGAGTTAGAGTCACTACCGGTTGGCGTAAAGTTTGAGAAAAAAATTGCATTAGAAGTACCTGAGTTAGATGCACAACGACATTTAATTATTCTTTCTAAAGACTAGGGATCAGAGACACTGTGGCAAAAGTCATCGCATTGGCAAATCAAAAAGGGGGTGTAGGTAAAACTACGACCGCTGTTAATCTCGCTGCGTCTATGGCCGCAACGAAGCGTAAAGTGCTGTTAATTGATCTCGACCCGCAAGGTAATGCCACTATGGGCAGTGGTGTAGATAAGTATGGCGATGTGCCTACTATTTACGACCTACTTATTGAAGATAAGCCCATTGAAGACGTGATCATTAAAGAAACGTCTGGCGAATACCATATGATTGCAGCAAACGGAGACGTCACCGCTGCTGAAGTTAAACTAATGGAATTATTTGCCCGTGAAGTACGCCTTCGTAATGCACTTGAAAAAATTCAGGACCAATACGAGTTTATATTCATAGACTGCCCGCCTTCATTAAATATGCTCACTGTTAATGCTATGGCCGCTGCCGATTCCATTTTAGTGCCAATGCAGTGTGAGTATTATGCACTTGAAGGCTTAACTGCATTAATGGATACCATTACGCAATTGGCTAAATTGGTTAACCCCGAATTAAAAATTGAAGGCATATTACGCACTATGTACGATCCGCGTAACCGCCTAGCAAACGACGTTTCAGAACAATTAAAACAACATTTTGGTGATAAAGTGTATCGCACTGTGATCCCGCGCAATGTTCGTCTAGCCGAGGCGCCAAGTTTTGGCGCTCCTGCTATGTATTACGACAGAGCATCAAGTGGCGCAAAAGCGTATTTAGCACTTGCCGGTGAAATGCTGCGCAGAAAAGAAAAAACAGCGTCCGTTGTCGCCTAACTTTGAGGTAAAAAAATAACATGTCTGCTAAAAAACGAGGTTTAGGCCGAGGACTCGATGCACTTTTAAGTTCGTCTAAGCCTGCACCCAGCGCCAGCAAGGAACAAGACACACAAAACGTAACAGAGGTTGTTCAAAGTACAGTAAGTGCTACAGATAACCCATTACAAACATTGCCTATTGAGTTTTTACATTCAGGCAAGTACCAACCTCGTAAAGACATGTCTGAAGAGGCACTCGAAGAACTTGCCAGTTCAATTCGATCACAAGGTATTATACAACCCATTGTAGTACGCCCTATTGCTCATAACAGCTATGAAATTATTGCCGGTGAGCGTCGTTGGCGCGCAGCGCAAATAGCGAAGCTCGACACTGTTCCGTGTATCATTAAAGATGTACCCGATGAAGCCGCCGTTGCTATTGCCCTGATTGAAAATATTCAGCGTGAAGACCTGAACGCAATGGAAGAGGCGGTTGCACTAAATCGTTTATTAAATGAGTTTGAATTAACACATCAACAAGTGGCTGATGCGGTTGGGAAATCAAGAACGACCGTAACAAACTTATTACGCTTAAATAATTTAAACAACGATGTAAAAATTCTGTTAGAACATGGTGACATAGAAATGGGTCATGCGCGCTGTTTACTTGCACTTGAGGGTGAAGCACAGTCTGACGCTGCACGAACGGCTGTTGCAAAGGCACTTACTGTAAGAGAGACTGAAAAATTAGTGCGCGCAATTTTAGAGCCAGCACCCGCCAAGCAAGAACACCAAAAAGACCCTGATGTTAAACAGTTAGAACAACAATTAGCAGAAAACCTAGGTGCTAAAGTTGAGATAAATTACAACAAAAAAGGCAAAGGTAAATTGGTTATTTCATATACTAATTTAGACGAGCTTGACGGCATTTTGAATCGTATTAATCACGACAATACCCACCATTGATCTATTACATGTCTAAAAAGAGACATTTGTAGCAAATTTGTGTTACAAACACTCTACTCAAGTTGCAAAACTGGCAGGATACAGTATAATTTCGCCAGTTTTCACACCCTAACGATTTGAATGCCATTAAGGTTAACAAAAAGTGAATAATAAGTTAGCAGGTCCGTATAGGCTTGCCGCATTTAAATTAATTTGTCTTCAGGGTGTTGTAGCATTATTTGCTGCCGTAATTATTTTTATTGGTTTGGGAGTTGAAGCCAGTCTGTCAGCGTTAGCTGGTGGCGCAGTCGCGATACTCCCTCACTGTGTTTTTGCACTTTACGCCTTTCGATTTATGGGCGCGAGTCGTGCAGAACAAGCGTATAACGCGTTAAAACGCGGTAACGCTCTAAAGTTTATGCTGACAATCATTTTGTTTGCGCTAGTACTAAAGCATTTTCCGGTAGTTTTACTGCCCTTTTTTAGTATCTATGTACTAGCTTTATTCACTGGATTGTTTGCACCCGTTTTTTTTAAACATTAACTTTTGGGATATAACATGGCTGCAGAAGAAGTTACTCTATCTAGCCATATCCAGCACCACTTAACCAATGCTAAGATGTGCTCGACCGATGCCGGTCTAGCCTTCAATAAAGCATGTACGGACAGTGGTTTTTGGACATGGCATGTAGATACCCTCGCATGGTCAATCGGACTAGGTCTTATCTTTTTATGGATCTTCCGTAGTGCCGCTAAAAAATCAACATTGGGCGTACCAGGTAAATTTCAGTGTTTCATTGAAATGATAGTTGAGTTCGTTGGCGACAACGTACGTGACACTTTCCATGGTAAAAGCAAGCTGATAGCACCATTAGCATTAACGATATTCGTTTGGATATTTTTAATGAACTTAATGGATTTAATCCCAGTTGACTTCTTGCCTGCATTTGCTGGTTTAGTTGGTGAGCAAGCTTTTGGCATGGACTCACACGACGTATACATGAAAATTGTACCAACAACAGATATAAACTTAACAGCAGCACTAGCGCTAGGCGTGTTTATATTAATGATTGGTTACTCAATTAAAATTAAAGGTATCGGCGGTTTTATTAAAGAGCTAACACTTCACCCGTTTAGTTCAAACAATACAGCTATGCAGATTCTTTTAATCCCATTCAATCTATTACTAGAGCTTATCGCATTGGTTTCTAAGCCGTTTTCACTGGCACTGCGTTTGTTCGGTAACTTATATGCAGGTGAACTAATCTTCATCCTTATAGGTGCGATTGGCTTAATGCAACTACCGTTGCACTTTGTTTGGGCTGTATTCCATATCTTAGTAATCGTATTGCAAGCATTCGTATTTATGATGCTAACAATCGTATACCTAAGTATGGCAAGTTCAGATAATCACTAATTTACAATTTTACTTTTACTTTTAATACAATTGAAACTTTGGAGAAATAAATGGAAGCTTTAGAACTAGTAACAGGCTTAAAATACATCGCAGTTGCACTACTAATTGGTTTTGGTGCAATCGGTACAGCTGTTGGTTTTGGTAACATGGGCGGTAAATTCCTTGAAGCATGTGCGCGTCAACCTGAGCTAGCACCATCGCTACAAGTTAAAATGTTTATCCTTGCTGGTCTAATCGATGCTGTTGCAATGATTGGTGTTGGTATCGCGATGGTATTGTTGTTCGTACTTTAATTTTATTTTTTGAACAGCTTACTATTTAAGGAGGAGCGGTTGTGAACTTAAACGCCACTCTTATCGGTGAATTAATTGCGTTTACGGTGTTCGTACTTTTTTGTATGAAGTTCGTATGGCCACCACTAAACGGTGCAATTGAAGCTCGCCAGAAGAAAATCGAAGATGGTTTAGCTGCCTCTGATAGAGCCGAAAAAGACTTAGAACTTGCGCAACAAAAAGCTGCAGAACAGCTTAAAGATGCAAAAGCTCAAGCGGCTGATATCATTGATCAAGCTAAAAAGCGTGCCGTGCTAATTGTTGACGAAGAAACCGTTCGTGGACAAGAAGAGCGTGAAAAAATTATTGCTCAAGGGCACTCTGAAATTGAATCAGAGCGTAACCGTGTGACAGAAGAGCTACGTAAGCAAGTAGCAACACTGGCTGTGGTTGGCGCAGAGAGAATTTTAGAGCGTGAAATCAATCAAGCCGCACATAGTGACATCGTTGAAAAACTTGTCGCTGAGCTGTAATTAGGAGGGTATGAGCATGTCTGAATTGACTACTATCGCTCGCCCATACGCTAAAGCGGCTTTTGAACTTGCCGTTGAAAAAGGCGCTATTGAAAGCTGGAATGACATGTTGTTTTTCGCTGGCCATGTTGCCAGCGATGAGCAAGCATCAGTCATTTTAGCTGGATTGCCTACTGCTTCTGCACAAGCTGAGTTATTTATTAACTTGTGCGCAGAGCAGCTCAACGAACAAGGTCAGAACCTAGTGAAGGTGATGGCTGAAAATGGACGTTTGATTGCACTGCCTGAGGTTGCACAGTTATTCGCTGCGTTTAAAGCAGAGTATGACAAAGAAATCGATGTAGATGTGATTTCGGCAACCCCTCTTACTGCAGCGCAGCAAGAGTCATTGGTAGCGACACTTGAAAAACGTTTCGCACGCAAAGTTAAGCTGAATTGTAGTGAAGACGCGTCAGTAGTTGGCGGCCTTATTATTAAGGCAGGCGACACTGTAATCGACGGCTCTGTACGCGGAAAATTAAACCGCTTAGCCACAACACTACAATCGTAATTGGGAAAAAGAGCATGCAACTTAATTCCACTGAAATTTCAGAACTAATCAAACAACGTATTGAGAAGTTCGAAGTTGTAAGTGAAGCTCGTAACGAAGGTACAATTGTATCTGTTACTGACGGTATCATCCGCATCCACGGTCTAGCTGACTGTATGCAAGGTGAGATGATTGAGCTTCCTGGCAACCGTTATGCTATCGCACTAAACCTTGAGCGCGACTCAATTGGTGCAGTAGTAATGGGTCCGTACGCTGACCTTACTGAAGGCGTAAAAGTATACACAACTGGTCGTATCTTAGAAGTTCCTGTTGGTGCTGGTTTACTTGGTCGTGTTGTTAACACACTAGGTGCTCCTATCGATGGTAAAGGCGCTTTAGATAACGACGGGTTTGAACCTGTAGAAAAAATTGCACCAGGTGTAATCGAGCGTCAATCTGTAGATGAGCCAGTTCAAACTGGTTACAAATCTATTGATGCTATGATCCCAGTTGGTCGTGGTCAGCGTGAGCTTGTAATCGGCGACCGCCAAACAGGTAAAACTGCACTAGCAATCGATGCAATCATCAACCAAAAAGACACAGGCGTTAAGTGTGTGTACGTAGCGGTTGGTCAAAAAGCATCTACTATTGCTAACGTAGTACGTAAATTAGAAGAGCACGGTGCACTTGCAAATACTATCGTAGTTGTAGCATCTGCTTCTGAGTCTGCGGCACTTCAGTACTTAGCACCGTTCTCGGGCTGTACTATGGGTGAATACTTCCGTGACCGTGGTGAAAACGCATTAATCGTATATGATGATTTATCTAAGCAAGCAGTTGCTTACCGTCAAATCTCATTACTACTTAAGCGTCCACCAGGTCGTGAAGCATACCCAGGTGACGTATTCTACCTTCACTCGCGTCTTTTAGAGCGTGCATCGCGTGTAAACGCTGATTACGTTGAAAAGTTCACTAACGGTGAAGTGAAAGGACAAACTGGTTCATTGACGGCATTGCCAATCATTGAAACTCAAGGCGGCGACGTTTCTGCGTTCGTACCGACTAACGTTATCTCTATCACCGATGGTCAGATCTTCTTAGAAACTGACTTATTCAACTCAGGTATCCGTCCGGCAGTAAATGCTGGTATCTCGGTATCGCGTGTTGGTGGTGCTGCACAAACTAAAATCGTTAAGAAACTAGGTGGCGGTATCCGTCTAGCCCTAGCTCAGTACCGTGAATTAGCTGCGTTCTCGCAGTTCGCGTCTGACCTTGACGATGCTACACGTGCTCAACTTGAGCATGGTGAGCGTGTAACAGAGCTAATGAAGCAGAAACAGTACGCGCCAATGTCTGTTGCTGAAATGTCTTTGTCGTTATTTGCAGCTGAGAAAGGTTATCTTAAAGATATCGAAATCGCTAAAATCATGGATTTCGAAGCAGCTTTACTTTCTTACGCAAGTAGCACTTACGCAGAGCTTGTGGCTCAAATCAATGAAACTGGTAACTACAACGCTGAGATCGAAGCGCAACTTAAAGAACTTCTAGAGAAGTTCAAGTCTACGCAAACTTGGTAATTTAGTTATTAATGGTGCGCTTTAGTTTACTAAAGCACACCTTGATTCGGAGAGAGAGTCATGGCCAGCGGAAAAGAGATTAAAAGCAAGATCGGGAGTATTAAAAATACTCAAAAGATCACTAGCGCAATGGAAATGGTTGCTGCGTCTAAAATGAAAAAGGCGCAAGAACGAGTGGCTTCAAGCCGTCCATACGCTGACAAATTACGCAAAGTGATTGGTCGTGTTGCTCAAGCAAATCTTGATTTTACTCACCCGTTCTTAGAAGAACGTGAAGTAAAACGAGTTGGTTATATTGTTATCTCTACTGACCGTGGTCTGTGTGGCGGCTTAAACTCAAACGAGTTTAAGAAAGTTGCATTAGACATAAAAGCATGGAAAGAAAAAGGTGTAGACGCAGAGTTTGCAACTTTAGGCAGCAAAGCTGCTGGTTTCTTTCAACGCTTTGGTGGTCAAGTGCTTGCTAAAAAAGCAGGCCTAGGAGATAAACCTTCAGTACAAGACGTTATTGGTCCTGTAAAAGTAATGCTTGATGCATTCTCTGAGGGTAAAATTGACCGTTTATTCCTGGTATATAACAACTTCGTTAATACCATGAAGCAAGAGCCAACAATAGATCAGTTACTCCCTTTGCCAAAAGCTGAAGAAGAAGTATCTGCCCACACATGGGACTACTTATACGAACCAAACCCAGACGCTATTTTAGAGTCTTTGTTAGTTCGCTTTGTAGAGTCTCAGGTATACCAAGGTGTGGTTGAGAACGCTGCCTCTGAACAGGCTGCCCGTATGGTTGCAATGAAAGCTGCAACTGATAACGCTGGCGACCTTATGGATGAGTTACAGCTTGTTTACAACAAGGCCCGCCAAGCGGCAATCACACAAGAAATTAGTGAGATTGTTTCTGGTTCAGCCGCAGTTTAATGCTTCAGGCAAAGATTAACGAGAGGAATAGACATGAGTTTAGGTAAGGTCGTCCAAATTATCGGTGCCGTTGTGGATATTGAATTTTCACAAGACAACGTGCCAGCCGTATATGACGCGCTAAAAGTAACAGATGGCGATTTAGCTGGTTTGACTCTAGAAGTTCAACAACAGCTAGGTGGCGGTGTGGTACGTACTATCGCACTAGGTACTACAGACGGTTTACGTCGTGGTGCAGCAGTATCAAACACAGGTGAAGCGATTCAGGTTCCAGTTGGTAAAGCAACACTTGGTCGTATCATGAACGTACTTGGTGAGCCAATCGATGAAGCTGGCCCAATCGGCGAAGAAGACCGTATGTCTATTCACCGTGCAGCGCCTTCATACGAAGAGCAATCAAGTTCAGTAGAGCTTTTAGAAACAGGTATCAAGGTAATCGACCTTGTATGTCCGTTTGCTAAAGGTGGTAAAGTTGGTTTATTCGGTGGTGCCGGTGTTGGTAAAACCGTAAACATGATGGAACTTATCCGTAACATCGCAATCGAGCACAGCGGCTACTCAGTATTCGCAGGTGTTGGTGAGCGTACTCGTGAGGGTAACGATTTCTACCATGAAATGAACGATTCAAACGTACTTGATAAAGTATCGCTTGTATACGGTCAGATGAACGAGCCTCCAGGTAACCGTTTACGCGTAGCGTTAACAGGTCTTACTATGGCTGAAAAGTTCCGTGACGAAGGTCGCGATGTACTTTTCTTCGTAGATAACATCTACCGTTACACACTTGCGGGTACAGAAGTATCTGCACTACTTGGTCGTATGCCATCAGCAGTAGGTTACCAGCCTACACTAGCTGAAGAAATGGGTGTACTTCAAGAGCGTATCGCATCTACTAAGACGGGTTCAATCACATCAATCCAAGCGGTATACGTACCTGCGGATGATTTAACGGATCCATCACCAGCAACAACGTTTGCTCACTTAGATGCAACAGTAGTACTTTCACGTGATATCGCATCACTTGGTATTTACCCAGCGGTAGATCCACTTGACTCATCTTCACGTCAGCTTGACCCATTAGTAATTGGTCAAGAGCACTACGATACAGCGCGTGGCGTTCAAACAGTTCTTCAGCGTTACAAAGAACTTAAAGACATCATCGCAATCCTAGGTATGGACGAGCTTTCTGACGAAGATAAGCAACTTGTATCTCGTGCACGTAAAATCCAGCGCTTCCTATCTCAGCCGTTCTTCGTGGCAGAGGTATTTACAGGTGCGTCAGGTAAATACGTTTCACTTAAAGACACAATTGCTGGCTTCAAAGGCATTTTAAACGGTGAGTTTGATGACCTTCCAGAGCAAGCGTTCTACATGGTTGGCTCTATCGAAGAAGCTCAAGAAAAAGCCAAAAGCATGTAATTAGGAGGGTAGTATGGCAGCTATGACTGTACATCTTGACGTAGTAAGCGCAGAGCAGAACTTGTTTTCTGGTTTGGTTGAATCGATTCAAGTATCTGGTAGTGAAGGTGAGCTTGGTGTTAATGCCGGTCACGCACCACTACTAACTGCCCTTAAACCTGGTATGGTGCGTTTAGTTAAGCAATTTGGTGAAGAAGAACTCATCTACATTGCTGGCGGTACACTAGAAGTTCAACCGAACATAGTGACTGTACTTGCAGACACAGCCGTTCGTGGTGAAGACCTAGACGAACAAGCTGCAGAGCAAGCTAAACGTGACGCTGAAGCGCAAATGGCAAAAGGTGCATCGTCAGAGCTTGATTACAATCAAGCGGCAATGCAACTAGCTGAAGCGGTAGCACAACTACGTGTTATTCAGCAATTACGTAAAAAGTAAGCCTATCTGGTTTATAAAAAGCCCACTTTAAAGTGGGCTTTTTTGTGCTTGATTGATGACTCTATCTAGCTTTGCTGATAATCTAAACAACATTAAGTAGTTAGTTTTAATAATTAAATCCTATCAAATTATTAGCTATAAGGACGTAGTGACCTACCAATGAAACCGTCAACTTTTTCAGAATCAATAGTAGAAATAAAGTTTGGAGCATGGCGTTTAAACCCCAAACAGCAAACTATTAATGATGGTGTAATTGAAAGGGAATTGGAGCCGCTACTGTTTAAAATTCTTAGTTACCTCATTCTTAATAAAGAGTCGATAATTACCCGTCAAGACCTAATTGACGACGTATGGTGTCAACATTATGTTGACGATAACGCCATTAACAGAGCTATTTCAGAACTGAGAAAAGCCCTTAAATCAGATAAACAACGCGGCTTAGTGGTAAAAACACATTACAGAAAAGGGTATAGCTTTTTTTTAGACCCGGAGATCATATACCATGGAAAAGGTGCTTCGTCATTTAGCCAAGTTAACGCATTAAAAGAAACACCTAATAAAAAACAAAAAAAGTTAATCGCACTAATAACTATATTAGTTTTAGGTGCTTTCATTAGTATTTACATGTTTCAAAGTCAATCTAGCCTAAATAACAAGATTGGAAATGATACGTTACTAAATGTTGAGACAAAAAGCCCAAACATCGTAAAGAAAAAATTTAACGAAGAAACACTCTCTTGGCGACAAGGTATATATAGTCGAATGATACTTTCCCCTGATAATTCGACCGTCGCGCTGTCATTCCTTGAAAAAGAACAACAATACTCGTCGCTTTTAATTAAAAACTTACATACCGGCCAAGAAAAACTAATTGCAGAAGCTAACGCTAATATTTTTCCAGCAGGTTGGTCAATTGGCAGTGAACGTGCAATTTATAGCATAGAAAGTGAAGGTAAATGTGGGCTGTGGGAAGTAGATTTAACAAGTAGTGCAGGTAGTAAATTTTTATTTGAGTGTAAACCATCAAATTTACTTAATGTTGTAAGTTTAGGTAATAACTCTTATGTATATTCAAAATATGGTTACAGAAATCGCTCTGAATTATCGGTCCTTGTTAATAGAAACCTAATTACAGGCGAGGAGTTTCAAATAAGTTCACCAAACTTAAATTCGTATGGTGATAAGTTTTTATATTTAATAGAAAGCAAAAATAAAATTATATTTGAGAGGCACCAATTTAATTCTAGTGAATTATACATGACTGATTTAGAAGGTGGGGCACAGGTTAAGCTATATGAGACTAAAAGTAGAATATGGACAATTAACTACAACAATGAGACAGATTCATTGCTATGGTATGACAATTTAAAAGGGCTTTTATACCAATACTCATTAAAAAATAACCATTTAGAAAGTAAAACAAAAGTTGATAGCGACAGTCGCTACTCACTAACTTACCCATTTGATAATAAAGCTATTTTAGGGCTTACGTATCCTTTTTCTCATAATATTTACAGGTTTGATTTAGTTTCTAAAAATCTCGAACGGATATCAAAGACAATAAGTAGACTTGTAAACACTGTTGGAGAAAATGTTGTGTTTTTTAGTAGGGATAAGGGAACAATTAAACTAAATACGGCATTTAAAGATGGGAAAGTGATATCTAAAAAGGTCAGTGTTAGATATCGAAACTTTCAAGTATCATCTGATACTCAAGAAGCTTTCGGGGTTAATGAGAACAAGATAGAAATATTTAAATTTGAAGATTTATCCGTTAAGGATGTTATTACCCCCAAAGATAATTTGATCTCGGTTAATTATTTATTAGACAAAAATATTGGTTACATTGTGCAGAATGAATCTAGCTTAAATAACAGCTCTTATATTTTTAATAGAAATAGTTCTAATAGTATATTGTTACCAGTAAGAAATGCCTTGTGGTTTGGTCAATTACGAAATAACAAACTCGTTTTTTTAAATAGTTTAGATATGTTGATTTTTTTCGATTTATCTACAGGGATACAAACTCAAGGCTTTAAAGTTAAGCCATCGGCTTATAAACACTCTTTATCGGCAAGCCAAAATAAATTGTATCATTCAACAGGTAAAGCTGTGTACGAATATGATTTTTCGGAAAGCTTTAGTGTGACGCCAAAAAAAGTATTTGAGATTAGCACAGCAGAAGATGTTATTCGTGATATAGAGTTTTCGAGTTCTGAGAAGATTCTATCATTAGAAATTGTAGAGTTAGTTAACAATGAACTTGTGAGACTATCACTAGAGAAAAGCGATTAATTTAAGTATATGTAAAGTGATATACCTGCCAGTAACTTTTTCCAGTCGGTGTGTTTGTGGCAAACAATATATTTAACCCCGATGAATTGGTTAAGTGAAAAGAAGTACTCCACAAGTTACTTTACTGTAATTATAATTTTCACTTATATCCTTCACCAATCCTCGCTACAATAACGCTATTCAATTAAGTCTATTTTTCAGTCAAGATTCAGTACTAGCAAATTAGTTTACTGAGTATTTGCACAGGGCGTGATTTACGCAATCTTCTGTATAAACAGACTTGTTAACTAAAACAACGGAAAAAGGAAATTGTTTTAATGGCTCTAACAACAGTAATTCTTGCTGCGGGTAAAGGTACTCGTATGCGTTCTGCTTTGCCTAAAGTACTGCATAAAGTGGCAGGTAAACCTATGGTGCAGCACGTTATAGATAACGCAAAGGCATTGGGCGTAACCACAACTAACTTAGTTTATGGGCACGGCGGCGAACTATTACAACAACAACTTGCCGATAATAACGTAAACTGGGTACTGCAAGCAGATCAACTAGGTACAGGCCATGCTGTTGCACAAGCAAATCCTCACATTAACGATGACGATACCGTATTGGTTTTATACGGTGACGTTCCTTTAACAAAACAATCAACACTTGAGCGCTTATTAGCTGTAACACCTAAAAATGGGCTAGCGGTATTAACCGTTAACTTGGTTAATCCAAATGGCTACGGTCGTATGCTGCGTGAAAATGACAAGCTTGTTGGTATTGTTGAGCAAAAAGATGCAAGCGCAGAGCAGTTACTTATTAATGAAGTAAACACCGGTATTATGGCGGTTAACGGCAAACTGTTAAAAACCTGGTTAGGCAACTTATCTAACAATAATGCCCAAGGTGAATACTACCTAACAGATATAGTGGCTATGGCGCACAGTGAAGGTGTAGAAATTACTTCAGCTCAGCCAGATCATGCAATGGAAGTTGAAGGTGCAAACAACCGCGTACAACTAGCAGGGTTAGAGCGAGCTTTTCAAGCGTGGCAAGCAGAAGAGTTAATGTTAAATGGTGCCACCCTCGCCGACCCAGCTCGTATTGATGTTCGTGGCGACGTTAAAACAGGCGAAGACGTATTAATTGATATAAACGTTATTTTTGAAGGTAATGTAACTCTTGGCAATAACGTACACATTGGCCCTAATTGCGTCCTTAAAAACTGTACCATTGGCGATAACGTGGTAATAAAAGCTAATACATTAATTGAAGACGCATCAGTTGCAGCTAAATGTACCCTTGGCCCATACGCCCGCCTACGCCCTGGTGCGGTTATGGAAGAAGACTCTCACATTGGTAACTTTGTTGAGATGAAAAAAACCCGTTTAGGCAAAGGCTCTAAAGCTAATCACTTAAGTTACTTAGGCGATGCTGAAATTGGTGAAAAAGTAAATATTGGCGCAGGTACAATTACCTGTAACTACGATGGGGTGAATAAAGCAAAAACCATTATTGGCGATAATGCTTTTATTGGCTCAAATTCATCACTTGTTGCCCCTGTAAATATTGGTGCAACAGCAACTGTGGGAGCGGGCTCTGTGATCACTAGCACCGTTGAAAACGAGCAGCTTGCAATAGCACGTTCAAAGCAGCGTAATTTAACCGGCTGGAAACGCCCGGTTAAAAAATAATACTGAAAGGCTACCTAGGTAGCCTTTTTTATTGCAGCTTAAGTTTAAATTGCTCTTTATAACGCCTAGAAAGGTTAAGCACCTTACCTGTAGTTAGTTTTATTTCGCTGTCGCCGCTGGGGAGTGGTGTAATGCATTCCACTTTATCGAGTTTTACGCCATGACTTCGGTGAATCCTACAAAAGCCCTGCACTTCTAGTTGCTTGCTTAATTCAGTGAGCGTCACTCTTAAAGGGTAAATGGACGTGCCAATGTGTAAGTTTACATAATTGCCTGAAGATTCAAGCCAATCCACATCGTCAATTTTTATAATAAATTCTTTACCCCGCTTTTTAACTAATAAGCGATTAATAGTATCAGTATTGTGTTGCTCACTTTCATCAATAGATGAAGCCTCACCTAGTAGCTGTTTAACAATATACTGATAAACTTTAATAAGGGTGATAAAGAATAAAAAACTTATCGCATCTTTTTGGTATTCATATAAAAATTCAAACCAGCTGAGCCCAAAGTTGTAGTGAAGATCGTTCAACCAATAAATGAGCTTACGTCCTCCAACCATTACACTAATATGGAATACGCTGAAAATAATAGACGCTACAAAGTAAGTACACAGCGAAAGCGCAATATTATGCCAATTAAAAGGTATTTTTTTTAATAGCCACACCACAGCCGGAAACATAAGTAACGTGCTAAACGCACTGGAATATTCCCATACAAACGGCTCCCATATTAAAAAAGGAAGTACGCCGTCTCTTTGCGCCTCCATTATTTGAGTTGTCGCATTAACCGTATTGTTTATTACAACGTAGCTAAACAAAAGTAACGCGGCATAAAAAGTTTGAAAACGTTGAAAGTGTTGAAGGTTCATTATGTATGCTTTTATATTTGTAGGCGACAGCTATCCCTGTATACCACCTTTTATCACTATTGCTTGTAATATAAGCACTTATGTATAGTTTTTGCGAGTTATTTTAAGTTAACTACCGGTATCACAAACACATTGGTTAACGTATGAGTACTCAATTAAACGCAATACAATCTATACACTCTCGCCATTACTTTCTTGATTGGTTAAGAGTAATTGCATTTGCGACTCTCATTTTTTATCACATAGGTATGTTGTATAGCCCAAATTGGGGGTTTCATTTTAAAAGTAATTATACGTTTGAACTCGTAGAGTATTTTATGTTGGTGTTTTCTCCTTGGAGAATGTTACTAATTTGGTTTATATCAGGGGTGGCACTTCGTTTTATGCTTGATAAGGTAAGTGGCTATAAGTTACGTGCCCTATTTGTTTTAAAGCGTTCTATTTTTATATTACTGCCCCTGCTGGTGGGGTTATGGTTAATTGTACCTTTACAGCTTTATGCCGAAATGCATCAACAAGGCGTTATAGATATAACGTACGGGCAGTTTTATTTAGCGTTTATAGATACCAGTAATAGCATGTTTGCTAATTACCAATCTGGCGTATGGCCGCATGTTGATGTAAATCATTTATGGTATTTACGTTCTTTATGGCAGTTCATGCTTATTGTTTTTATATACTCATTAGTAGCAAAGCTTTCTATTTTTTCTTCTTTATTAAATACGGTTAAATTAAATTTATCATTTCCTATGCTCACAGGCCTATTAGTAATAGCCATGTTGCTCGCTAATAATTATTTAAAAGGTGATGCAATACGCGAAGTAAGCGGCTTTATATTTTTATTTACAGGATACCTGTTAGCCAAAAATACTTATTTTTGGGCAAGTTTAAATCAATATCGTTGGTTATTGTGTACAAGCTTTATCCTATTATATGTGTGCATTGTTTTGGCGTATCAGAGTGTATTAGATTTACCAAATTATGTTTGGGTCACTATATATAATACTCAAAGAGTTGTTGGGGTGTTCGCCATGCTCACCTTAGCGCAGCGCTTTTTAAACTTTAAAGCACCTTACCTAAATACACTAAATAGCGTGGTGTTTCCCTTTTACGTATTACATCAAAGTGCATTAATTATTTTGTGTTTTATGCTGCGGCCTTTTAATTTTTGCCCCGTGGTTGAGTTATTTTTAATTACAGTGGGTACTTGGGGGGCGTGCGCAGCTATTACATTAGTGGTAATGCGCATTGATATTATTAGACCCTTGCTAGGTATTAAAATTAAAAATAGCTATTCGAAAGCGCTAAAAAAGGCCGGTTATATTTTGGGTATGTTGCTTATTTTACCGTTAGCCTATCAGCTGGTTTTTTAAGGTAAAAAAGTTTTATTAAAAGTGCCACAACTTTGTAATACCTCTGTGTTGATATTTACGTAATACCACACTAAGAGAAATTACAATGTTAAAAAAATCTATAATAACGCTTTCACTTTTATCTATACTGACCGGTTGCTCATTAGATGGCGATGATGGTCAAAGTGGCGCACAGGGTTTACAAGGTGTACAAGGAACTGCAGGTGAGAATGGAATTAACGGCACCAACGCTAACTCAGCTTTAACCATTAGTTTAGTAGGTAGAGCTGTACTCAATGCGCAAAGTCCTGAAGGTGCTGCCGAAATAGTCGCTTATCAAGCATCAAAAAAATGGATTTACGCTATTAATAGCTCGGGCGATACAGCGGTTGTAAATATTATTCCTGCCGACACCTTCGATACAGCTGCTTTAGCGCAGGATAACGAAGGCATTGTAAATACAACTAACTTAAGTACGGCAATTACACTTACCTTAAACGACAACACCCCCGGTGACGCAAACGGCATAGCAATAGACGAAAATAACCAGTTACTTGCTGTAGCCATGGCCGCAAAAAACGTTGGTGAAATGGGCCAAGTTGCCTTTTACGATATAAGCGGCGATACACCAATCTTTCTAAAAAATGTAACCGCTGGTTTTTTGCCTGATATGGTTACTTTTAGCCATGATGGAGTAAAAGTGGTTGTTGCCAACGAGGGAGAACCTAATGGCGACTATAGTATTGACCCACAGGGGTCTATCAGCATTATTAATATTATTGATGGCGAAGTTGCCGACACCGCTACAAATATTGACTTTACAGCATACAACGATAAGCAAGCTGAGCTTGAAGCTCTAGGACTGGTATTTGCTAATCCAACAGGGCGCACTATAAATGGTAATTTAATCAATACCACCGTAGCAATGGACTTAGAGCCAGAGTACGTGAGCATTTCTAAAGATAACAAATACGCTTATGTATCAATTCAAGAAAATAACGCGCTTGCCATCGTTAATCTAGAAGATAACTCTCTTGAGTTAAAAGGGTTAGGATTTAAAGACTGGTCTAACTTACAAATAGACGCATCAGACAAAGACGGCGGTGTTAACTTTAAATCATACCCCGGCTTATACGGCATGTACCAGCCAGACACAATATCAAGCTTTAGCTGGAAAGGCGCAAACTTTATAGTGTCGGCTAATGAAGGCGATGCACGCGAATACTTTTTTGATACAACCGATGAAGCCGATTGCGCAGCCAAAGGCGGCTTAGATTTCGATGAAGACGATGGTTGCCTTGCTTACATAGATGAAAGCCGTGTTGAAGACTTAACACTTGCTGCTAACTTTGATTACTTAAATAACGACGATAACGACATCGGTCGTTTAAAAGTGACAACGGTTAAAGGTGATACTAATAACGATGGCCAATACGAATCACTTTATGCCTATGGCGCACGTTCGTTTACTATTTGGGACAGTAATGGGCTGGTGGTGTATGACTCAGGCGACGACATAGGCCGTATAACTGCATCTGTCCATGGCGAAGCCTTCAATAATAATGAAGATGAAAATAAAGGCGATACACGCTCAGACGATAAAGGCGCAGAACCCGAAGCGCTCACCATAGGTACAATTGGTGAACGCACCTTTGCATTTATAGGACTCGAGCGTATGGGCGGTATCATGATTTACGATATTACTAACCCATATGATGTGCAGTTTGAAGACTACTTTTATAACCGAGGTTTAATAGCTGGTGCAGAAATTACCGGCGACCTTGCACCAGAAGGGATGATGTTTGTACCGGGTGAACAAAGCGCCACTAATAAACCACTCCTCATAATAGGTAATGAAATATCTGGTTCTATTGCAGTATGGGAAATTGCAGCTAATTAACCATGCTATTTAAAAGCGGAAAATAAATGTTTTGTTTTCCGCTTTTATATTCATAGATCATTAGCATTTTTAAAGTGATTTAAAATGCATGTTTTTTAAACTAAAAGCGCTCTCCACCCCTTTATTTGTATACCTTTCGTACTAAAAGTGTTTTTATTCAAAAAAGCGTGAATTAAACATTGACCCCCACTCGAATATCCCTATAATGCGACCCCACTGAGACGGCAGGCGCCAACGCATAGCGAGGCAAGAGTTAATCAGAGAGTTAAGTAAAACTTTACTTTTAAAGCTTCTAAAAAGAAATTTGAAAACAAAGTATTGACTCAAAAAATAAAGGATGTATTATACGCATCCCTAGCGACAACGTCGCAACGTTCTTTAACAATATAAAGCAATCATCTGTGTGGGCACTCGTACAGATTGAGTTCTAACAGCCAAGCTTAGTTTACTAAGTAAGGCAAACAAATTTAGAGTCTCAATTGAAACTGAGTGACCAACAGCAATAACTTACTTAGGTTTTACTTAAGGAAAGAATTGCAGCACAGTCAATTCAATATCGAAAGATATTAAATAAATTCAGAATTCATTGAGCTGTCGAAAGACATAAAACTTTTTAATTGAAGAGTTTGATCATGGCTCAGATTGAACGCTGGCG
>Ga0310124_10000080_pt1 | contig 61382 bp, 57 predicted proteins | sample CB11b_AW_Bot5_MG_FD_203507 | JGI IMG/M metagenome (GOLD analysis project Ga0310124, IMG submission 203507) | Marine microbial communities from Western Arctic Ocean, Canada - CB11b_AW_Bot5 | ecosystem: Environmental > Aquatic > Marine > Oceanic | place: Canada: Western Arctic Ocean | collected... | reverse complement strand
GGTCTTCGGTGACGTCTGCCTGAAACCAACAAGCTTTTCGTCCTTCCCTCTCAATAAGTTCCGCTGTCTCGGCCGCGCCTTCAGCATTGATGTCGACAACAACGACTGTCGCACCCTCCTCGGCGAAGCGACACGCCGTTGATCTTCCAATGCCTGAACCGCCGCCTGTTACCAGGGCTACGCGCCCCTCAAGTCTTCCCATACTGAGAGCGTAGATCTTGAAAGGCTTGCTTGATCGTTACGATTGAACCCGGCGCTACCCTGCGGCTACAAAGCAACACTTTTTCATCCAGATTTCTCTTGGTAAGGCCATGCCGTGACCGAAGACAGTCTCTCTCAGCCTCCTCAACATCTCTCGACGGAAGAGTTTCGCGAGCACGGACATGCCCTGATCGATTGGATCGCAGATTACTGGGAACGTGTTGAAGATCTTCCTCCGGTGTCGCTAGTACAGCCAGGAGCGATTCGCGAACGGCTGCCTTCTCAAGCCCCGCAGACCGGTGAGCCGTTTGGGGACTTGATCAAGGACTTAGATTCCATCGTGCTGCCGGGCATTACCCACTGGCAGCACCCATCATGGTTTGCTTACTTCCCGGCAAACGCTTCGCCGCCTTCGGTTCTCGCGGAGTTAGCTTCCGCTGGGCTGGGGGTTCAAGGGATGCTTTGGTCTACTTCTCCAGCCGCAACAGAAATTGAAAGTCACGTCTTGGACTGGTTAGTCGAGATGCTGGACTTACCTAATTCGTGGCGCACTACCGAAAAAGGCGGCGGGGTGCTGCAGATGAGCGCGTCGGACTCGACTCATACTGCCCTCGTCGTAGCAAGACACGAGGCGGGCAGGCTCGGAGTTCAGGCTGAGTCCATGGTCGCTTACGCGTCGACGCAAGCTCATAGCTCCATTCAAAAGGGGGCAACAGTTGCGGGATACGGCCACGTGCGACTGATCGAGGTTGACGACGAACAGGCGATGCGCACCGACGCATTACGGCAAGCCATCGAAGACGACCGCTCAAATGGCCTGACTCCGGTATTTGTCGGAGCGACAGTGGGTACCACGGGCACTACCGGTGTCGATCCAGTCAGATCTATTGGTGAAATCTGTGCCGCAGAAATGCTCTGGCTTCATGTGGATGCCGCTTACGCGGGCAACGCAATGATCTGCCCGGAGTTTCGCCATCACCAGGACGGTTTAGAACTAGCTAACAGTTACACGTTTAACCCCCATAAGTGGATGATGGTCAATTTTGATTGTTCCGTTTTCTATGTCGCTGATCGCGCACCGTTGATCGACTGTCTCAGTATTCTGCCGCCTTATCTCAAGAATGAATCCAGTTCATCGGGAGCCGTAATTGATTATCGAGACTGGCATGTGCCTTTAGGTCGTCGCTTTCGGGCACTCAAGCTGTGGTGGGTGATCCGAAGCTATGGAACCGATGGCCTCACGTCGATGATTCGTTACCACGTAGGACTCGCTGCGCAGCTCGCCGCTCGTATTGAGGCTGACCGCCGCTTCGAACTCGTCGCTCCTCACCCTTTCGCACTCGTCTGCTTTCGCTGCAGCGCAGGAGATGAGGCCACGGAGCGACTCATTCAGAAGGTAAACGAAACCGAGACCGTGGCGTGGACGGGGTCGGAACTGAATGGACGTCCGATGATTCGAGTGTCAATTGGGCAAAGTCGGACAGAGCAGCGCCATGTAGACGCGCTATGGAATCTCATCGACCAGCTTGGATGAATACGCGAACTCGGATGTAGAGCTCGTTCAGATCGCGAAGCCACCTGTCTTCGTTTCAAGGTATTCGCTGATCCCCTCGTGACCACCTTCACGCCCTAAGCCAGAGTCACCCATCCCTCCGAATGGAACCGACGCGGAAGTTGGGTTTACGTCGTTCACGCCAATGATTCCGAATCGCAAACCTTCAAAGGCGCGCATCGCAACCGCGATGTCTCGCGTGTATATGTATGCAGCTAGCCCGTAGTTCGTATCGTTTGCTAGTTCGATGACTTCATCTGGATCGTCGTATGTAATCACTGGGGCTACGGGCCCAAATGTCTCTTCGCGGTAAATAGTCATGTCCTCGCGGACATCAGTGAGCACGGTCGGAGCAAAAAAATGACCGGAGGCGTACCCGTCTTCGAGTAAGCGAACCCCTCCTACGGGCACTCCTGCGCCTTTTTCTCTTGCGTCTTCAACTTGTCTTTCAACTTTCGCCACAGCGAGATCGTTGATTAACGGACCGACTCCCACGCCTTCATCCATACCGTTCCCTGTTCGCAGTTTTTCTACTCGACCGCAGAGGGTCTCTTCGAAAGCGGACCGTAACGAGGTGGGAACGTAGAGACGATTTGGGCTTATGCAAGCCTGTCCAGCGTTGAGAAACTTGAGAGCCGCTGCGCCCTTAGCAGCGTGTACTGGGTCTGCATCCGGGAAAACGATGAAGGGGGCGTGGCCTCCTAATTCGACCGAGATTCTCTTCAGGTTCGCCGCGGACTTTGCTGCCAGAACTCGACCTACAGCGGTACTCCCAGTAAAGGTCAACTTTGCGACTCTTGGATCGGAAGTAAATACGTCACCAACGGGAGCAGGGTCAATAGCGGTAACAAGATTGATTACCCCTTCAGGAATACCGGCATCCACAAAAACCTCATAGGTGGCCTTAGCGCACAGGGGTGTCGCTTCGGCAGGCTTGAGAACCAAGGTGCACCCCGCTGCGAGCGCTGGCCCCATCTTTCTGGTCAACATCGAAATCGGGTAATTCCAAGGAGTTATCGCTGCCACAACTCCAACGGGTGCCTTAACAGAAAGAAAACGTTGGTTGGGGCGCTGCGAGGGCAACCACTCGCCAGTAACACGTTTAGCTTCCTCGGCGAACCAGATCAGGAAATCAGCCGCGTATTTCACTTCAGCGCGAGAAGCCTTTAGCGGTTTACCCTGCTCAGCAGTCATCAGTTCGGCTAAAGCCTCACTTCGTTCAGTCATCAACTCCCACGCCCGATACAGCAGCCGAGACCGTTCATAAGCAGTGGTGTTCGACCACTCCGAAAATGAGGCGTGAGCTGCGTCGATCGCGGCGACGGCATCCTCAGACCCTCCTGCAGGAACGGATCCAAGGACCTCCCCCGTGGCTGGGTTAGTGACGTCAAAGGTTTTGCCGGATCGGGCGTCAACCCATTTGCCATCAATGAACACTCCAACCTCCAGTTAATTGGTCTGACTCGTTCCGCCCTTGGCGAAGCCTAGGAGATCTTCTACTGGGAGCCGATTACATCGAGGAATCGATCGTTCTCAGCAGGCGTTCCCATTGTTACTCGCAGCCCCTCATTTTCAAAAGGACGCGTCACCACTCCCATGCTTTCAAGGCGCTGGAACAGTGGGCCCGCTTGTTCTCCGACGGGCAACCACACGAAGTTTGCCTGACTTGGGGTTACAGGCCATCCTCTCGCTTCAAGCTCAGCCGACACGCGAGACCGTTCACTGATTACTTCGTCGACGCGTGCCTTCAATTCCTTTTCTGCTTGAGGCTTTAACGAGGCCAAAACCGCCGTCTGAGCTAATCCGTTCACGAGAAAGGGCAGCGCTACCTTGTCGATAGCCCCGATGACTTGATGATGGCCTATCGCGTAGCCCACTCTCAAATTTGCCAGACCGTAAGCCTTAGAGAAAGTTCTGAAAACCACTGCGTTGTCATGGTGCGGGAGAATTTCAGTCACTGCGTTAGCAACTGAGCCGTCAGTAACGAATTCGAGATACGCCTCGTCGATTATGACCAATACGTCGTTATTGACTGATTCGAGCAAATGCTTCAGGGCGTTCGTCGAACAGACTGTGCCGGTTGGATTGTTCGGGGTTGAAAGAATTACGAGCTTCGTGCGACCGGTGACAGCGGCGCCGACGGCATCAAGGTCGAAAGACTGGCCATCCAAAGGCACCGTCACTGCTTTTGCTTCGGAGATCGCGCTAAAAACTGGATGTACTTCAAACGACCGCCACGGATAGACGACTTCGTCGCCGGCATCGACGTAAGCCATAAACGCTTGTTGTAACAAGCCAACCGAGCCACAACCAACGGTTACTCGGTCACCTTCGACTCCGTGCTTGGCCGCCAACGCGTCTCGTACGGCTTGGCCTCGATGATCGGGGTAGCGATTCAGCAAGTTTGCTTCGCTAGTAACTGCGGACAACACAGACGGAAGTGGGCCATACGAGCTTTCGTTCGAAGCAAGCTTTATGGCCTCGTCTAATTGATGGTCGGCAGCTGCCTGAGCCGCTGACTTCCCTGGCTTGTACTGAGGGAGGCCGTCCACAACGGCGCGGGGTCGTCCACTCACGAAAACTCCTCAAAGATGTGGGCTTTGGTCAGCCTACGCGGTTATTGAGCTAACCCTTCTAGAAGAGGCAAGTGAGGCTCGGCTCCGCCAGTTGGATTCAACGGAATGACGACTAGCTCTGTTGCTCCTGCTTCTCCATGCTGAGTCAAACGTTCTGATATAGCCTCAAGCGTTCCCCAGGCAACCAAAGCATCGATGAGTCGGTCGCTTCCTCCACTTGTGAAATCTGCATCGTCGAATCCAAGGGTCCGCCAAGCTCGGTGGTAGTACTCAAGTCCCATGTAGACGCCAAGGGCGCGCCGAGCCAATCTCCTTGCCTCGACGGGCTCATCACACAGCAAGCACATCTGACTCACATTTAACGACGACTTTTCGGGGATACGTTGACGCACCATCGCAGTGTGATCAGGGGTTTGCAAAAACGTGCTGATCCCATCCGCCAGTTGATGCATTGCCTCCAGCATTTTGGGTCCATGTGCTGCGACATGGATTTGTACTTCCTGTGAGCCCGGAACAGAGACCTGTGCGGCTCGAACAGCTTTCACATACGAAACCAATTTTTCAACTGGGGGTTCCCACACGTGGCCTCTGGCACTCGCAAGTCCGGCGTTGGATACCCCCAGACCAAGCACAAACCTTCCGTCCGAGAACTCACTAAGTGTTTGAGCGCCAGCTGCAGCCGCGACGGCATCTCTTGCATAAACATTTGCTATTCCTGTGGCGATCCGGAGGCGTTCGGTTTTTGCCAGCAAGTGGCCCGAGGTAGCGAAAGGTTCGCGGCCAAACAACTCGGTTACCCATAGCGTGTCGATAGAGATCGATTCAAGATGTTGGGCAAACTTGACCAAAGAGGGTCCTGGTAGCCGATCGGTGTTGAACATCACACCAATTGAGGTTCGTGATTTATTCACCGCGGCACCCTCCTAAGACACAGCATCGTTAACTTCGCCATCTTGTCGGACCTCAACACAGGGCCGCACTGTGGTAGGTCTAGCCCATTTGCTTACTTCGCGGAGGCAAAAAGCGGCGCTCTGCGCGGCAGTTGGATGCTGATTCGTTACGGTAGTCCTTTGAAACTTCTAAGGAGCCGCCGTGCGAAATCGACCCATAGAGCCAGCGTGGTTCATCGCCGTTGGCGTGGCAGTTTCGTGGCTGGGAATTTTTTCGAAAAGCGTCCCTGTAATTTTTACGGGCTTTGGGATGTTCGTAGGGTTCGCCCTTTCAACGGTCATTAATGTCTGGAACGAAACACGGTTTGGTCTTCCCCAAACTCGGGGCGGCGAGGGTGATGAAGCTAGTGACGGCTCGGAGGCCGATTGAACTCACGCTGAGTTTGGTGATTGACAGCTATCCACCCTGCAAAACGGTAGGAAAGATTGGTCCCCCAAGCTGATCACCTGGGTCTAACCCATGGTTGGCTGGCATCGGCATCGTGTGGGGCTTCGGGTCGTACACCACGTCGGCTCCAACCCAGCGGCTGGCGAGTGCGCGACGCGTCTTGTTTTCTGATGAATTTCCCGGGGATCCGTGAACGGTGAGGGGGTGAAAGATCAACACATCACCCGGCTCTAGGTCCCACGACAGAAGTTCGTACTTGTCGCGGTTGGAATCTATGTCAGGCATATCTTCGAGTTCCGGATTGACCATAAAAGAGTTGTAATCAGGGGTGATGGCTTTGAAGCGGTTTGACCATGTGTGAGACCCTCTGATGAATTCCAACGCGCTTGATTCGGAAGTAACGCTGTCGATGGGTATCCAAATACTGATGATTTGGTCACCGCTAATGGGCCAGAAAGTCAGATCGTGATGCCACGGCGTTGGGACGTCTGACCCAGGCTCTTTTAGGAACAGTTGGTCATACCAGTGAGTCACCGTCGGCGAATCGAGCACCTGTTGCGCTAAGCGCGCGAGAGGCGAATTGAAAACAATGTGTTTGAACTCGTCGTTTTGAAGCCACATAAAGAGGTCGGCGCTAAAACCTCGATTCCTCATAGAAAGAATTTCTCCGAGGGCGCTAGGAGCGCTTTGCGCTGCTTCTATACCTATCGCAATCCGGTCAACCCACGCTTTGGGCAAAACTTTAGGGGCGCAAATTACGCCATCTTCTCGGAGAGCTTCCACTTCAGAGTCAGAAAGAATACGAGACAGGGCCTCGGGTTGCGCTGTCGCCATGACGAACATTACCTCTGGGCTACGCGTCGTATTCACCTTGATCAGCCGCGATCCAAAATTGTTGGCTTCGGGGGCATGGGGCGAAAGTAAGTTCCTCGCGTTCATCATTCGTCATAGCGACATGACTCTTCAACGCTTGCGCTCACCTTGTTCTTCAGCTTTGTGCTTCCGACGGATTGGGGACGGCGAGAACTCAAATAAATTTGATCCAGAGCTACCCACTATGTTCTGGCAATGGCATCAACTGAAGAATTGGTTTCGAGCACTGACCCATCGATCCGGCGGATTGCGTAATGGCTCTGCGCTTTGGAGCGTTTCTTGCACCGCATCATCCAATCGGTGAAAACCCAATGCTCCAATTTCGTCGGGATTTAGACCTCGTTGTTCAGCTAGAGCAGCTTGGCTACCACGAATTTTGGTGTGGTGAACACCACTCGTCCGGTTGGGAAATGATCGCTAGTCCCGAAATGTTCTTGGCCGCCGCTGGTGAGCGAACATCACGGATCAAACTTGGAACGGGAGTTATTTCGCTTCCGTATCATCATCCCTATAACGTCGCTCAGCGCATCGTCCAACTGGATCATATGACTGCTGGCCGGGTGATCTTTGGAACCGGACCCGGAGCGCTTCCGTCCGACGCCCATACATTTGACATTGACCCGATGCTCTTACGCGACCGTCAAGACGAAGCACTTGGCGTGATCTTGCGTCTTCTCCGGGGAGAGCCTCGCTTCTCCTACGACTGTGATTGGTTCACGATGAAAGACGCTCAATTGCAGCTACTCCCGGTCCAAGAAATCATGCCCACCGCAACCGCGTCGATGGTGTCTCCCTCCGGAATGACGCTGGCCGGGAAATACGGAACCGGCGTGATCTCCATCGGATCCATGGCATCAGAAGGCATTACCGCTCTCGCCACCCAATGGGAATTCGCCGAAGACGCAGCACTCGAATCGGGGGCGACAGTAGACAGGTCCGACTGGCGAGTGCTCATGAACTGGCACTTGGCCGAAACCCGCGATTTGGCACGTACGCAGGCCCGCGATGGACTCCAACGTTGGCATAACGAATACATCGCTGGCACTCTGCAGCGCCCAGGGGCTGTCGCCTACAACGACCCGGACGAGGCGCTGGACGCAGTTTGTGGTGGCGCGTCTCAGGGTGTCGTGCAGTCAGCCGTTGTGGGTACACCAGATGACTTAGTTGAGTTCATTCGCAAGATGTATGAGATCACGGGAGGTTTTGGAACAGCGATTGGCTTCGTCCACGATTGGGCCAACCCTCGCGACACGGTCAACAGTTGGGACCTCGTGGCGCGGTATGTCATTCCGGAAATAAATGGGTACACCAAAAAATTGAGGGAATCTCAAGAATTCGTCTCAACTAAACGCGAAGCATTCAACCGCGCTGGCGAAGCTATCCTCGACAAGATCATGGGCAACGAGAAAGCAGCGGAAGCCCTGCAGGTGACAGCTGCCCGGAACAAGAACAAAGGCAACAAAAATTAGTACCTAGCGGGCGTCGTCCTGATCCACGCGACATGCTGTACAGATGGCAACACCTCCTTTAGATGGTCTTCGAGTCATCGAAACCGCCACGGGTGTGTCGGGGCCCTATGCGGGGCGCCTTCTGGCTTCTTTAGGTGCCCAAGTAATCAAAGTTGAACCCAGCGGTGGCGACCCGGCAAGGGTTCAACAAGTCGATGACGTGCCCCTACTGGACGGCGAACTCAGTCCACTGTTTATTCATCTGAACGCTGGCAAGTACAACCTGAACCCTGAAAAGATCGATCCATCTTGGGCTGATGTGGTGTTGGCCAGCGATGTTCTTGCCGATCTTCGGAATACTCGGTGGGATCCAAACCGCCTCCGCGAGCACAACACCCGGTTAGTGACAACAACGGCTTGGGGAGCGGATGCTGCAACCCCGGGGTGCATCGCCGATGAATTATTAGTGCAAACCGCGACCGGATTTTTAGGATTTAACGGAGATGAGGGATTAGGGCCTTTAAGGCTTCCGGGATGGCAAAGCCAATACGTGGCAGGTGGGCTCGCGGCGGCCATGGTGCAAACAATCCTCAGGACTGACGTTTCACATATAGACGTTTCGTGGTTAAGTGCTCTTCTAACTGCAACCGAGCTTTGCTACGGAGATGCTTTACATTGTCAACGTGTCCGTCCATTGGTCGGCGCTCATCCCCCGACCGCCTTTCCATCAGGGGCCATCAAATGCAAAGACGGGCACGTCACACCGGGTTCAATTCGCCCTATCGACTGGGAAATGCAATGTCTTTTTTACGGCATACCAGAATGGATCGACGATCCCGAACTACGAAATAGGCTCCGAAGGAAGCCTCACATCCCAATGATCTGGGAAAAGATCACGCCTTGGTATTCAGCCAGAACTAAACGAGAAATCTTTGATCTCGCGTTGGAGTCGCCCTGGGCCGCAGGGATGGTTATGACTCCTCTCGACGCACTCGCGGACCCTCATCTCGCTGCTCGGGGTTACTTAGGCGAAATTTCGACGCCCAAATCAACGGTAACCGGACCTGTTCGTCCCTTTAAGGCCCCGGGTCTACCGGTTCTGGACCAAAAGGTGCGGCCGGCTGGGGACGACGAGGTTCCTTCTGTCGGGCCTAAGACGTCGTTGGAGTTACGGCCCTTCAACGAATTACGAATCATTGAGATGACGATTTCTTGGGCGGGGCCCTACGTCGGCAACGTGCTTTCACCTCTCGGAATCGAGGTAATAAAGATTGAGTCCACCGCGCCTTTTGATGGCTTTCGCACCCAACGACCCTACGACCACGGAATGCGCCCAGGGCAACAAGATTTGGTGCACGACAACCGGTTTTATGAGGCGGGTGGCTTGTTCAACGCGGTCAATAAAGGCAAGAAGGACTGCGTCATCAACTTAGCCAGTGATGAGGGGAGGGCAGCATTTCTCGAGCTCGTCAGACACAGCGACGGACTCATCGCGAACTTTTCTGCACACGTCTTGCCTCAACTCGGCCTCGACTTCGAAACACTTACCGACGTCAACCCTCGCTTTGTTGTCGTACGCATGCCTGCTTTCGGGGTTGATGGACCCTACTGCAACGCAGTTGGATACGGCTCGATCATCGAAGCTATGGGGGGAATAGCTCATCGGCAAGGGTATGAACATGAAGAGGCACGCGTATCGAACATCTATTTTCCCGACCCGACCGCTGGTATACACGCCGCGAACGCCCTACTCACTGGCTTATTTCATGCTGATACAACAGGCCACGGACTTGAAATCGACCTAAGTCAACATGAAGCTATGTGGCAACACTCTGGCGAAGCGCTGGTCCTAGCCTCGCTCCACGGTAGGAACATCGGCCGAATGGGTAATCGCGAACCAGGCGTTGAAGTAGCGACGTTTACGTCAACTCGTGACCGTTGGGTTGCAGTCGTAGCTACTGGACACGCAACTGGGCCTGTGACTCAGTTACTCGAACACTCGAGTGAAATGTCGGCAAACGACTTCGTGAGACAGATCCAAGCAAGTGGAGGAAAAGCCCAGGTTTGTTGGGATCCCTGGACCGCTCCCGACGAAGAACCCGTCGCGTCCCTTCTCGATCTCGTGGACCACCCCATAACCGGACCTATGCGGCACCTAGCGTCACCATTTACGCTCGATGGCTTCCGACCCAAGCCTATAAAACATGCTCCGCTATTTGATCAAGACACCGACGAGGTACTCGCCACTATTGCCGGCCTTGACGAGAAAACGATCGCTGGTCTACGTCGCGCCGGTCACATAGGTGGCGAACTACCACCACCTTCAGAACTTGGTTTCGTCTACGACTGAGCACCTCAACCCGCACGTTTCCTGGCACACTGAGACAGTCGCCGCGTCCCCCAATTGCGACCTCGGAACCATTGACTACTACCGAACCTTCTGTCGCGCGCCACGACCTTCGTAATGTGGCGATCATCGCTCATGTCGATCACGGAAAAACGACGCTCGTCGACGCAATGTTGTGGCACTCCGGAGCCTTTCGTGAGAATGCTGAAGTTACCGACCGAGTTCTCGACTCTATGGATCTTGAGCGCGAAAAAGGCATAACTATTCTCGCCAAGAACGCTGCCGTTAGATGGAAGAACGAATCCGGGCAACACTTCAAAATCAATATCGTTGATACTCCAGGCCACGCAGACTTTGGGGGTGAGGTCGAACGCGCTCTGACGATGGTCGATGGTGTCGTCCTGTTAGTTGATGCTTCGGAGGGGCCGCTGCCACAAACACGGTTTGTGTTGCGAAAAGCCTTGGCTCTCAACCTTCCCGTAGTTCTGGTTATTAACAAAATCGATCGACACGATGCCCGTATTGCTGCGGTCGTCGACGAAACGTACGAGTTGTTCCTTGATCTAGACGCGCGAGATGAACAAATCGATTTCCCGATCGTCTACACGGACGCCCGAAAGGGAACCGCCACAATCGACTTGGATTCTTCTGGACATGATCTTGACCCATTATTCGACGTTCTAATTCGAACGATTCCCGCTCCCCGTCATGACCCAGAACATCCCTTGCAGGCATGGGTCACCAACCTCGACGCGAATCCCTATGTCGGAAGACTTGCTCTGTGCAGGATCTTGCACGGTAGTTTGAAAAAAGGCCAGATGGTTTCCTGGTGTCGGACCGATGGCACCATAAGTAGCATCCGCGTCGCTGAACTCTATGTAACCGAGGGTTTGGAACGCGTTGATGCGCCGGAAGCCGGACCGGGAGAGATTGTCGCCGTTGCAGGTATTCCGGAAATAACTATCGGCGAAACCCTCAGCGACCTCAACACACCGCTCGCCCTTCCTGTGATCAAAGTGGACGAGCCAAGTCTGTCCATGACCGTGGGAATCAATACCTCACCTCTCGCAGGCAGCGATGGCACCAAGCTGACAGCCCGCCAAATTAAAAGTCGTTTAGATGCAGAACTCGTTGGCAACGTCTCACTACGCCTTTTCCCAACCGAACGGCCTGACGCTTGGGAGATTCAAGGCCGAGGCGAACTTCAACTCGCCGTCCTCGTTGAAATTATGCGCCGCGAAGGCTTCGAACTCACGGTGGGCAAGCCTGAAGTGCTCACCAAAATCGTCGATGGGGTGACTCACGAGCCGACCGAACGCGTGACTATTGACGTACCCGACGAACATGTGGGGTCCGTCACTCAACTTCTCGGGGAAAGGCGTGGTCGTTTGGAACAGATGAGCAACCACGGCACCGGCTGGGTTCGCCTCGATTATGTCGTTCCCGCCCGCGGTCTAATTGGCTTTAGGACCGAATTTCTTACTGAGACTCGCGGCACCGGACTTCTTCACCATGTTTTTGAGGGCTACGTAAAATGGACGGGTGATTTTCGAACCCGCCACTCTGGTTCCATTGTCGCTGACCGTTCGGGCCTAACAAGCGCCTACGCAGCATCGACTCTTCAGGACCGCGGCACACTCTTCGTTGGTCCGGGGAAAACCGTGTACGAGGGAATGATCATCGGCGAAAATCCAAGGCCGGATGACATAGACGTGAACATCTGTAAAGAAAAAAAACAGACGAACGTCAGAGCCGCGGCGGCTGACGACGCCATCCGCCTGAGTCCGCCCCGAGATCTTTCTCTGGAACATGCTCTCGAGTTCATTTCAGACGACGAGTGCATCGAAGTGACACCCGTTGACCTTCGCCTTCGAAAAGTTGAGCTCAACGCTGGTAAACGGCTTCGTCTCAAAAAACGGGGTCGAAAGTGACGCATGGTCCATGGTCCAATCTTTTTGTGGATAGCTTTTCGCAGTGCATAAGCACCGATGAATCAATGGCGACCGCCCCAGTTACATCTGATTTCGCTTAGCGTTCGGGGCCACCACCACTCAGCCCAAAGACACTGGCGGGGCCTTGGCTTCACCTCAACGCTAGGTTGTCCGCATGGAGATACGTCCGTACGTCATAGCAGTCGGCGACGAGGTTCTAGACGACCTGCGTGATCGCCTAGCTAGAACACGTTGGCCCGAAAAAGAGCTAGTAGAAGATTGGTCTCAGGGTATTCCCCTCAGCTACGTCCAAGAAATGTGTGACTACTGGGCGAAGTCCTACAAATGGCGTGAACGCGAGGCGGCACTCAACAAATTTGACCATTTCACTTCTGCTATCGACGGTTGCGAAATTCATTACATCCACCAACGGTCACCCCATGAGGATGCAACCGCATTACTCCTTTCCCATGGGTGGCCGGGCTCATTTGTTGAATTCCACAAGGTCATTGGGCCGCTAACAAATCCGACTGCTTTTGGTGGACGCGCTGAAGATGCATTTCACGTGATTTGTCCCTCACTGCCGGGCTACGGGCTTAGCGGGAACCCTCCCGCCACAGGATGGGGCGTCGAAAAAATTGCAGACGTATTCACCGAATTAGTCACAGGTCTTGGCTATGAACAATTCGGGGCTCAAGGGGGTGATTGGGGTTCTGCTATTACCACCGCTATCGGGGGACGTCACCCAGAGCACTGTCTAGGGATCCACCTCAACATGGTCATGAGAGGTAAAAGACCTAAGGACCGCGAACCTAATGAAGAAGAACAGGCAGCACTCAAGGCGGCTGCCCATTACACGGAGTGGGACTCGGGTTACTCAACCCAACAAGGAACACGGCCACAAACCTTGGGGTACGGATTGACGGATTCTCCGGCTGGACAGCTCGCCTGGATTTTGGAGAAGTTCTGGGCATGGACCGACAACGAAGGTCACCCAGAAGATGCCCTCTCCAGAGACGAAATGCTCGATAACGTCATGCTGTACTGGGTCACGAAGTCGGCGACATCTTCCGCCCGTCTTTACTGGGAAAGCTTCAGGGCTATGAGGCCAGCAGAGGTGAACGTTCCCACGGGCGTTGCCTGCTTCCCTCACGAAATTATTCCTCCAGTGAGAGCCTGGAGCGATGGAATTTACACAGATATCCGCAGATGGACCAAGATGCCAAAAGGTGGCCATTTCGCTGCTTTCGAACAACCTGAACTTTTCATAGACGATGTTCGCTCATTCTTCGCCGAGATTCGCTGAGGGCAACATGCTTCGTGGGTTAAATATGGACCGGCAATTGCTGGTCTCAAGCCTCATCGACTACGCGGGTAGGAACCACTCCTCCACCGACGTAATCGCTACCGATTCCTCGGGAATTGTGCATCGCACTAATTGGTCAGAAATTTGTTCGCGTGCCCAACAGGTCTCCTCAGCTTTAAGAGACGAGGGGATTTCTCAAGGCGACAGGATCGCCACTATCGCATGGAACGATCACCGACACTTAGAGGTCTATTACGGGATTACTGGTCTTGGGTCTGTCTTACACACAGTCAATCCTCGTCTTCGCGATCAACAAATTGCTTGGATTATCCGTCACGCTGAGGACCAATTAGTTTTCGTCGATCCGGACTTTCTTCAGTTGGCAGAGGCAATTGCTCTTGAAACACCGTCGGTGCGCAAATGGGTAGTTCTCACTGACGAGTTGCAAGAAACGTCGTTGCCCAATGCTGTCGCATACGAACAATGGATAAATGAAGGTGCATCCACGGTTGACTGGCCCCTGCTCGACGAGTGGAGCGCCGCTACTCTTTGCTATACCTCAGGCACTACTGGAGACCCTAAAGGGGTCATGCAAAGTCATCGTTCCATCGTCCTGCAGACTTGGGCGACGTGCACCGGCGACGGCCACAATGTCAACTCAAGCGAGTCGATATTGCTTGCCGTGCCAATGTTCCACGTCAACGGATGGGCGATCCCATTCGCTGCTGCAATGTCCGGCGCCAAGTTAGTCCTACCTGGCCCAGACCTTTCTGCCAAAGCACTTGTCAGGCAAATCCAAGACGAACAGATCACATTTTCGGCCGGCGTTCCAACTATTTGGCTATCAGTCGTCCAGGAGCTCAAGGACACTGGTTCCGACATCCCTTCGCTGCAACGTATAGCGGTCGGAGGCTCCGCTGCCCCGCGTTCACTTATGGACACGCTAGAAGACGACTACGGGGTTTTTGTTTCACATGTCTGGGGAATGACCGAAATGACTCAAGGGTCCGCCGGGCGGTTCACGCACCGAGTGACCGGACTAAACCGCGAAGAACAGCGCCGCCGTCAGGCCATGGCAGGGCGCGAGCTTTACGGAGTAGAACTTCGACTTGTCGACGCGAACGGAGAGGACGTTCCCCGTGATGGTTCCAGCCCTGGAGAGCTCTTAGCCCGAGGCCCATGGGTCGCAGGTGCCTATTTCGAGCTTGCCGACGATATGACGCACATCGAAGATGACAGTGGGAACTGGCTCCGGACAGGAGATGTCGCGACCATGGACACGGAGGGTTATATCACGATCGTCGACCGAGCTAAAGATGTGATCAAAAGCGGCGGCGAATGGATTAGCTCAATTGAGCTCGAGAACGCAGCTGTTGGGGCCCCGGGTGTTGCAGAGGCAGCAGCGGTGGGATTACCTCACGACCGTTGGGGGGAGCGACCTCTGCTTCTCGTCGTTCTGGAACCTGACATGGAGTTGGAACGCGATGAGATAGTGGAGGCCATCAAACCCCATGTTGCGTCGTGGTGGCTTCCCGACGCCATAGTCGCTATCGAGGAAATTCCTCATACTGGAACCGGAAAAATCGACAAAAAAGTTTTACGCGATCGGTTTTCAGAATTTGATTGGCCGGAGTAGCACCTAACTTATACAGGCCCTTCGCATTGACCTGTCTGTAAACGTAGACGCCGCTATGAGCTTGTATCTACTTTAGATCCTTCTTTGGAGCCACCAATTTCGGGTAATGAGGCTGTACGATCTTTTGTTGGCCGTGCCGCTGTCCTCAAGCTCATTCGGAGCACCCTCAGCGGTCAAGCATTCGGCCCACAGGTCATTAATCGATTTTTCGCGCCGCTATTAAGGAGTCGCTATGGCTGGGAGCCGCACAACCTTCGAAAAACTCCAGCGGGACCGGGCAAAGAAAGCCAAAGCCGACGCTAAACGCGCTAAGCGCTTAGGCCAGACGCCTGAAAGCGGGCCGCTGGTTTATGGAGATGATGAACCAGTCGTTGATGACGACGCTGCGCAACTTGACGGGAACCTCGACCAGGAAATCTCAGCGGGAGATCTGCTTCGCCTCGTAGAAGAACTCCAAAAAAAATTCGACAAAGAAGAAATCGACTTTGACGAGTACGAAGAACGCAAGATTGAACTTTTAGCTCGTCTTCCGATGGATTAACCCAACGATCAAATTCGGCGGTGTGTAGACACGGCATAGCGCTGACCTTGGTAAGGATCTCGCTGCCAAGTACTCCATCGGCCCGTCGGCTCCATCCCTATTTCGCACATAACCGAGTCATATTCCGCCAAGGAAATAGCATCGGGTTTTATTTCGAAACCCGCGATAAGGACGCCGTTTGTGGTCAGGTGATTTGCGACACTGCTCAAGACCGCTTTTTCCGAACCGGGAAGAACAAAGATCATCACGTTGCCAGCTAGGACCGCTGCGTCGAAGGTTCGCCCCAATTCAAGTGTTGTCAGGTCGCCGCTGACCCAACTTAGGTCCGGAGCTTTCCGTCGCGCAGTTCCCAACATTCTCTCATCGAGATCAACTCCTACGACATCAATTCCGCGTCGGTAGAGCTCCATTGCAACGCGGCCAGTTCCACAACCAGCGTCAAGCACAGACAGTGGGCCATATGCCTCTACGAAGTCGGCTTCGCCGTGAATGTTCTGACCCGACTCGGCAAGTTGCTCCCAGCGCGCGTCATAACGGTCTCCTTGAACAAGGTCTGTTCGCCCACTCCATCGGCTACTCATCAATGGCTTGAGATCATTTATCTTGCCAATTTGGTTCGCGTTTTTCCGCGAAAGCAGTCGCTCCTTCGAACGCATCCTGTGACGCAAACACTGCTTCAAGCTCCGGTCGTTGGAAATTCCAAAACTCGTCTTCAGACACTCCCAGGACGTCTTTTATCAGCTTCTTCGATGCTCGAACTCCCTTGGGTGCGTTCTTCGAAATTCTTTCAGCCAACACAATCGCAGCTTCGAGAGTTTCGCCCTTTGGCACAACACGATTTACCATGCCGTGTTGGTGAGCTACCTCGGCGGTAATTGGATCAGCCGTAAGTGCCATCTCCATCGCCAAGCTATACGGGAGCTGCCGAGGCAGCCGGAGAAGGGCACCTGCACCGGCAAAAAGACCAACGCCAACCTCTGGAATACCTAGCTTCGCGCCTTCCGACGCAACAATGAGATCACAAGAAAGAGCCACTTCTAGCCCACCGGCCAAGGCAAAGCCCTCCACTGCGGCGATTAGAGGCTTGGCACAACTTTTTTCAGTAATACCCGCAAAGCCTCGATCACCCACGTTTGGCATCGCGTCGATTCCCCCATCCGCGAACTGTTTCAGATCCATTCCAGCGCTAAAGCCACGACCAGACCCGGTAAGCACACCAACGCGAATTTCTGGATCGGCATCCATAGCTTCAAGAGCATCGCCTAGAGCAGAAGCTAAAGCGGTATTGAAGGCATTCATATCGCTGGGGCGGTTAAGGGTAAGAATCTGAATATGGCCCCGCTTTTCAGTAAGAACGAGTTCTTCGGACACATCATCTCCTTTGCCGCTCAGCGGCCTTGTTCTATTCCGTTGCTGACGCTACAACCGATCGCGTCTCAACATCATCTCGGGTCTTATTTCCAATCGGCCAGACTGCTAATCGCCATGACGGCTAGCCTGAAGAACCGTTGAGGAGGCTGTGTGAGCGCCATCGGCGATCTGTTAATCCAGCTTGAGGGCGCAGATCTTGAAACCGCTCCCTTTTTCGTGAGGGAGTTGTTACAACACGCGGAACTTCCGAACTTGCAAGGAGGAGAAGCCCTCCGTGCATCTAGAGCAATCGCTGTTCATGCTGGCCCTCAACAACTACCGATAGCCGCTGAATTAGCAGGGCGCGCCCATCAAGCAGGCATTCCTGGAGCCGGCGCGTTGTTCGCTGAATGTGCTGACAAGATCGCTCTGATGAGTGGCCGACCACAAAGATTCGGCACCGTAGTTCTTGAGCATCAAGGGGACCTGGTGATGGGTCCCATTGACGGAATCGCTGACGACGAAATGCGAAGCAGCTTCGGTTTGCCTCCCCTGCTTGAGCTGCGCCGGCGCATAGACAAGCAAAACCAGTCAAGAGCACGAGAACGCCATCAAGCCGTTGGGCTTCCTTTAGGCCAGAAGTTTTGTCGTGTTTGGTCGGATCCCAGCGTTGCGGAGCTGCGCTCTGGTCTGGCGAGCAACCCGGAAGGAGCTTGGGTTGATGGCAATGATCTGACGATGGTTTGCCAATCAACCGGCAATGGCATCATCCCTGGACCAGTTTTTGAGTTACCAATGTGGAATGTCAACGAGGACGACGGCAGTCCTTCCGACCTTTGGTGCTCGCAGATCCGGCTTGACAGGCTCTCAGAGGCGGTGTTCGGTTACGGATTCTGGCCTCTAAATGAAGACGGTATGCCAATTGGAGGACGTGGCCCCGTCGACCATCGTTTTAGAGGTAGCGCCGCGCCAGCAGAACTCCCGAGTCATGAAGACGATGCCCTCATAGGGTCCTTAGAAACCCACGAATTCGCTAGCGCTGCGTTGCGCGAAAATCGGAGGGTAAAGGTTTATCTGCCACCCGGGCACACCCCTGGTATATCACTTCCGGTCATCTACTCGACCGACGGGAACATGATCCAGCCTTACATCCGGAGAGTTGATGCAGCAATTGCGGAATCAACTATCCCGCCAGTCATTCTCATCGGCGCGCATGCTGCGCCGATGGACAGGACTGGAAACGAACGCGCGCTCGAGTACCTGCCGGGCTTCGATGATCAACGTTTCGATCGCCATCAAAGGTTTTTTGTCGATGAGCTCAGTAGTTGGGCCGAGGCCGAATTCGACGCTTCCAATCGAAGAGAGTTCCGCGCGATATTTGGATGTTCGGATGGCGCTGCCCACGCTCTTGCCACTGCATCAATGCACAGACAACAATTCGGTCACTGCATCGCGTATTCAACAGGGATGCCCCCAGATGAGCAGACCCGCTGGGATGCCGACGGCGCTCCCTTTGTTCACCTCTGTGCCGGCACGTTGGAGCAAGGGTTTCACCAAGCCACAGAAGCGTGGGCAGCGTGGCTTCATTTTCACAAGTCGCCTCACCACTTCACCGAACGAGTTTGCGGACACGATCTCATTCAATGGATAGAAGAGCTTCCTCGCGCCATCGCACGAGCATGGGGCTCCGATAACCCTGATTGAGTTATGAGCGCAGTAAATACCGTTTAATTTTTCCGGTCGCTGTCTGCGGGAGCGCCTCGACAATTTCAACCCATCTTGGATATTTGAATGGGGCTAAACGCGATCGCACGTGGTCCTGAACGGCAGCTTCTATATCTACGCTCTCATGGGAGCCTGCTGGAACGACATAGGCCTTTGGTTTAACTAACCCTTCCTCGTCTTCTGCTCCGACCACCGCCACCTGCAAAATTTGTTCGAGTTCTAATATGCACGACTCAACTTCTGCAGGACTCACCCAAATGCCGCCCACCTTCAACATGTCGTCGGTACGTCCGAGACAGGTATATGTTCCGTCGGCATTTCGAACGTACGTGTCTCCAGTCGCTAGAAACTCCCCCACGAGGGCCTGTCGAGTCCGAGCTGTTCTGTTCCAATAGCCGGTCATCACAGATTCCCCTTTTATGTGAAGAGTTCCAGACTCTCCATCTGGCACTTCGACTCCACTTTCATCACGGATGGAGACCTCATAACCATCAACGACGGTGCCGCTCGAATTAGGGACTGACTGCCCGGGCCTGTTTGATATTGCGATGTGGGCCAGTTCGGTGGTGCCTAACCCATCGAGGATTTCGACACCGAATCGCTCCTTAAATCGCCTGTGGATTTCGCCAGGCAACGGTTCGCCAGCGGACACAGCGACCCTGACTGACTCAAAGGTGTCATCGGGGATTTCTGAACTTAATAGCTGGCCAAAAGAGGTCGGAACACCAAAGAAAAGCGACGGACGGTGTGTAGTCACATGCGCAGCGATATCTTCAGGCGCAGGTCGGCCTGGATTCAGAATCACCTTCGCGCCGGTGCCCGCGGGAAAATACCCGGCGTTACCCAGTCCGTACGCGAAGAACAGCTTTGCTACTGAGTAAACCACGTCGTCAGCGTTCATTTCGAGGATCGCCGCCGCATACGCGTCGGTACAAAAACCTAGATCTGCATGTCGATGTATTGCTCCTTTTGGAAAACCTGTCGTACCCGACGTGTAAAGCCAAAATGCCACGTCGTCTTCAGTAGCGGGATAGGGCCGCGGAGTTTCAATACCCTCACGACCAATTTCGAAATCGTTGTCAATTTGTGACCACCGAAGGAACGGCTGTTCCTTAGCCGCAGATGTCAAACTTTTCTGAAAGTCCGGTGAAAACACCGCACCCACCGCTCTGGAGTCTTCAAGTAAGAAGCTGTAGTCCTTTTCGGTCAGCATTGTGGACACCGGCACGGGTACGGCGCCGATCCACATCGCACCCCAAAACCACATGAGAAAGGCAGAAGTGTCAGTGCAGCACATGAGGATTCGTTGTTCCGCCACAACACCGCGTGAAAGCAAGACCCGTGCGACTAGTTGCGATCCTTCCAACATCTCATTTCTGCTCGTCGTCGCACCACTCAAGGCATCAGTCACGGCGACTGCATCAGGAGCGCTAAGAGCGGGGTCGATAACAAACCGATGTACTGCATTTCCTTTCACCAAGATCACCTCTAGTTCGCTTCGGCTTGCAGCTTCTCACGTGTTTATGGCTGACACGACCTCATAGCAAATTCTCACTTATTGCGTCAGGTGACGTATTTGATGCAGACTATTACCGTGGGAGTTATCAAGCATCGCCTACAACCCCAAGAATTTTTATTGACGTTGTTGGGAAATGAGCTTCTACGCTGCGCGGACACACAAGTTCGCTCAACGGGGCTTGTCTCAGCCCTTAGCGAGCACGAGTTCTCACCAGCGGCAACCCGTTCCGCTCTCAGCCGCCTCGTTAAGCGAGGCATGCTGTATCCCACCAAGAACGGTCGAGAAGTTCATTACCAACTAACGCCGCGGGCGACAGCGCTATTAAACGACGGAGAACAAAGGATCCTTTCCTTCAGCGAGTTAAACCCCGGTGATGAGTGGACCCTTCTCAGCTATTCACTCCCCGCTGATCAGCGCGCTCGACGCGATCGCCTCCGCAGAAGACTCTCTTTCCTCGGCTTTGGAGGACTAAGAGACGGCCAGTGGATAGCCCCAGGAAACAGAGTCGCCGACACGACGTCCACTCTCGTGGAACTAAATCTGCAAGACCAAGTGGAGATGTTCGTCGGGCAACCCGCGTCCGTAACTGACGTCCCCCAACTCGTTAGGTCGGTTTGGGGATCCTTTACCGAACTCGCTAACGCATACGAAACCTTTTCTCGACGTTGGAGAAACAGCACCTGGGTCGACGCCCTAGGCCCTCTAAAAGCACGAACACTCGTGATGCACGAGTGGAGGCAATTCCCTCATCTTGACCCAGGGCTAGCGCGAGAACATTTGAACTGGGGCGAAGTTCGGGCTCAGGCGCGAGATGATTTCCTTTCGGTGTGGAGCGAAAATGCGACAGCGGCAAACCTCGAATTTGTCGCTTTGTGCGGAAACTGCATTTCAACAAAGGCAACCACATGACGGCGTTCCACCAACCCCCAAACAGTTTCCGTCATTGGAACATCGAGTTAGAAGGGTCTATAGCGACGCTTCATCTACAGGTTGACTCCGACGCGCCTGCGTTCGGGAAGTACGAGTTGAAGCTCAACAGTTACGACATTGGTGTGGACATCGAGCTGGCAAACGCGATCCGGTTCATCCGATTCTCTAATCCTGAAATAAAATGCGTGGTGATTAGCAGTGCCCTTGACGGAACATTTTGTGCAGGAGCGAATATCCGAATGCTCGCTATCGCAGATCACTCTCACAAGATCAACTTCTGCAAGTTCACCAACGAGACCAGACTCGAAATGGAAGAAGCTAGCCAACACAGCGGTATTCGTTTTCTCGCTGCCATCAACGGGGCGTGCTCAGGCGGTGGCTACGAACTGGCTCTCGCTTGTGACCACATTCTCCTCATTGATGACAGGCGAACAGCAGTATCTCTGCCTGAAGTGCCGCTACTGGGAGTACTCCCAGGTACCGGCGGTCTGACTCGACTCATTGATAAGCGCCATGTGCGACGAGATCGAGCCGATGTATTCGCCACCAGAGTCGAAGGCGCTCTAGGTGAAGAAGCTTTGGAATGGGGACTCGTGGATGAATTAGCGAAGCCGAGCAAGTTTGCTGATGCCGTCTCCGTCAGAGCGCACTCGCTAGCAGCCGAAACAAGCCGAATCGAAGGAACTCCGGTTGATCTGCCTCCCCTTGACATTGAAGTATCTGATCGTCGCATTGCTTACCGCTGGGTGGATCTGAAGCTTTTTGGCCGGTACGCGGAATTGAAGATCAGCGCGGACGAAAACAGCGCTTGGATGCTTCAGACTGCTCGCGAACTCGACGACGCGCTCTGTCGACTGAGGTTTGACTACCCACAAATTGGGACCTTGATACTTCAAACTGAGGGGCGGGTAGAAGACGTTGTCGCGCACGACGCTCAGCTTCACTCCCCAGCGGACCACGAACAGCATGAGACTGCGCTGTTGTGGAAAAGATGCTTATCTCGACTCGATTTAACGTCGAAAACCTTGGTTGCAGCTATCGAGCCGGGTTCTTGTTTCATCGGAATTCTCTTCGAACTGGCTCTCGCAGCAGATAGGACCTACATGCTTGATGGTTATTTCGAGGATGAAGAGCACCCGCTACCCCCAGCGGTCATCCGGCTCACCGCAACCAATTTTGGGGCAATGCCTATGGCTAATGACCTAACCCGTCTCACTTCTCGACTTTGGGGTAACGAAGGTACCCTCGCCCAAGCCGCCGAACTCAAAAATTCTGACCTAATTGCCTCGCAGGCCCTGGAGGCGGGTTTAGTCACGATCACACCAGACGATTTGGACTGGGCAGACGAACTCAGACTTTTCGTGGAAGAGCGTTGCAGCTTCTCCCCCGACGCCCTTACTGCAATGGAAACGAACCATCGATTTTGCGGACCAGAGACAATGGCGACGAAAATCTTCGGCAGACTGTCAGCGTGGCAAAATTGGATATTCACTAGGCCGAACGCAAGTGGGCCAAATGGGGCGCTACAACGATACGGCACTGGATCTCGCCCGCACTTCGATAATTATCGGACCTAACTAAAAGCTGAAAAATCATCGCATGCCTAATGGAATAAATTATTCAGAACGCATTCCCAACAACGTGGACCTCGCTAGTGATCGGCGCCTGCAACGTGCACTAGAAAGCTGGCAACCACGCTTTGCAAGTTGGTGGGCGGAAATGGGGCCCGTCGGTTTTCAGGACAAGGAAATTTATCTACGTACTGCTGTAGACGTGGGGCAACAAGGTTGGGCTCATTTCTCTCACGTCAAACTTCCTGATTATCGCTGGGGAATATTTCTCTCTCAGCCTCAAACCAACCGACGAATCACCTTTGGTGAGCTCAAAGGGCAACCAGCCTGGCAAGAAGTCCCGGGAGAATTCCGTACCGAACTACGCCGCTTAATAGTGGTTCAAGGAGATACTGAACCAGCGTCGGTCGAACAGCAGCGATATTTAGGGCACACAGCACCCTCTCTCTACGACTTACGAAACCTTTTCCAAATCAATGTTGAGGAAGGCCGACATCTTTGGGCCATGGTTTACCTTCTTCATGCTCATTTCGGACGAGATGGGCGGGATGAAGCTGACGCTTTACTTGAGCGCCACTCCGGGGATCCTGACCATCCCCGCATCCTGGGCGCCTTCAATGAGAAAACCTCCGACTGGCTGTCATTCCTTTTCTTCACCTATTTCACCGATCGCGACGGAAAGTACCAGTTGGGGGCCCTCAAAGAATCCGCCTTCGATCCACTCAGCCGAACCTGCGATTTTATGCTGAAAGAAGAAGCACATCACATGTTCGTGGGTGCCTCCGGCATTAGTCGAGTAATTCAACGCACCTGCGACGTGATGAACCAATACAACACCGACGATGTACGCCCTTACGGTGTTGTCGACCTCCCTACGCTCCAGAAATACATCAACTTCCACTTCTCCGTGTCGCTAGATCTATTCGGATCCGAAACATCCACTAACGCTGCCAACTACTACTCTGCGGGATTGAAGGGTCGGTTCTCAGAGGACTCCTATGATGACGACCACGTACTCGTCGGTCACCAAGAAACGATCTCAGAAATCGTTGACGGCGTATGGGAGCTGAAGGAGCGACCTGCAATAACCGTCGTTAACCAACAACTTCGCCGTTCCTACATAGATGACTGCGCGAAAGGCATGCGTCGCTGGAATCGGGTATTGGATGACAACGGCATAGGCACACAATTAACGCTTCCTCATGAGGGATTCCATCGCCAGGTGGGTTTACACAAAGAACATTATGTAACTCCCAATGGTGAAATCGTCAGCGACGTAACGTGGAACGAACTTCTACCTGATTTCCTACCCACTGAAACTGATAGGGAGTTTGTGGTCTCGTTAATGCAACCCGTATACGAACCCGGTCACATGGCTAGTTGGATTGCGCCACCAACCTCTGGCATCAATACGCGACCCGTGGAGTACGAATACGTTCGCCTTTAGTGCATTAGATGCGCTCGAAAGTCCAATTGAGCGGTCGTTCGTTGTCGTAGGGCATTGCTCCATGAAACTGTCGGGGATCGTCATCAAAAACGAGTGGTACAAAGTGGCGGTCGCCCTCCCACATCGGCAAATTTGCTGCGGCACGCACGGCCAAATTCTGATTGCAGGCGTCAAGGAGGCGTTTTAATTCAATCCAAACGAGAGAGCCTTCGTCATTCGCTGATAATGGTTCACCTTCCCATCCGTCTGACAGGAAAATAAATCCCAACCATTCTTCGCGCTTTGGCCCAAAGTTTGACCAACTCACGGTTCCCCTAAGGGTCAGTGAAGTCATAGCAATGCCGGCCTCCTCCTGAACTTCACGTCGGGCGCCGAACGCTACGGATTCGTCAAGTTCGAGTTTTCCGCCAAGACCGTTGAACTTTCCGTAATGATCATCTGCGGGTCGAGCATCGCGCTTAATTAGGAGCACTCTTTCGCTGTCGCGGTCCAAGAGATATATCAAGGTTCCTATAATCGGGGTGAACGCCATCACCAGCACCGTATCCGCGAAACGACAAATGATTAACGAATCGATTACACAGGTCTGGTGAACGAATTCTTCGAGGTCGGCGGAGCACAATTGGCCGTCAGATGTATAGGCGATCCTTCGGTAGGCCCGACGTTGGTAATGCTCCACGAGGGCCTCGGATGCATCACACAATGGGGCGATATCCCAGATCGACTTCATAGCTCCACGGGTCTGCCAGTAGTTATCTACGACCGCAGCGGCTATGGCCGTTCTTCGTCAGGGCCATCGAGGTACAGCCCAAATTTCATGTACGAGGAGGCCGAACACCCGCTTCCCGGTCTTCTCGATTTGCTGGCGATCAAAGAACCCGTTTTATTCGGCCACAGCGACGGCGGCACTATCGCCCTGATCGCAGCAGCATTGGGACGTGTACCGGCTACGGCGGTGGTAACAATTGCCGCGCATATCTTCGTCGAGCAAGCGTGCATAAACGGTGTTAGCGAGATAACAAGACGGCGAGGCCAAATACTGACTGGGATGGCCCGCCATCACAATGACCCCGCGACCACATTCGATCGATGGTCCAACGTTTGGCATGACCCAGAGTTTGCAAAATTTGACATGAGGGCCAACCTCCCGAGAATCAAGTGTCCTCTTCTGGTCCTACAAGGCGATCGCGACGAGTACGCAACCGCTGAAATGATCCACGGCATTACCAGCAAAGTTCCTCATGCAATTGGTCGCTTTATAGCTGACTGCGGCCACATCGCCCACAGGGAGCAGCCCGAGTTAGTTGTTGCAGAGTTAACGCATTTTTTGAGTGACATTCTCTGACATGACAGAACCGCGATTAACTCTCCAACAGAGCGTCTAGAGCGTCAGAAGCCAGTCGGTTCGGTGCTTCGAGCGGTCCAAAATGGCCGAGATTCGGGTAGCTAATGGTCCTGACATTCGCAAGTACTTCTGCTGCTGGCGCGCCAAGATTTCCGAACCCCTGGTCCATGCCTTTGCCTAAAACGACCTTTGCCTCGCAGTTGGCGATCCGATCGTTAGTGGAAACTCTCTCGCCATCGTAGGTTTCTGCTTCGTCCTCTCTTCGACAGCGAAGGCGCACAGTTCCGTCGTCGAGATCCTCGAACGCATGGGTAACGTAGCTGTGAAGAGCATCCGCTCTGCACTGTGAAAATGGTGGACGAGTCGCGAATCTCTCGAATACTTCAGCTCGCGATTCGAACACTTCGCGTCGTTTTCGGGCGCCAGCGATCAACGGGTTCTCTCCTGGTTGAAACGCTTCGCCGGGCCTCCACATCACCGGCTCGTATCCATACATTCGCCGGATCAGGCCAGGCTGCATCGCGTCAGCAAGTAAAAGGGTTGCCGCTCCTATTGAATGCCCAACACAGTCAAGCTCTCCTGAACCAATTCCCAAATGATCCGCAACCATCAGTAAGTCACTTGCCAAGCTCGTCCACTCATAGTCGCCATTAGCCGGTTGGGTGCTCCACCCATGTGCCCGTAGGTCGGGGCCCCACACAGAGAAATGAGTTAACAGCGGTTCAACAAATGGCCCGTAAGTACGGGCATTAAAACCGGTCGCATGTACGAACAGAAGCGGCGGACCTTCACCGCCCAGGTTATGGAGCGCTATCTCACCTCCCCCAGAAGAGGCCAACATCTCGGGCTCTCGAATTGTGTTCGCAGTCGATCCGTTCGCAGTCACCAAGTGGACCCTAGGGCGATCTGCACTCTTGGTGTCTTTAAGAAAGCACATAAGGCAATTGCCTCTACCTTGCGCAAACGGCGCAGCCTGGCCGGTAACAACCTTAATTTTCTGACAACGGCCGCTCCTTCGGGGGCGATTTTTTATCGTCTATGCGACACTGTTACACCACGAAAGGTGACACAGATGCAGCAAGTTTGGACCGATACATGGAAAGTCAAGCCCGGGAGAGCGGAAGATTTTTTAGGAGTGATGGAAAGGTTTGACGAAATTTTAACCCGTCTCGATGTCAGGCCGTCGTATCACACTGTTGTTCAGCAATTCGGAGGGCCAGTTGGTGGTTTCTTAACGTTTCATCACACGTTCGGCTACCCCTCTTATGCTGCGTACGGTGTCGCGGCCGACACATTCTTTGACGACCCGGAGTTCCAGGAACTATTTGGCGTAACCCTTTTAGGTGCTGACGGCCCTGCAGAAAGCGTGAGCGCCTCAATCGGGCAGGTCATGTTTTCTAAGACTGGATAATGGGTAGATCGCACAGCATGATGAGAGCCCGCTCCTTCGGGGGCGGTCTTTTGTCGTTTTGGGCGGGGCCACTACGAAAACGGCTAACGCCCTCAGCTAATGACATAAAATAGAAGTACGCACCGGCGGAGATAAGAAGGAATGTGCTCTTGAGCAGCGACGACTACGACATTGAATTTTTCTGGGATCCCATTTGTCCCTTTGCATGGGTTACCTCTCGATGGGTTGAAAAGGTGGCCGAACAAACGGACTATTCGGTTGACTGGCGATTTATCTCGCTAAGGATTTTGAATAAGGACAAAAACTATGAAACAGATTTTCCCGCCGGTTACGAACAGGGACACACGTCGGGGCTCAGATTTCTAAGAGCAGCAGCCAAAGTTCGGGCAGAGGAAGGACGCGATGCTATGGCCTCTCTCTACGCGGCTTTCGGCACGCACTACTGGGACCTTGACCAACAGCCAGGCTTACGTATACAGCTCGGGACCGCAGAACATACTGAGCGGTGTCTCGAGACCGCCGGGCTACCAACCCATTATGCCTCGGCAGTCGACGAGCAACATTGGGACAGCGTCATTGAGGCAGAGACCGAACTCGCTCTTTCGCGTACGGGTCGAGATGTGGGAACACCAATCATTTCGTTTAAACCGCCCGATGGTTTGTCCTTTTTCGGCCCGGTCATTTCACGCGTCCCCACCGACGAGCAGGCCGTGCCGCTCTGGGAAGCTGTTATTGAACTCGCCAGCTTCCCGGGCTTCGCCGAAATGAAACGCTCGTTGCGCGAGCCGCCTCAGATCAATGTGCTTGGCACTCTCGAATCTCCTCCACTTATGGAGGATTGGGAGGCAGGCTCCCGTAAAGATCACAAACCCATCTAACGACCAGTGAACTTTGGTTCGCGCTTCTCCTTAAAGGCCAAGAGACCCTCTTTGAAGTCATCTGAAGCAAGCGCTTTGGACTGCCCCCAACTCTCCAACACTGCTGCCCCAAAACTGTCTGATTGCATCCCTTTGAACACCGCTTGTTTAGTCATTGCGTAGTGAGACGTTGGGCCGACAGCAAATCGACGCGCAAGTTCCAGTGAGCGAGGTAACACGTCGTTTGGCTCAACGACATGATTAATCATTCCCGCTTCCAGCGCAGCGGTTAACGGAATTTCCTCGGCTTCATACAGCCATTCCAGGGCACACCTAACAATTATCCAAAACCCTGAACAATCGGCGGAAACTCACCGATATAAGGGATATGGGAATGACAAAAGCAAAGGCCGAAAGGGCCGCCGTCTTAGAAGAAGACATCAAGGCGACAATCGAATCGGCTGAAGAATGCCCTGGAGAGTGCATCTATATCGAAGCTCAATAACAAACTCAATTTCCTGTTAGGTCGGGTATTCGGTCGGTGGTTCTTAGACTTGTATCAGCGACAACAAGGAGATTCTCGTGCCGATCCGACTGGGCGACCTCGCCCCCAACTTCAGCGCCGACACCACCGAGGGTCCAATCGACTTCCACTCCTGGAAGGGCGACTCATGGGCCGTGTTGTTTTCCCACCCGAAGGACTTCACCCCGGTGTGCACCACCGAGTTGGGCTACACAGCCAGCTTGGCCGACCAGTTCGCGGCCCGGAACGTAAAGGTCGTCGGTCTGTCTGTCGACTCGGTCGAAGATCACCTGTCATGGGCGGCTGACATCGCCGAGACTCAGGGCCAAGTAGTGAACTTCCCGATGATCGGCGACCCCGACGGGACGGTAGCCGACCTCTACGACATGATCCACCCGAACGCTGACAACACCTTGACAGTGCGTTCGGTGTTCGTGATCGACCCCGCCAACAAGGTCCGACTGACCATAACCTACCCGGCTTCCACGGGCCGGAACTTCGACGAGGTGCTCCGAGTCATCGACTCGCTGCAACTCACCGACACCCACAAGGTGGCCACCCCAGTCAACTGGACCGACGGCGACAACGTGATCATCCTTCCCGCCCTCGACAACGACGAGGCTGCCAAGTTGTTCCCAGACGGCTGGGACGAACAGAAGCCCTACCTGCGGGTGGTGCCTCAGCCCCGATGAGGACCACACAACGGCCGTCCCTTCGGGGGCGGTCCTTTGTCGTTAATGCGTCAGACCGGCGAGTGCCCGAGCGGAGACTTCGCCAGTGTGCTCAGCGTGCATTGTGCCCGACGACACCTGGCACGTGTCACCGGCTTTGAAAGTGTGCTTGCCATCTTCAAGTTCGAGGATGAATTCACCTTCGAGGACCAGGAGTTGAGCATCGAACTCGTGACTGTGGAGTTCGGTTTGATGGCCAGCCGAAAAGCTAATTTCACGGATGTCGTCGCATCCTTGACTTGCCAGTAGTTCGCGAAAGTCGTCTTCTGTCATGGGGTGATTCTAGGCCACGGCCTGGTCTTCGTCTTCAAAGGCGGCCCTTGAGATTCGGGCGACTCGACCCAACTAGGTCATTGCCTCGTGTGAGCATCACAGCCAGTTGAAAGTAGTAGTCAGCGTCTCGGGCCGTCCCTTCGGGGGCGGTCTTTTTCACGTTTTGGTCATGCTGCATTTCTTCTACTCGTTATCTCTCGTGCGACTTCAGGAACAGCCAGCGCTTCAGCGCGACTCAGCAGCATTTCGATCTGCACCAACTTCGCGTCAGGTTGCATGGCTACCGAGCGTTGTTTTCGTTCGATGTCATCAACGCTTACATGACGCAAATGGCTAAAACTAAGGCTTTGCGCTATACTTGGGATTACCGCCTCAGGCTGGACAATTGCGAGTCGAGCTAGAGCCCGGCTATATCCGACGAGGCGAGGAAGTGTCCATGTAATGAGATCATCGGGATGAATAGCCCTTTTCATCCAAATAGGTAGGAGCTTCGCTGTAGACGAACAGATCCGGATATCAAAGAGAAGAGACAAGCCTAATCCACCCCCTGCAGCCAACCCATTGAGAGCGCAAATCGTTGGCTTGGGCATCTCGAGAAGGTCCGTACACCATCCAAACATCGGCTCATGGGATCGGATCGGCCAACCTCTGCGATCTTTCGCCGTGAGGTCCGCTCCTGAGCAAAATGCTCGCCCGGCTCCAGTCATCACGAATACGCGAGCCTCGTCGTCGGAGGAAACCTCGTACAAAAGCCGGTGAATGTCTTGTCTCATTTGGCCATCAAAGGCATTCAGTCTCTCCGGGCGGTTCAAAGTGCAGACGACGATGCCGTCATCGTGAACTTCGACCTCAACCCCGGTGTAACCGTCGTATCGAGTTATGGTTGCAAGCGTAGGGTGTCACCATGACAGAGACTGCTGGCGAACTGTACGGAACCGGTGCACGTCATCTACAGGACCACTTTGATGCTCGCCGCCTTGCTGATCGTCTGAACGAAATAACAGTGAGTGAATTTATCGATGAGCAAACTGCCGCATACATCGAGAGGGCCGCCTATTTCTTTTTAGCGACCGTCGACAAAGCCGGATTTCCTGACGTGTCCTACAAGGGGGGACGGCCCGGTTTTGTCAAGGTCGTTGATGAACATACGCTGCGCTTTCCGTCCTATGACGGAAACGGTATGTACAGATCACTCGGCAACATTGATGAAACCGCCAAAGTGGCGTTGTTGTTCATTCGACAAACGGGAAAAGCCAATCGGATTCGCATACACGGAACAGCTCAGGTGCTTCTCCAGGAAGTTCACCTATCTGATTTCGCCGAGGCTGAAGCTGTGGTCGAAGTCAAAATTGGCAGAATCTTTCCCAACTGTCCTCGTTATGTTCACGACCTGGAATCAGGGACACTGTCGGAGTTCGCTCCTGGAGGCCCAGTTCCTCCGCCACAGCCAGAGTGGAAACAGTGGGACGCCTTCGTCGATGTACTCCCCCAGGAACCGCAACAATGAAGGTCTACACCACCTTTCCGCAGGCCAACCTTAAAGACATTCCCGATGCTGTTAGCGGGATTGAAGCAGATGGGTACGACGGGATCGTTGCTCTTGAAAACAGGCACGACCCTTTTCTGCCGCTAGCTGTTGCAGCACTCCACTCTGAACGTCTCGAACTCGCTACCGGTGTAGCTATCGCGTTTCCGAGGAGTCCAATGATCGCTGCCAACGTCGGTTGGGACTTACAGCAAGCAAGTTCCGGGCGTTTTGAGCTTGGACTCGGAAGCCAGGTTCGCGGCCACAATGAACGTCGCTTCAGTGTGGCTTGGTCCCCACCCGCCCCGAGGATGAAGGAATACGTTGAAGCCGTCAAAGCAATCTGGGATGCATGGGTTACCGGAGCCCCTTTGAACTATCGCGGTGATTTCTACAACTTCACTCTCATGACTCCGAACTTCACTCCAGAAGCATTGACCGGCCCACCCCCCAAAATCACGATGGCTGCAGTGGGTCCCGCGATGCTGAGGACTGCTGGCAGGACCTGCGACGGAGTAAGGCTTCACGCATTCTGTACCCGCGAATATCTTGAATCATCCATATTGCCGCAGGTAGGAACGGGCTTGTTGGAAGGGGGCAAGACACGAGAGAAGTTTCAAATAAGTGGAGGCGGCTTCGTTTGTACAGGACCCGATGACGAGTCGGTCACCCAAATGATGGACTGGGTTCGCTACCGCATCGGCTTTTATGGGAGTACCAAGGCGTATTGGCCAGTTCTCGAACAACACGATCTCCTCGACCTCGGTGAGGAGCTCAACTACCTTTCAAAGAACGACGGGTGGGACAAAATGGCTTCTCGAATAAGTGATGATGTGGTTCGACAATTCGCCGCTGTCGGACGACATGACGAAATAGCGACAGTTATCGAAGAAAGATTCGGCGGTTTGATTGATGCCATCGGAGCAAGCGCATCTCCCGAGATTCCCGCCGATTTACCCCGCGAAGTCATTCAAGACATCCAGAGGATCGCAACGCCCTATCAGGCGCCTCCCCAATCAACCCTGTAGCTACTTTCCTATAGCGGCATAAGTGGCCGCTATCAGATTAAAAGCTCGAGAATCGCCCACTAAACCACCAGCCATTTTGTTCATGGCATAAGAAATTGTCATTCTTTCGTCGAGGTCAATAACTCCCATTGATCCACCCCACCCGAACCAGTACAGAGTTCTGGCGCTCGGCGTCAACGGGACTCGTTCGTGGTTGATACCGAATCCGGTACCGTACGGCACAGCTAATCCGAGCACTATGTCTCGCTCAAAGGTCTGCCGCTCAAGAGCGGCAGTGATGGTTTCTGGCCTCATCAGAGTGATTCCATTGAGGCCACCGCCACAGGCGATTGCCGAGTGGACACGCGAAATCGATCGGGCGTTGCCGATACCACCAGCCGCAGGTATCTCGGCGCGACGCCACTCATCAGTCTCAGTCTCAGTGCCGTCGAGAGGGCAACTCCGAAAGGTTTTTACCGCTATCGAGTCGGGTTGGCCTTCTACGAATTCGTCTATGCGTCCCTCAGGGACATCCAATTGAGCGACGCGCCGCCCTTCAGATAGTGGCAACCCAATATGGAAATCTGCGTCCAGTGGTGTTGTTACCTCCTCGCGAAAGAACGTGCCAAGAGTCCGACCGTCGATACGACGCAATATCTCAGCTTGGAGGGTGCCTTGCGTCACGGCGTGATACCCCGGAGCCGTACCTGGCGCCCACCAGGGTTGCATCCCGGCCAGAAGATCAGCCATAAGACTATGGTCGTAAAGTTCTTCAGGTGTTACGGGCCTCGGGAATCCCGAACACCCAGTCTGATGAGTCATCACATGACGCACGAGAACCGAATCTTTGCCATTGGCCGCGAATTCCGGCCAATACTCGGCAACTGGGACGTCGAAATCGACCTGCCCTCTATCGGCCAGCATGAGCATACAAATTGAGGCCATCGTTTTGGTGGTTGAGTAAACGTTGACGATGGTGTCCTGCTCCCACGGGTCGCCATTCTTGTTGCGGTCTCCACCCCACAAATCCACCACGTACTCACCGTCAACGGTGACTGCCGCGCTGGCGCCGAGTTCTTCTCCGCCCGCGAAATGCGCTTCGAAAGCATCACGCACCACTGAGAAACGCTCATCGAAGTGACCTTGGATTTCCATCGCAGCTCCCCTGCGTCGCGAACTAATCGAACTGCATTAACAACGGACGAGGCGGCAACCAGCTACTCGTCCAAGAAACTTCACATCAGATTGGGCACCACTAAAGCGATGATCGGGCCCGTTGCAAGGCAAGACTAGCGGCCTTGCCAGACGGGCTTTTTTCCAGATTTTGCCGCGTCGCGAAATGCCTTCGCATCTTCTGTTGCACCTGCAACCTTGCGCATCGTTTCTCCAAATCGAATTGCCTCTACGAAACCCATTTCTTGCCCTCGCCGAGCTATTTCTTTTGTTGCCCGAACGGCGAGCGGGGCCGAATTTGCGATCAGTCTTTCAGCAAGTCCAGAGGCCTCAGCCATTAAGTTGCTGTGAGGTACCACCTTCATTACCAAGCCCATTTCTTTGGCACGTTGTGCATCCACGCGATCACCCAAAAGCAACAATTCCATGGCGTTTTGCCAACCAACACGTTGTGGCATCCTCACTGCTCCTTGGACTGTGGGTACCCCTAACTGAACTTCAGGAAATCCAAATTCGGCCCGTTCAGACGCGATCACAAAGTCACAACTCGCAACCATGGTCAACCCGAATCCAATTGCATAGCCATTGACGGCTGCGATAACGGGTTTGAAGATCTCCTTACCTGATTCGAGGGAGGTGAAACTCGGGACCTCCCAAAACGAATGTTCGTCGTTGCCTACAGAACTTCCCGGATCTTTTAGGTCCGCTCCCGCGCAAAAGGCCTTGCCGTTCCCCGTGACTATCGCCACCCAGGCCTCATCATCTGTGCGCAACTTTTCCCAAGCAAAATTAAGTTCTTTACGCAACTGGCCATTCACAGCGTTTAGGGCTTCAGGACGATTGTAAGTAATAACCGCAATATGGCCGGTGCGTTCATATGTAACGAAGGGTTCTGAACTCATACTGAATGATCTCACGCTCGGCAATACTGACTTCACGAAAAACTCAAGAAAGACGATAGGCCTCGGCTGTGGGTTTCAGCGGGCGCGCATACCAAAGCGGACGGCGAAGCCCGTGCGGCCCAGGCGCTGGCCTCGTCTTAGCAAGCCATTCCGAATATGCAGCACGCGATTTAGCCGTATCGACAACGACATCCCCGTAAGAGTCGCCTTCCTCGGCAGGCGTTACACGAACTCGTTGATGCCAGCATTGCATCCCCGATATGGGGTCTGGCTGCACGGCGAAGGTGAGGTTTTGATGAACGCCGGTGTCATTCCACCAGATCCTTTCGCTGTCAGGGTCCTCAGATCTGTAGGAATCCATGCCTTCACTCCGGCTCAATTTCCATGTAGATCCATCGTTTTCAACGTCTGCCTGGGTATTACCCCACGAGCGCCCCTGCTCTTTTCCCAATCGCCAACGCCCCATGTGATGAGAGGCGGCGACGACACCGGGGCGAATCCCCTCTGTACGCCATGCCTGTATAACGAAATGCCCAATACGAGTGGTGATGCGAACCAATTGGTTTGCCCCAATCTCTAACTTTTCCGCATCCTCGGGGTGAATCCATAGAGGGTGGCGGTGGCTGATCTCGTTAAGCCATTTCGAATTAGCCGACCGCGTGTGGATAAGAGTTGGGATCCGAAACGTCGGCAAAAGAATTCGCTCGTTACCGTCAAGATCTAGATCCTCCCAATGAACATGGCTCGGAATCCACGTCGGGGTGGCGTATTCGGGCCAACCCCAATCGGCCAACGTCGTCGAATACAATTCCAATTTCTTTGACGGTGTAGGAAATCCTTCCTTAATTTCGCCATCGATCTCCACTGCCGGCGAACCATCCCCTAAAGGTGCTAGCAGCGTTTCCGCGAACGATTCTGGTGAGCCATCAAATACTCCGGCAGTCCCAGGTTTTCTGAACACACCTGTCTCGTCTTTCAAACAATCTTGGACAGATGCATGATCGACCACACGTTCGTACGGTACGTAAGGGTCGGTAGGAACAGCGAAAGCGCCCCTGTCGCGCATGAATTCGAGAGGAGTTTGATTGGCTGCAGCCGCCGCCTCTGAAAGGCCAGGTACCTCTTCGCTGAAAATGAGACCGTAATACTCGTCGACACTCATTGGTTGACCCGGTTCTGACCGGCTCTCGAAGTACTCCCTAATTCCAAGCTCTCCATCAGGGTCTATCCGCCAAGAAAGATCTATCCAGAACTCGTTTTCTTCCCAAACCTCACCAGGGTTGAATTCGTGGGTGCGAGAATCTTTGCCTATCGACTTACCTTCGAGCTCGGCGAAGCGGCGCATGACGGGTTGTCGAAATCCAATCCACCGTCCGGCATGAGTCTCAAATGAAGCTAGATCGTGGCGCTCCGAACCGACGCCCATGGGAAGCACGTAGTCAGCAAATATGGCCGTTTCCGACCAGGTTGGAGTGAGAGCAACATGGCACTCAACTTTGGAGGGGTCGAGGAGAGCTTCCATCCAGCTGAACCCATCTGGATTCGTCCAAATCGGGTTGTACACGCGGGTGAAATACGTATCTAATTTGCCGCGCCCTTCGTTCAAGAAATGTGGCAGAAGGATTGACATCTCGTGATAGCTCAGCGGGTATTCGCGTGGCCACGACATCTCATTCCAGTGTTCGATTTTTTGAGTTCCCAAGGGGGCGTGAGGTTTAAATTTGTTCCACCCGTTACCGCTTGTTCCGCCCTCAGTTCCGACTGAGCCAGTGAGTACGTTAAGAAAAAACAAGCAACGCGCTGTCTGCCATCCACCTAGGTTGCCAGCTCCTGCGGCACGCCAATTGTGAGAGGCGAATTTCGTGGGATGAGCCCCAATTATTGCCGCAATCTCCCTTATCTCTTCAGCCGGTACTCCAGTTATGTGTTCGGCTCGTTCGGGCGTGTATTCAGCGTATTGGTCGAGCAGCGCCCTCTCTAACGATTCGAACTCAATATCTAGGTCAGGGCGCGTTTCAGCGAGGTACGTTTCCCAATTAGTCCACCTCCGCATGAATTCGCGCTCCCACGTACCGTTCTCCAACAAGAGTTTGGCGAGGGCTAAAAGAAGGAATGGTTCTGTTCCTGGCCAAGCCGGTAGCCAATGATTTGCTTTTGAGCCGGTATTAGATAGGCGAGGGTCTACGCATATAACGGTCGCTCCTCTTTCTTGGGCTTCAATGATTCGCTGCGCATGTGGATTGAAGTAGTGACCCGATTCGAGATGAGACGAGATCAAGAAGATCACTTCAGCGTTGGCGTAATCCGAGGATGGCCGATCGTGACCCATCCAGGATTGATAACCAATTCGAGCGTTAGAGGAACAAATATTGGTGTGACTGTTATGGCCGTCGATCCCCCAACCCTGGAGCACCCGCTCGGTATAGCCATCTTCGCCCGGCCGCCCAACGTGATACATGATCTCATCACGTCGATCTTCAAGAAGTGCGGTTCGGATGCGCGCGCCGATCTCATCCAGCGCCTGCTCCCAGGTGATTCGTTCCCACTCGCCACCACCACGCTCGCCGACTCGTTTCAACGGAAACAAGATGCGTTCGGGATCGTTTACTTGATTAAGAGTCGCGGGGCCCTTTGCACAAGTCCTTCCCCTCGACGCCGGATGTTCAGGATTGCCTTCGAATTTGGCAACTTCACCTGTCTCGCGATCCACATAGGCAACTAATCCACATGCTGCTTCGCAGTTAAAACATGTGGTGGGAATGAGGCGAAAATGCCGTTCCACTCGGCGCGGCCAAGCTTTGGCATCTAGCTCTGTCCAGTCGTGCCACTGGTCATGTGGTGGGTAGTTAGTCAGGCCAGCGTTCGAGGCCGGATCCTTGTAGAAGCTTGCCTCATCTAAATATCGAGACTCATCCGAGTTAGACATCAACCCTCCTAGGACAGGGGAACCGACTGGCCGGCTTGCACATAGCTATCCTCGTACGCCCACATGCCACCAAGGATCAATATCCCAGCGAAACAAGGAAGCGTCGATGCTTGGCTGTCAATCATCCAGCCGACGGCCAGCAAAATAACGGGCAAAACCAATCCTCCGATTATCCCTGTCAAGAAAAGCTTTCTTTGGTCACCACGTGTCATGGAATGCACTGCTTGCGCGACATGTCGAGAATGATCACCCGAGATTTCGAGAATGACTAAGAGGCCGTTGGCGACCAGGGCAGCCATCGTTATCCCGCGCACCACCAGCGATTCAGGCATGTCGACGAATAGGTCAGCTATGAACCAGACTGAGCCGCCCGCAGCGACAGCTTGAACGAGCAACATGGGCAAAAGCAGTTGACTCTGCCACAGGTCGCGGCCCTCGCACTGAGCGAAGAGAAATGCTGTGTACCCGGCGGTGCTCAGCGCAACTACAGCGATTGGTACGGCCAGAATCACAAACATTTGAGGTGACTCAAGCAACGCAGCCAAAAGCCAACCTCCGAGCAAAAGCGCGTACAGTCCAAGAATGTAAGCACCTCGCACCAACCAGCTGGACCAGTTCCCGCGAGTCAGCACAAGATAGAACCGGGAAGGCTTCTTTAAATCTGCCACCAATAAAACTCCCGTAACAAACACAAAGAAAATAGCAATCACCGCCGGCACGAACCCGACCGTCGTTGTCTGATCCGCCTCGCCAAGCAACACCATGAGAGCGGCCAGAAGCATGACGCCCGCTGCAACTGCTTTCGTAACCAGATATCCCGAAACTTTGGTTTGCCAAGTTGTCGCGTGGGCCGTCGTGTATGTCGTGCGACCCGGGAGACCTGGTTCCCGGGTTGGTGGTGTGGGATGTTGGCGGGTGACATCAGCCCATATAAGCCCGTCGTCGGGAATAGCCGTTAGGAGAGGGTCAAGCGAAGCTTCGTGGGCACCTCGGTAGAAAACCTTGGGAACCGTTCCTTGCTCTGGAGACCGAACCGGCAAGTCTTCTCTCTCCACAATCCGTCGTGCATCGTTATCGGCATCATCGAAATCGATCACCTTGATCGAATGGGTCGGGCACACAACTACACAAGACGGTTCCAAGCCCACCTCAATTCGGTGGTTACAGAAATTGCACTTATTAGCGGTATTCGTCTCGGGATTAATGTAAATCGCATCGTATGGGCACGCATTCATGCACCCCTTACAACCAATGCAGCTGTTGTCGTCAAAATCCACCACACCATTGGATGCTCGAAATAAAGCGGACGTCGGACAAATCTCCATACACGGCGCATCCTCACATTGGTTGCAACGCATCACCGAGAAATGGCGAGTGGTATCTGGAAACTCATCCGTCTCTATGTATTTAACCCAGGTCCGGTTTACCCCCAGCGGCACGTCGTGTTCGCTTTTACACGCGACCGTACAAGCATGACATCCAATACATGTTTCGCTATCGAGAAGAAACCCCAGCCGAGTCACGGCCCTCCTTGAAGATTCAAGATCGCGCTCATTACGGCAAATGTATTGCGTTAATCAACTAAAGGTTGCTCACAAATCAGAGGATTGTTGACTTTCCACGACTCGCTGCTGTCTTCGGTCGATCGAAAGTCATGCTCATGTCCCTCAGCGACGGCGCCGATTAGACATCCATGGGATCCACAATTAAGCGCGCGTTAGACATTTCCCAAAGGTACCGTCGGTGCCATGGCCTCCCCCCAGACCATTCTCATACGTGTTACCGGCGTTGACCGCCCGGGCATCACCAGTGATCTCTTAGGTTTGCTGGCGAGCCTGGATTCCGAACTCCAAGACATGGAACAAGTGGTGGTCAGGCGTCAGTTGACCTTAGGGCTCGCTGTCGTCGCTCCGACGGGGAGAGACCTAGTTAAAGAGGTTCTCTTATTTGGATGGGAGCGAGGTCTCGACATCGATTTCGAAATTGTTGATGCGACGCCGACACGGCATGCGAAACGCCAGGTCATCACCGCTCTGGGTCCTGAACTTTCGCCCGAAGCGTTAGCTCGAACAACCGGAGCTATTGCTGCAAGCGGCGGCAACATAGATCGGATACACAGACTTTCGCGTTTTCCAGTCTGGAGCTACGAATTCCTGGTCGAGGGCGGGGATACGGACAAGCTGCAGGCAGCACTGATGGACGTCGCTGCCGAAGAGTCGATCGATATTGCTGTACAACCTCACGGATTGTCACGTCGGTCAAGCCGCCTAGTGGTTCTTGACGTGGATTCCACACTGATCCGAAATGAAATGATTGACCTCCTCGCTGACGAAGCGGGGCACCGAGAGGAAGTCGCGCGATTGACAGACCTCGCGATGAGGGGCGATCTCGATTACTCCGAGGCTCTCAAGAAACGTGTCGCACTTCTACAGGGCACCAGCGCTGCAGCAATCGATCGGGCTATCGCTCGAATGGTCCTCACGCCCGGGGCGAGAACATTCGTGCGAACGCTCAGAAGGCTTGGCTATCGGATAGCAATCATCAGCGGTGGCTTTACCCATTTCACTGACAAACTCGCCGAGGAACTCAAACTAGATCATGCTCACGCCAACCGTCTTGAAATCATCGACGGGGTCATCACGGGTCGAATCGAAGGCGAAATCGTCGACGCTCAAACCAAGGCGAAGTTGCTTGAAAAAATCGCCGAAGCCGAAGGGGTGCCGCTGGAGCAAACAGTGGCAGTTGGCGACGGCGCTAATGATCTCCCGATGTTGCAAAAAGCTGGTCTAGGGATTGCATTCAACGCGAAGCCAGTACTTCGCGGAGCAGCTGATACCGCGGTAAATGTTCCTTATCTCGATGCAATATTGTTCATGCTTGGAGTCACCCGTGAAGAAGTTGAGGCTGCCGATGCTTCCGACACTTCGGGCGATTTGCGCACTGCCTGAGCCCATCATCGGTTGGTGTGGGAGGCTGACACAATGAATGAGCCCGCCAGTCCACTGGTTCTACGTAGTGACCGCAACGGAGTGAGCACGCTCACTCTTAACCGCCCCGAAGCTCTAAATGCTCTTAGTCCTTTAATGTTTGAGGAACTTCAATCTCACTTGGATCAGCTCGCCGCTAATGCGAGTGAAGTAGGCGTCGTAATTTTGACGGGCGAAGGCCGTTCGTTCTCGGCGGGAAATGATTTAAAAGCGATCGAGCGCGGCGAACACGCAAGCACACCTCATCAACAGGCAGAAACTCTTGATCTCATTGAAGCAATGCCCCAGCCAGTTATCGCTTCGGTAAAGGGCCACTGTTACACCGGCGCATTAGAGCTCGCCCTAGCTTGCGATCTTCTTATATGCGCCGATGACGCACGCTTTTGTGACACCCACGGGAAATGGGGAATGGTACCCACTTGGGGTATGACCAGCAGGCTCCCTGAGCGAGTTGGGCCGCTCATCGCTCGAGACATGATGTACAGCGGAAGGGTCGTGGACGGCCATGAAGCCGCCCAAATTGGTCTCGCAAACAGTTCTCTCCCGGGCGAACAGTTGTCCGAAGCGACGATCGCTTGGGCCGATCTCATCGCCGCGAACTCTTGGCACACATTGAGAGAAGAAAAGCGTCAGATGAGAACTCTCGCCGAGTTTGGACGGGACGAAGGCTTGAAATGGGCACGAGAAAAAGGTCCCGGGCCAGCGCCCGACATGGTTGAACGCATCCAAGGCGGCTTTAAACGCTGATACCGTCCTACCGATCAATTTCGAGGAGTCAAAGTGGCCGACGTCACGATTTACCACAATCCCCATTGAGGGTCATCGAAGAACGCCTTGGCGGTCGCTGAGGAACAAAATGTGCGAGCCGAAGTTGTCCTCTACATGAAGACACCTCCTGACCGCGCGACTTTGGAAACGATCGTGTCTCTTCTTGAGGATCCGGTTGAAGACCTCGTGCGAAAAGACTCCAAATTTAAAAAACTCGGGTTGAACCCGGAGGAGTACATCGGCAACCCACAAGCCGTAATAGACCTGCTGGTTGAACGCAAAGCCTTGATGCAACGCCCTGTGCTCGTAAGGTCCGACAAGGCAATCATCGGACGTCCCAAAGGTCGGATTGCTGAGTTCCTAGGGTAGAAGCAAGTTGGAACAACCCAAATTCTCAGCCTAACTATCGCACCTCGCGCCTTACGTCGCGTTTAAGATGATGATCGCTGCTAAAGCCCAGTGGGAGAGTTCGACTGGTTTGTATGCCTCATCTGGTCGGCGCCGAAGGAGCAACCGCCCCGGGAAACTCTCAGGCCCCAGGACCGCAGGGAAGAAGCAACGCTGGAAAGCGAGAGGGCTTCGGCGCCTCTCCACCGAAGGGGAAAACTGCGATAAGCGGCCAATCTCTCAGGTTCCACGACAGCGCGGGGCGTCGACATCGACGCGAGCTGGCGGAACATGACTGAAGCTTCCCAATCTGAACATCTCAAGCAAAGCCCTCTCGATAGTTTTCATCGTCGTCATGGAGCCAGGATGGTTGCTTTCGCGGGCTTTGAGTTGCCTCTTAATTTTGACGGAGTAATCAGTGAGCACCATGCAACAAGAACACTTGCAGGGCTTTTCGACGTCAGCCACATGGGAATTGTCGATCTCATACCCATGCATGGCTACGGGCTCGGCGCAGCGATGGACAGCTTCGAGAAAATAACACCGGCGTCAATATCTGATCTCGAAAACGAACGACTGCGATATGGCCTGTTAACCAACAACGAAGGCGGTGTCGTTGACGACTTGATTGTCAGTCGACACGACGATCGACTTCGTCTCGTCCTGAATGCTTCACGAACGGCTGATGATCTCGCCTATATCGAGCGGAACATTTCCACCAACGTAAGGATCGAAGTTCGTGAGGATCTGGCCCAATTAGCTGTTCAGGGGCCCAAATCTTCTGAAGTGCTCTCGATGCTCTCGATGGACATAGCCGAGCTGAAATTCATGCAGCGCCGCGAATTCCGTTTGGATGACATCGTCTGCGATATCAGCCGCAGTGGCTACACCGGTGAAGACGGTTTCGAATTGGTTGTCCCAGCGAGCAGCGCCGAACGTATCGCAGAGCAACTTTTAGAAGACGACAGAGTTCTTCCATGCGGCCTCGGAGCGAGGGATAGTTTGCGGCTGGAGGCGGGTTTGTGTCTTTACGGCCACGAACTGGACGAGGGTACGACACCCGTCGAGGCAGGGCTCGCGTGGACTATTCAAGAACGCCGAAGAAGCGAAGCCTCATTTGCCGGGGCCGACACAATCTTGGGTCAACTTTCCTCGGGGCCCGACCGAATGAGAGTGGGAGTTTCGGCCCTCACTAAACGCCCAATTCGCGAAGGAGCGAAACTCAGATCGGAAGAAAACGACCAAGTGGGAATCATCACAAGCGGCGGCTACGGGCCCACTTGCAAACAACCTGTCGCCATGGGGTACGTCAACGCCAGATACGCAAAGGCGGGCACTTTGTTGGTCGCTGATGTTCGAGGAAAAGACGTTCCTTGTCAAGTCACGAAACTTCCTTTTGTCCCCCACCGCTATCGGCGAGATTGAGGCTTGAAGATGACGAACGCCAACTTTGAAAGTGATTTCGTAAGCAGACATATAGGCCCTCAAGCCGCTGATGTTGATTTGATGCTCGCTTCGCTCGGCTATTCGAGCCTTCAAGAGCTCTGTGATGCCGTTCTCCCAACATCGATCAGAGGGGGCGATACGCTCCAACTTCCTCCGGCTCTAGATGAGGTTCAGGCCCTAGCGCGTATCCGCGAACTTGCCGATCTGAATCAACCGATGAAGTCGCTGATCGGCATGGGCTATCACGGCACTTTCACCCCCGCTGTGGTGGTCCGACGGATACTCGAGAGTCCGGCCTGGTACACCGCGTACACGCCATACCAACCAGAGATAAGTCAGGGGCGACTTGAGGCACTGCTCAACTACCAAACGATGGTCTGCGATCTCACGGGAATGGAGATAGCAAATAGTTCGTTATTGGATGAGAGCACCGCTGCGGCTGAAGCAATGATGATGGCTAGACGTTTGAGTAAAAGCAATGGTCAAAATTTCTTTATCGATAAGGACTGTCACCCTCAAACGATCGACGTTGTCAATACGCGAGCGCAAGCATTAGGCATCGAAATACAGGTCGGAGATCCCTGGGAGGATCTCAACCCGGAAGAGTGCTACGGCGTGTTAATTCAATATCCAGGTTCTTCGGGCAGGATCCGCGACATCCGAGAAGTTGTAGCCAAATCCCATGCCTATGAGGGATTGGTTTGCGTCTCAGCAGATCTGTTAGCGCTTTGCCTATTGACGCCGCCCGGAGATCTCGGTGCTGACTTGGTGGTGGGAACTTCACAACGCTTTGGAGTCCCTCTCGGATTCGGTGGTCCTCACGCCGGCTATCTGGCTGCGCGGGAAAGTCACAAACGTTCCCTACCAGGTCGCCTCGTTGGGGTCTCCGTGGATAGCGGTGGTCGCCCAGCCACGCGACTCGCTCTGCAAACTCGCGAGCAACACATCCGGCGCGACAAGGCCACGAGTAACATTTGCACTGCTCAGGTACTTCTCGCGGTCTTAGCTTCTATGTACGCGGTTTGGCACGGACCAAGCGGGCTAAAACAAATCGCGCAGCGGATACATGATCTCACTGCCCTCCTTGCAGCGAGTCTCGACTCGACGGGCGTCGTCGTATTGAATGAGTCGTTTTTTGACACCTTGACGGTGCGCGTCCCCAACCAAGCAGATCGCGTTTTGGAGCGTGCGCTTGCCGAGGGAATCAATCTACGGCGAGTTGATTCCAACACGGTGGGCGTGTCCCTGGACGAAACCTGTGATTTAGAAGTCGTGGAATCGTTAGTGCGCGCATTCGGTTGCGGAAGCAGGGCTCCAGTTACCGTGGACCATCGATCGGGAATACCTCCCCAATTAGAGCGATCATCGAATTTTTTGACCCACTCGGTTTTCAATTCCTATCGCTCCGAGACAGAGATGCTTCGATATATTCGTCGTCTCGCCGACAAGGACATCGCTCTTGATCGCGGGATGATTCCGCTCGGCAGTTGCACCATGAAATTGAACGCGACTAGCGAAATGGAGCCAATCACGTGGCCAGAATTCGCAGATATGCATCCATTTGCGCCTCTTGATCAGGCCCAGGGCTACATAAAGTTGATCGCAGAGTTGGAAGAATGGCTGCTTGCTTGCACCGGCTATGACGCGATTTCTCTTCAACCCAACGCGGGCTCACAGGGAGAATTCGCCGGACTGTTAGCTATCAGGCGTTACCACGAGGCCATGGGTCAAGAACAACGAGATGTTTGTCTCATCCCTTCATCGGCTCATGGAACAAACGCGGCGTCTGCCGTGATGGCTGGACTTCGAGTAGTGGTAGTTGACTGCGACGAGAACGGAGATGTTGACCTCGTTGATCTCGCAAGCAAAGTAAGCGAATACCGAGAAAACCTTGCGGCCATCATGGTTACTTACCCCTCGACTCACGGGGTCTTCGAAGACGGCATTGGAAGGATTTGTGAGCTCGTTCATGACGCTGGCGCACAGGTCTACGTGGATGGCGCGAATCTCAACGCTCTAGTAGGGCTAGCCCCTCCAGGTCATTTTGGGGCCGATATAAGTCATCTAAACCTCCACAAGACCTTCTGCATTCCCCACGGGGGAGGCGGACCCGGCATCGGTCCCGTTGCCGCCAAAAGCCACCTAGCTCCATTCCTACCGAACCACCCAGTGGTCGCGGAAGCAGGACCGAAATCCGGACCGGGAGCTATTTCCGGTGCTCCTTGGGGTTCCGCTGGGATTCTGCCCATCCCTTGGATGTATATAGCAATGATGGGGGCACACGGCCTAGAGCGCGCCACCAGCGTCGCGATTCTTAACGCGAACTACGTTGCTAACCGTTTGCACAACACTTACCCCGTGCTCTATCGAGGCAAGAATGGCCTCGTGGCCCACGAATGCATACTTGACTTACGCCCCCTTTCCGATGTTGTCAGCGTCGAAGACGTTGCCAAGCGACTCATCGACTACGGATTCCATGCACCGACGATGTCATTTCCCGTCCCTGGCACGTTGATGGTCGAACCAACCGAAAGCGAGTCCAGAGGGGAAATCGATCACTTCTGCAATGCGATGATCAGCATCCGGCACGAAATTTCTCGGATCGAGGGCGGTGAATGGCCCATGGACGACAATCCCCTTGTCAACGCCCCCCATCCAGCCGAAGACCTTCTCAGGTCAAGTTGGGAACATCCGTATACGCGCGAGGAAGCGGCTTACCCAATGCCGTCCATTCGGCAAGATAAATACTGGCCGCCGGTGGGCAGGATCGATGGAGCACATGGAGATCGGAACCTTGTGTGTAATTGCCCAGATCCCAGAGCGTACGAGGAGCTATAACGGCACCAAAACGCAGGCAACGCTCCCACGACTAGCGTCAGAGCATGGCGTTAATCGATCCCAACATTTTGGAAATGCCCGTGGATCCGGTCTCAGGCGCAATGCCGTGGTACCACCACATCGCAGACTGGCTCGAAGCCGAAACACTGGTTTTGTCGAGGGAACAACTGGACTTTCATGATTCGTCACCCAAGAAAGAGTGGATGTGGTGGTCCTGTAGAACGCAAATCTCTCACATTGCCTGGGATTCCCTCGTATTTACGAAGCGACGCGCCGGTCATCTGCTGTGGCCGAACGGCGATGTACCCGAACCGATCAACTGGGTCGATCACCAAATGGGGCCGAACAACAGGTGGGATCGCGTACTTGATACCGATCTCTTCTGGGAAGTACCCGAGATTTTAGCCAAACTTCGCTTAGGTATCAGTTGGCTTACTGAAGTCGTGCAAGAGCAACCCATCGAGGTGCTTCGATCTGATGTTCGAACCGTCCGAGGAACAGACTTCTGGAAATATGTGATCGGGACTCTGCCCAGAGGTGCCCATGTCAGCGAAAAGGATGAAAGAGACATCATCTACGATCTTGAGGGATCCTTGTGGATGGTTTTCTATGAGATGTTGACTCACATTCGAACCATCCAAAGGCTCAAGCTCCATCTAGGTTTAGAAACCTCAGTTGACCTACCAAAAGTCGGCTATCTTCGACTTCCCCACTACTGGGGCGACACCGACGAAAATGGTCCTGGAATGGAGAGGCTATGACACCAAAAGTCATTGTTGATTGCGACCCTGGGCACGACGACGCGATAGCCATCATGTTGGCAGGTCGCCTTACAGAAGTGCTCGGCATCACCACGGTCTCAGGAAACGCCCCGTTAAACCTGACCACCGAAAACGCGTTGATCGTGACAGAACTCCTCAACCTCGACGTTGCGGTGCACGCCGGAGCTGACAGGCCCTTACTAGTGGCACCACGGCACGCTGCGGAGGCCCATGGGCAAACGGGGTTGGATGGCCCAGTCAGACCAGAAATAACCCTTGAAGTTGCCAGCAACGACGCAGTGGCTTTCATTATTGAAACCGTGCGAAACAACGACGACGTGTGGCTAGTCCCGATAGGACCGTTAACCAACATTGCTTTGGCTGTAAGGCAAGCACCTGACATCGTTGATCGCGTCGCCGGGGTTTCGATTATGGGAGGAAGCGCAGGTGCCGGCAACGTGACCGCCACCGCAGAATTCAATCTCTGGGCGGATCCCCACGCAGCATCAATCGTTTTTGATGCTGGATTCAAAAAACTGTTGATGGCTGGACTTAATCTCACGCACCAATTCGGGATCGACGAACAACTGATTTCTGATCTGAGAGCCCTCCGAAATCGGGCCGGCACCTTTGCCGCCGACCTCTTCGATTTTTATCTCGCGTCATACCAGCAACGCACCCACGGTCAGCGAGCGCCCTTACATGATCCGTGCGCCATTCTTGCGGTGACACACCCCGAACTATTCAGGTTCGAGTCCAGAAATGTCCGAGTCGAGACCGAGGGGACACACACTCGAGGAATGACCGTGGTGGATGAGAGAGGTTGGGGCGAGGGGCCTCTCAACTGCGAGGTGGAATACAGCATCGACCGGGATCAAGGAATGCGAGTTTTACTTGAAACAGTCTCGGCTTATACCTAAGCGTTAGTCCCCAGCGAACACGCGGCCAGGTACCGTGGAACTGTGACAAGTTTGATTCGACTTACCCAGTACAGCCACGGCGCTGGTTGAGCCTGCAAGCTCGGTCCAAGCGACCTGGCGCAGGTGCTGCGTCACTTACCAAAATCGGACAACAAAAATTTGTTGGTTGGGTTAGAAAATAGCGACGACGCCGCTGTGTGGTTACGGCCCGAAGGCAAAGCTCTAGTCGCCACCGCCGACTTCTTCACCCCAATAGTTGACGATCCCGTCCTTTGGGGGCACATCTCAGCTGCGAATGCCGCCAGTGACGTGTACGCGATGGGCGGAAAGCCTCTCTTCGCTTTAAATCTGGTCGCTTGGCCCAAAGACGAATTACCCCTCGAACTATTGAGCAAAGTGCTTTTAGGCGGCCAACATGCTGCCGACGCTGGCGAATGGGTCGTGGCAGGCGGACACACCGTCGACGGACCTGAGCCGATGTATGGGATGTCGGTAATCGGGGAGGTTGCCCCTGAAGATCTTTTGACAAACGGTGGAGGTCAGCCAGGTCAGGCTCTCGTCTTAACCAAACCCATCGGCACAGGGCTATTAGCCACGGCTGTGAAACGATCTCAAGTCGATGCAGTCACTATCGGCGGTTCACTTGAAAAGACATACACAAAGGCCATCCATGAGATGACCAGACTCAACGAAGCGGCAGCGGCAACGGCGAATCGCGTTAATGCAACAGCGGCAACAGATGTCACCGGTTTCGGTTTACTTGGTCACCTCCACGAGATGGCATTGGCTAGCGGACTTTCCGCGATCATCGGTACGGCGTCCGTTCCGCTACTGCCTAAAGTCCGTGAGTTAGTTGATGATGGATTTGTGGCCGGTGGCACCGAAAGGAACCTGAGTTTCCTCGAACCGCATTTAGAAGGCGGTTCGCAGCTAGAACGAATCATACTTTGCGATGCTCAAACTTCTGGTGGCCTTCTATTTTCCTGCGATTCAAGTGCAGCGCTGGATGCCGTGGCGGAACTGAGAGAATCAGACCACGATGCCGCGATAATAGGCACGTTAGATACTGGTTCTATTGGAAAAATTAGGCTGACGCACTGATAAGTGGAAGAGGGGGTTTTAGTGAGTCCAAAATCTCCCTCCCTCTACGAACGGTTAGGTGTTACTCGCGACGCGACGAGGACCATTGTCCAGCGCGCGTACCGACGAAAAGCGCTACGCCATCACCCCGACCAACAAACCGGCGATTCAGAAACAATGTCGAATTTGAACAATGCTTGGTTTGTCTTGTCGGACGCCACTCGGCGCGCCGCGTACGACAAAACATTGGGACCCCACCCGTCGCGACCTCATGCGCCGATTGAGACTGCTCGCGCTAAGCCCGCGAATCGCAAAACTGCTTGGTTTGATGGCCTCAAATTACAGGCAATCAGGTTGGGAAACGAAGCTGCCCTTAGCGCTAGTCAAGGCCTCGCTATTCGGCATCGCGTTCGTCGGCTCGAATACGAATGTATCGCCGAGGAAATCGTCAAGAGCTTCGGCGATCGGATTGAAGACCGCGTGCGGCTAGCTCGAGATGCGGGAGCGGCACCTCTCGATCTAGCTTTAGCGGCCGCTCTCATCGGGCTGCACGAATATTGTGTTCCGTTTCTCCAAGCGTCAACGGATGGTGACGTCGATATAGACGGTGCCGTCATTCGTAAGGCTCAACTGCTTGATCGAATATGGGACAACCTGGCCCACGGGGTTTCACGGGAACTCGAAACAGCTCTTGGAGGGAACCCGCGAACCCTTCGATCTCTTACTGGTAGGCGAATCTGACATGCGTACAGCGGTGTATCCGGGATCTTTCAACCCTCCTACCGTCGCTCATTTAGAAATTTCCCGAGCGGTAAAGATCCATTGCCATATTGACAACATTGTTTGGAGCGTTAGCCAGATTGCTCTGGGTAAAGAGGGCGTAACAACGCCCCGCTTCCAAGATCGGCTGAACATACTTGAGCAGGTCGCATCTGACTACGAGTGGCTGCAGGTGGCAGTCACGAATGCCCAACTATTCGCGGATATTGCTTTGGGCTACGACCTGGTGGTTATGGGCGCCGACAAATGGCACCAGATTCAAGACCCCGTCTTTTATGACGATGATCCTGTTCTCAGAGATGAGGCATTATCTAATCTCCCCCAGGTTGCTATTGCGCCACGAGAACCTTTCGATGCTCCCGCCGACTTGGTGCTACCAATTCCCGAGGATCTATTATCGATTTCCAGCACTGAGGCACGTGCTGGAATGACATCCATGATGCTTGGACCTGCTCGCCGATTCGATGAATTATCCGGAGCTTGGACCGACCCAAAACGTTACGAAACATGGCTGACTCAAAACAAATAACGACGTACGTTATTCGATCCACATACGTTTACATCCAATGACCGGCATTTTGGACGTTGACCTTTTGGCCTTTGAACAAGGCGGAAGTGTCGACCGCGCCGCCACGGTGGATGGAGTCATGCAGAGCCTCCGCACGGGTTTCGTCTACGTGAAACATGATATTTCCGAGGGACTACTGGACGAAGCTTACGAGGTTCTCGAAAAGTTTTTTGGTCTACCTACGGAAGCCAAAGAGGATTACGTCGCCCAAGGGTCCAAAGGTCAGAGCGGTTACACGGGTTTACTAGTCGAGACCGCTGCGGTGTCAGACACTCCTGATTGGAAGGAGATGTTCAATTGGGGTGCGGCACTCCCGTCGGGTCACCCTCTCAGGGACCGTTATCCCCACAGGTACGGGGAGCCTATTTTTCCGTCGGACCGAATCCCCGGCGCTGACCGAATTTTGGCAGCGTTTCACGAGCATTTGATTCAACTGCAGACTCGTTTCTTACGCGTTATCGCCGTAGGTATCGGTGCACATGAAAATTTCTTCGACACGATGCTCGAGCACGGTTCACATCTCACGCGAGCCATCCGGTATCCGCCAATGTCTGAGGCGCCAAATGCGGGGCAGGAAGGGCATGTCTGGGCTGAAGAGCACGGGGACATTAACCTCATTACCGCACTCCCTCGCGCGACTGCCCGAGGCCTGCAGGTCGAAGTCGACGAAGAATGGATCGACGCTACACCGCCCGATCGACACGTCATTATCAACACGGGAATCATGCTTGAACGTCTGACTAATGGGTTGATTCCGGTGGGGTGGCATCGGGTTGTTGCTGATCCTCAACAAAACGATGGTCGGCTCAGCGTCGTTCAGTTCTGTCATCCAACACCGTGGACGATTCTTTCCCCGGTCCCCTCTAGCGTTACGGCAGAGCGTCCTTGCCAATATCCTGCGATGTCCGCTGGAGATTGCCTAGATCAGGTGCTTTGGGAGATCAATCTCAGCGAAGGCTAGTTGGCCCAGACTGCCCAAACAGTTAGTTCAAAGGTCCAAAAGTGCGTTCTCGACAAGTTCGGTGAGCGCCGGATGAATGTAGAACTGTTTGGTAGCCAGATCATCTACTGTCTGCCCGAATTCCATCCCCTGGATTAATTGTTGGATGAGTGTCGAAGCTTGCGGTCCGATGATGTGTGCACCTAATAGTTGTCGGCTTTCAGCGTGGGCGATCAGTTTGCAGAAACTTTCGCTGTCTTCCATCGCCCAACCGTAAGCAGTGGCCCCGTACTCCTTCGTGGCCACCTTTATAGGTACACCGCTTTCGCGGGCGGCTCGTTCGGTAAGCCCCACCGACGCTACCTGGGGGTGGCCAAATACAGCGTGGGGAACGAAGCGTTCATCTACAGTCCGCATCGGACCTTCACTCTCTCCTTCCGCTACAAGCAGGTTGTGCCGAAGAGCTCTGACCTCAGCATTGGCGAGGTGTTTCAGTTGGTACGTGTTGGATAGATCGCCAAAGGCCCACACGCCAGGGGCGTCAGTTCGAAAAAATTCGTCAACTAAAACTCGGCCATCCTCAGATGACACTCCAGCCTCTTCTAGCCCTAGGAGATCGCCGTTCGGTACCCGACCTGTCGCTACAAGAACCACATCTGTCTCTATGGTTTCGGCTGCTCCGTTTCTCAAAATTTCTGCGCGTATGGTATTCCCGTCTTGGAAGACTCCAGTGACCTCGCTTGCGCAACGAACGTCAAATCTGCGAGTCATCAATTGAGTGAAGCGTTGAGAGACGTCCTCATCTTCGTGTTTCAACAGGTATTCACCGCGGTTCACCATCGTTACCTCGGTGCCGAAGGCTGAAAAGACGTGGCCCAGTTCAGCGGCTATGTATCCGCCCCCAAAAATCAACATCCGTCGGGGTAACTCGTCGAGTCGCATAACTGTGTCTGAGGTATGAAACTCGATGTTCTCCAGGCCCGGGTGTGGAGGAATAAAGGGACGAGCGCCGGCGCCAAGGACTACGTGGCGGCCTGATATTCGGCGAATCGTGCCTTTCTCGTCGGTTACTTCGAGTGTTCGTGGGTCTACAAAGCGTCCTTCTCCCTTACATACCGTGACGTTGGGGCACTCGTCACTTAACCGGTAGCTCTCCCCTCCCTCAACGATGGGGTCAATGCGACCGAACACGCGGTCTCGGACAGCCACCCAATCGACGCTCTTCACTTCTGCATCAATGCCATACGCTGCAGCGTTGCGGATGGTTTCAGCGACGTCTGCCGCATAAACGAACATTTTTGATGGGATGCAACCCACATTTAAGCAAGTCCCGCCGAAAACGCCTTTTTCCACGATCGCAATTTTCCATTCGTCAAATTCAGGACCAGGAATGCTGTTTCCTGATCCAGTTCCGACGATGACGAGGTCGAATTCTTCTGTTGGCGCTTGGGTCATACAGAGAGTCAATCAGCCAGACGCGCCCAATGGAGAGGATTCCCAATAGCTGCACGGCATGTGACTCAAATTATGTGGATGTCAGCGCTGCTTATCGACTTTGGGTCCGAGATTTAGACGAAAGCTTGGTACACGAGAGATTTCATTTCGGATCGGATTGGGTGCGTGCTGGAAGGAAGAAGTTGGGTCAAGAAAATAACGGTCACATCTTCGACGGGGTCTACCCAAAATGCGGTGGACGCCGCACCACCCCATGCATACTCGCCCTTCTGACTCAGAACCTTTGCCTTAACTGGGTCAATCACTACCGAAAAACCCAACCCAAAACCGACTCCGTCGTACGCTGTTTCCGAGAAAAGTGGCCGCCCATATTCGGTTAGATCAACGCCTCCAGGTAGGTGGTTGCTGGTCATGAAGTCCAAGGTTTTCCGGCCGATAATTCTCTGACCCTCTAGCTCGCCGCCGTTTCTAAGCGCTTGGGTGAATCGGTGATAATCACCGAGGGTAGAAACCAATCCTCCGCCTCCGGAAAGCGCTGTCGGCTCGCGTAGGTAACGTGACTTTTGCGCGTCATCAAGAAGAGTTGCCTTTAACGATTTGGCGTCAGGGTAGTAACACGACGCAAAGCGTTCGCGTTCGTTCTCTGGGACGGAGAAACCACTATCGGTCATGTTCAACGGGTCAAAAATATGATCTTGAAAGTACTGATCAAGAGTCACGCCGGCAACTAACTCAACGATGCGCCCGACGACATCCGTCGAACACGAATAGTTCCATTCAGTTCCTGGATCGAAAAGAAGAGGCAGCGAGGCAACTACGTTGCATTGATTCTCAAGGTCGCCAGGACTCTTCGTCCATTCAAAGCCGGCTCTTCGGTACATCTCATCAACGGTGTTAGCCATGTGGAAGTGATAAGTAAGGCCGCTGGTATGAGTAAGCAGGTCATGGACCGAGATTTCTCTTAGCGGCTCTCGAGTTTCTGGTTTCGTCGCGTCGCCACCTACGAAGACTCGGGTATCGGCAAAAGCGGGAATCCATTTCGAAATTGGATCCTTTAACTGGAGTAACCCTTTCTCGTAAAGCTGCATCAGTGCTATCGAAGTGACGGGCTTTGTCATGGAATAAAACCGGTAAATGGTGTCGCTCTCCACTGGTAACGAACGCTCGATATCGCGATAACCGTAGACATCGTGATACACCACTTTCCCTCCACGGCTAACGAGCACGTTCGTTCCGGGAAAGCGGCCATCGTCGACGTAGCGGTGTAAATGTGTACCGAGCCGTTCTAATCTCGCTGGGTCAAACCCGCCGTCAGAAGGATCCACCTCCACTTCGATCGTTTCCATCGTTCAACACCTCATTCGCACGGTTTGGGGGCTACGTTGCAGGCTACGAGCCTTTGTATGTGAGACACCGGCGTGCGGGCGTGCTGCCCTAGAGTGCCTCGATGACTAATGCTACGACTGATGACGCCCTAGTCGCCCGTTTCCTCCTTGTGCGCCACGGTGAGTCCAAGGTCATGGTCGAGGGCGTGGTGGGAGGTCCAAAAACTTGTTCTGGGCTTTCTGATCGTGGGCGAGATCAGGCCGAGAGGCTGGGTTCGAGGTTCGCTGCAGGGAGTGAGAACTCAATCGAGATTGCATATTCATCTCCTCTACCGCGTGCATTGGAAACAACCGAGATTGTGCTCTCCAGTGCCTCCTTAAATCTCGAAATAAACATTCATCCCAGTCTCGAGGAATTCAAACTGGGGGAAGCCGATGGTCTTACCTGGGAAGAAGTCAGAGATCGATACGATTTAGGAAACTTCGAACAACGGGACCCATTTACTCCCATTATTCCGGGGGCTGACAGTCGTGCGGGTTTCCGTCATCGGGTTGCTGAAGCCCTTAGTGAAATAGCCGATCTTCATCGTGGTTCCACCATCTTTATTGGCTGTCATGGCGGGGTAATTTCCGCGGCGATGGCGACGGCCTTTGGCTTGGGGGTAAATCAGTGGCACACCGAATTGGCTCCCGTGGTTACCTCGATTACCGAGTTGGAGATTTTGTCCAGCCCGGTTCGAGGTCGAAGGTGGATGTGTCGCCGGTATAACGACTCTGTTCACCTGCACGGCACCGACGTAGACCCGCGTGATCATCTCTGATCAAGGTGAGCTCTAACGACGGTATTTGGGAGTTAATTAGTCGGCCCGGCGTTCGGAATCTTCTAATTTCCAACGCTTGCGGCGTCGCTAGCGCGGTTACGTTGGCAATTGCGATGGGCGTTCATGTCTACGCCTTAACCGGACGCGAGAAGGAATCTTGATCGATTTGAAGACATCGGTGCTTAAGTAGAGCGTTGGGCGCTACGTTCGCGCTAGCGGAAAGCGGGAGGACTCATGCTCGTAGAACGGATCGAAGGAAAATGGATTGAGGCATTTGCGCGTGTCTTCGAGATGTGTGCTGCCGATGAAACTCAAAGCGCTGCGATACTTTCTGAGACGCAGAGCCGAAACGTCAACGTTAACTTGGCGGAGTTGGGGCTCGATCGCCTCGGAATTCGCCCCATTCACATTGTTTTGCCGACGCTTCGACAGTCGGCTCCCGTACCGATTCGCTCCACCGGAGCATCTGACGCGATCGCCGGTTCGAAAGCCGTTATCGGAGCCCTTTCTTCGGTCGATTTTGTCGTTGACTGCACGGTCGAGGGGCTTCTCCACGCACCTGAGCTTCCTGAGATTCTGGCAGGGGGCAGTCGCATTCTCATGGTCTCAAATGAACATCCTGAGGCACTGGAGCGCCTGATACCTAGCCACGACCTTGAACCGAAGGTCAAAGCAGGAATTAAGAAGTTGATGCAAGCCAAGGAGATGAGAGTTACCTCAACCGCTGGCACTGACATCACGGTTGATGTCAGCGAAGCCCCTTGTGGCGGTGGATGGGGGTACACAACTCGCCCGAGCACCATTTCGCATTGGCCGGGTGGTCTGTGTTTGGCTTTCCCCAAAGCCAATACGGTCAATGGGACCATTGTGATGGACCGAGGAGACATCAACCTCACGTTTAAACGCTACGTAGAGTCTCCGATAACGCTCACTATCGAGAACGACTACATAGTTGAAGTCGGAGGAGATGGAACCGATGCATCCCTATTTCGCAGTTACACGGACGCGTGGAACGACAGAGATGCCTATGCGGCCAGTCATATTGGATGGGGCATGAACCCTGGGGCGCGCTGGGACACCCTGCCCTTGTATGACAGAAGCCAAACCAATGGCACCGAACAACGAGCGTTCGCTGGCAACTTCCTATATTCGACCGGCGCGAATGAGCACGCAGGCCGACACACGTTGGGCCATTTCGATCTCCCTATGCGAAATCACACCGTATTGTTAGATGACGAATCTGTCGTCGTTAATGGTGTCTTGCAAGGGGATTTGGCTTAGTAGTTCACAAATGTGGAGCGAAGGGCAAGACGTTGCATCGTGGGTGGATCGATGGGCCGATCATCAGCCCGATGCGCCCGCAATCGAGTTCGAAGGGTCCGCTACTAGCTTCAGCGCGCTATCGCAGCGAGTGAGCTCAGTTGCCGATTGGCTCAATGCACAGGGCATAAACATGGGCGACCGTGTCGCATGGTTAGGACCGAACCGTCCTTTGGCAATCGAACTACTTCTTGGTTGTTCTCGTCTCGGAGCAATTTTCCTACCACTGAACTCGCGTCTGCTGGTCTCTGAACATCAGTGGATCATCGACAACGCCGACCCAAAGATCGTTGTTGCCGACCCAATGTTTAGTGACCACGCGCGCAAATCTGCGAGGGAACTGCCCATTCACGTAATTGATGATGAAACTCTCCTGAGTGCCGATGCAGTGGCTCCTCGGCCAGGAAAGGCAGGGCACCCCGTGCTCTTGGCTTATACCTCCGGAACCACAGGGAAGCCTAAAGGCGCTCTCTTAACCCAGAGTGCGTTAATGGCCAACGCTTTGAATGGTGCTCATGCGCATGATCTAACACCCAAAGATCGGTTTCTTACATTTCTCCCGTTGTTCCATGTAGGAGGACTCAATATTCAGACTCTTCCCGCTCTGATGGGCGGAGCGGCAGTTCTTCTTCACCGTGCGTTTGATCCCGGCGAATGGCTACGAGATGTCGAAAGGTGGCAACCAACTTGGTCGCTGTTCGTTCCTTCAACGTTGAACGCTGTGAGCGAACATCCAAGATTCGAAGATACAGATCTGTCTTCACTTCGCGGCTTAATGGCTGGATCGTCAACTATTCCTGAAGCAACAACTCGACCATTTTTTGAACGTGGAATCCCGGTGGGTCAGGTCTACGGTGCGACTGAAACCGCTCCGACCGCAATTGTCTTAAAGGCAGATCAGGCCCTTAACCACCCTGGATCGTGTGGCAAACCATCGACTCTTTGCGAAATTCGCATTGTCGACGATAACGGCGCCAATGTGAGCGGTGGTATTTCCGGGGAATTGTGGGTTCGCGGTCCAAACATCTTGCAGGAATACTGGGGAAATTATGAAGCGACAGCTGAGTCAATTACTGACGGCTGGTTCCACACAGGAGATATTGGGCATGCCGACGCTGACGGATGGATATACATCGATGATCGCAAGAAAGACGTAGTGATTTCAGGCGGGGAAAATATTTACCCCGCGGAACTCGAAAACGTGCTCGCCGAAAGCGACATATTCCTCGAAGCGACGGTTGTTGGGCGACCGGATCGGCGTTGGGGAGAAGTCCCAATTGTGGTCGGGGTGGCTGCCGCAGATATACCTCCCGACGACCAAGCAGTGTTGGAACTCTTTGCGGGGCGATTAGCTAGCTTTAAACACCCGAAACAAGTGATCTGGGTAGACGAGCTCCCTCGCAACGTCATGGGAAAAGTACTTAAACACGAGGTTCGCGACCTGATTGCGGGTGAAAGTAATGAGGAATAAAACATGCCTTTAGGGCACATTGGCATCAACGTTTCAGATTTGGAAGTGTCTTATTCCTATTACAGCGCTCTCATGTCTTATTTGGGCTACGAGCAATTCCTAGCCCACGACGATCAGTTCGCATTTAGACCCGCCGATAACAAAAATGGTACGTACATTTTCTTCTATCCCGTTGAAGACACCTACCGTCCTGCATATGCGGGGTTGCAGCATCTTGCATTCATGGTGCCAACAAAAGCCGAGGTAGAAGAAGCCACTTTGGCTGCTCAGCGACTTGGATCGGAAATTGTTCATACGCCCCAAGAATGGCCGGATTATCCGCCACCCTATTACGCCTCTTTTTGGAGAGATCCAGACGGAATAATGCTTGAAGCTGTTTGCCACAAATAACACGAAGGGAGTCACCATGAGCACACGGAAACAGGTCGCCTTTATTGGTTTAGGCGTGATGGGCTATCCAATGGCGCGGCACCTATCCAATGCTGGTCACGGGGTGACTGTGTATAACCGGACTCCATCCAAGTCCGAACAGTGGGTGGCAGAAAACGGGGGCACAAGGCAGTTAACTCCCCGAGAGGCTGCAGTCGAAGCTGAGATAGTTTTTCTTTGTGTCGGGAACGACGATGACGTCCGCTCCGTAGTGCTGGGGACCGAAGGCGTTCTCACCGCCATGAGTTCAGGCACGCTGATCATTGACCACACGACTGCTTCCGCGAAGCTCGCCAGGGAACTGGAAGCTACTTGTATGAAGAAGGACGTCGGTTTTTTAGATGCACCGATCTCGGGCGGTCAAGCGGGTGCCGAAAGTGGAACCTTGACAGTCATGTGCGGCGGCGAAGAAAAGTGGTTTGAACTTTCGAAACCGGTGATTGAGTCCTACAGCCACACTTGTAACCTCATAGGCCCATCCGGGTCGGGGCAATTAACCAAAATGGTGAATCAAATCTGTATTGCCGGGGTGTTACAAGGTCTCTCTGAAGCACTTGAGTTCGGAAGGCGTAGCGACCTGGACTTAGAACTTGTCCTCCAAACGATTAGTAGCGGCGCAGCAGGTTCATGGCAGATGGAAAACCGGGGCAAAACGATGACGCTCGACGAATTCGAATTTGGTTTCGCCGTCGACTGGATGCGCAAAGACTTGGACATCGTCATACAAGAGGCTGAACGTATTGGTGCGCCTGTAGAAATCACCAAACTTGTTGACGCGTTTTACGCCGAAATCCAGACGAATGGCGGCGGGCGTCTCGACACCAGCAGCCTCGTTACCAGATTACGACCTGTTCCTTAATGAACGGAGGTGCACTCGCCTTTCTATCTAGGTACGGTGCCCACGTGATTCACAGCGACCGCGTACTTATGGGCCCTGGCCCGTGTAATCCCTACCCAGAGGTAATAGAGGCGTTCACCCGGCCGGTTCTAGGCCATCTCGACCCAGAATTCCTCTCTCTCCTGGATGAGACAAACGAACGTTTACGAACCGTTTGGCAAACAAACAACCTCCTTACTTTCCCAATAAGCGCTACTGGCTCAGCGGGAATGGAAGCAGCGTTCGTCAATTTCGTCAAAACGGGCGATGTGGTGGTCGTCGGGGTGAACGGGGTCTTTGGAAGTCGCATGTGCGATGTTGCGGCAAGGGCTGGGGCAACGGTCATAGCTGTTGAAGAGGAGTGGGGTCGAGCGATAGATCCGCAACGACTTCTCGACGCTCACCCAAACCCGCAGGTGATCGCCGTCGTACATGCCGAGACGTCCACTGGTGTGCGCAACGAGATTGCCCCCCTCGGTGCCGACAAGGGCGACGCTTTACTACTTGTCGATTGTGTTACTTCACTAGGTGGCATACCTGTATTAGTTGACGAATGGAATATCGATATCGCCTATAGCGGTACACAAAAATGCTTAGGAGTTCCTCCGGGCTTATCTCCAATGACTGTTAGCGAACGAGCTATGGAGCGCGTATTAGCAAAGCCGCAAAGTTGGTATCTCGACCTCAACATGATTAAGGAATACGTGACAGGAGAAGGAGCTCGCGCGTATCACCACACAGCTCCCATTTCTATGCTTTATGGGCTTCACGCCGGTCTGGGCGTGGTTTTAGCAGAAGGCCTAGAAGAAGCTTGGAAACGTCACCAAGCCTGTGGAGATGAGCTGCACAAACGTTTGCCGGAACTTGGATTCGAGTTATGGGCCCAGGAAGGCCACCGTCTCCCGGAGCTAACTACCGTAACTTTGCCCCAGGGGTTGGACGACAAAGAGGGCCGGCAAACGCTTCTTGAGCGCTACGGCATCGAAGTGGGCGGTGGACTTGGGCCGGTTGTCGGCAAAGTCTGGCGGATCGGATGCATGGGCCACACCGCGCGCCTACGCAACGTGAGGATGTTGCTCGGGGCTCTTGAGGAACTAGTTACTCCCAACCGATAGCGACACGTGGTGCCTAAGCGATCACTCAAGACTGATCTCGTGTCGTCTACCGGTCACGTCATCGGTAATTCATTCTGGGTCAGGTTCCCATGGAGCCGGCCCATCCATAGAAGGTTCGGTTCGGCCTTCCAGCCACCCATTGAACTGAGCTTCTCGTTTTTCGATAAACGCGGAGGCGCCCTCACGCGCATCTGGAAGATGGTCAGTAACGGCAGTTTTAGAGGCGATCTCGTCGAGAGACTGATCCCAAGTCAGTTCAGCCGCGAGATGTATGGACCGCTTTAGCATCCTCATCGCCACTTGAGGCCCTCCAGCAAGCTCACGAGCAAGTTCGAGAGCAGCGTCCATCAAGCGGTCATCGGGAACGACTTCGTGCACAAGCCCTAGCTCATGTGCAGTCTCACCGTCAACGATGCGTTTCCGCATCATGAAATCCATTGCCTTTGCCACTCCAAGGTGTTGCACCAGTAACCATTGCCCACCTTCATCAGGCAGCAAGCCAAACCGGAGCGTAGCGCTCCCCATCTTTGCGGATTGCGACGCAATTCGAAAGTCACACGCGAGAGCAAAAGAGAAGCCTGTTTGGATGGCGAAGCCGTTGATCGCAGCGATGGAAAGTTTATCCAAGTTTCGAACAGCGGTATTCAGAGCCTGGGATATGGCCCGCAAGCCGTTATAGGTGCCGGAAGGGTTGTGATGCCCGTGATGGATCTGCGGAACCTGGCTACTCTCTCCGCTGTAGCCTTTTAGGTCATCGCCGGCCCAAAACGCGGAACCTTTCCCGGTAAAGATCACTACCCGAATCGCGTCATCCATCTGGGTTTGAGTAAGAACCTCAACCAAATCACGTTTCATCGGGGCTGTCGAGGCGTTAAGACTCTCGGGACGGTCGAAAGTGACAATCAAAACTCCCGGTTCTTCGATCAAGGTTTGAAATCCGCAGTACTCGCCTTCTTTGACTGACATCTTCTCCTCCATCTTGCGTTACCTGGTGCTGAGGTAAAGAAGTTACCTCGTCACTCCCGACAGAGTGTCTCGGTTGATACCGTCACCGTTTGTGAAAGACGACTCTGATGCACCATTTGCGCCATTCGAAGACTCGCTCATGCTTAGGTTCGACATAAGCGGGTCCGAGGGAAACCGAACCCATTACATAACACCGTTCGTTACGGACGGTCAGCGACTCTACGTCTTCGACGAACCCAGCCACGATCCAGAGGCATTCATGAAAATGCTAGTAGAACAAAATGTGGAGGTCAGTAGCCGCGCGACCGGCGAGTTGCGCGTACGCGCATCGGGACGACTCCCCCTCGACGCCGAAGAACAATGGGCCCGATTGGCGTGTACCACAAAGTTTCTTTATGACCAGGCTTTGCAAGATCTAGCTCAGTTAGGACCTCTAGTAGTTCTTGGAAACCAGGACCGCTGATCAATATCTACCTGGGCTTTTCTCCAGCCACGGTGATGGGATACATCTCGCGCCGACTTCCCGAGTAATCGTTGATCGCAAAGTGTTGTGTTACGCGGTTATCCCACATGGTCAGTGTGCCGGGCCTCCAACGAACACTCCAGCGAGTGGATTTTATACGCATCCTCAAAAACTAGCGGTGCATCGTTCACTGCGGTGCGCTAGGCAAGAGGGCATGAAGGTTTCCATTGCATATGGCGGACCAGCCTCCGGCAAAAAACGAGACTGGGACCAACAAGTTGAATTTCTGCGGGAAGCAGAACAGATGGGCGTCGACATCATCTGGTCAGCCGAAGCATGGGGTATGGATGGGGTAAGCACCCTGGCCTACCTCGCAGCCGTAACAAAAAGGGTGCAGTTAGGAACAGGCATACTTCAAATTTCAGCACGCACCCCTGTAATGACTGCGATGACAGCACTTTCTCTAGCGGCGATAAGTGATGACCGATTTATCTTGGGACTAGGGGTGAGCGGCCCACAAGTTGTCGAAGGTCTCCACGGAGTGCGGTTCAAACAACCGCTCACTCGCCTGCGTGAAACCGTGGACATAGTGAAACAAGCATTTGCTGGAGAAAAAATCTCGTACGAAGGTTCCCATCACGTTCTGCCACTCCCAGGGGGCGAAGGTAAAGCTCTCCGCCTAGCCCAACCAGTAAACGAAC